>ERZ773195.1891-NODE-1891-length-14249-cov-14.089827_pt1 | contig 14249 bp, 14 predicted proteins | sample MGYA00580530_ERZ773195 | MGnify/ENA primary metagenome ERZ773195 (study PRJEB29015, sample SAMEA2737751) | human gut metagenome | biome: human gut; feature: human-associated habitat; material: faeces | place: China | collected 2012 ...
TGGTGGGATGATTATCTGCCATGACGTCGTGATTCAGAGATACCTGTATAACAAAATCAGAAACGGGCTGAATATTCAGAATAAAGCCTGATTCGTCTTAATCTGATAGCGCAACCGCTGGCGCCGTACTATACCTTTAGGACTTACTCATTAGGGTGGCGCTATGGATGTCTCCAGTAAAACCGTCGTTATGATTAATGTCTGCGCCGCGTTCGCGCTTATCAGCCTGCTGTCCGTAAGATTTGGCTGGTTTTAATCATTTAATTCAGCAACGAAACCTAAAAAAGCAGCCCTGGAGGCTGCTTTTTTACGCGCGAACAACAGAGTTGTTATCTTGCTGTCGGGCGGCGGGGGCTAACTGCGCGGCAGCTATTACCTTATTAAGGCTGGGGTTATAGCGCGGCAGTACATTGACTTTTTCACTATCCCATTCGGCGGCGGCGCAGACGGCCTGCCCTACGCCCATCTTCTCACAGCTTTGGATTCGTTTCGCCGGGGCATTACCATAGCTCAGCGCCACAGCGCCGATAGCCAGCAGAATAAAAGCAAAAATTTTCACAGCGACATCAACGTCAAAACCTAATATGCCCTAAATGATCGCATGAGCGGCGGCGGAAAGTCAAATCCGGGGCGCGCTGCCGGGCGGCATCCGGTATTTCCCTCTGCCTCAGGGCTATAAAATATTCAGAACAAATATCATGCGATAACCGTAAATATTAAAAGCTTATCTCTAGCCGTGAAATACTTTCTGTTCAGGGGAGTTAATTTCGCTAATAAGGAAAATATTTCGCCGTCGGCAAGGGGAAAAGGATCGCCGCCTTCGCCACAGGCGCAATATATCGCGCGGGCCGTCATCGTAAGAAGATAAATGGCGATGGCAAGCCGTTGTAACATAACCTCTTCATCTCCGTCATCACGGATAAGAGCCAGAAATAGCGCTAAATGACAACAAATATCATTTGCCTTCGCGTCAGATAATACTTACATTCATAACCATTGGTAATGCTTTAGCGCAGTTCGCGCTGTGAATTTCGAGGTGGATATGTCCGGAATCATCACGCTGGTCATCGCGCTAATCCTGCTGGTCGCGGCGGTGTATAATCTTATTTCCTACATTCGTGACCGGCGCAGCGCCAGCCTGCCCAGCAAAAAAACCAAGCGCTGAAAGTAGTTAAAGCGGTATTCTCGTTACCCCGGCGCGACTGGCCGGCTCATCTCTTCGCTCTTCTGCGAGCACAAAAAAGCCCCTGCCGACAGACAGGGGCCGCAATTCGGTCGCGAACCGCGATGTTGCCGCCCCACCCGCCGGGCGCTGTGCGCCCAGGGTGACTGGCGGACCCCATCCGGCGCTTATCTCCGGCACTCATGATGGCTTAGCTCTTGAAGGGGCATCAGAATAATCTCATATCCCCTGGGTTGAGTTTTGACAATTTTTGCCATTGTGACTATTAGCGGCCTAACACACCCATCGCGCAATAGTCGCCTGGCGCTAAATGGTCAATCCTTTAGCTATGCTTAACCATCACATGGCGGACCACGGTATAATCCTCAAGGCCATACATCGACATGTCCTTGCCGTAGCCTGACAGCTTCTGGCCACCGTGCGGCATTTCGCTGACCAGCATAAAGTGGGTATTGACCCAGGTGCAGCCGTACTGCAGCCTGGCGCTAAGACGATGGGCGCGACCGACATCTTTCGTCCATACCGAGGAGGCCAGGCCATACTGAGAGTCATTCGCCCAGCTCAGGGCCTGCGCTTCATCGCTGAAAGGCGTCACGCTGACTACCGGACCAAACACTTCGCGCTGGACAATAGCGTCTTCCTGCCGGGCGCCGGCGAGCAGCGTCGGCTGGAAGTAATAGCCCGCGCCGTCAGCCCGACTGCCGCCGGTGACCACTTTAATGTGCGGCAGCGCCCTTGCGGCTTTCACCGCCGCGCTAACGCGCTCAAGATGGGCCAGCGAGCTCAGCGGACCCAGTTCGGTGGCAGCGTCCTCCGGCGCCCCCATTTTCAGGCTGGCCACCGCCGCCCCAAGTTTCTCCACCAGCTGGTCATAGATACCCTGCTGGGCGTAGATCCTGCAGGCGGCCGTGCAGTCCTGGCCGGCGTTGTAAAAACCGAAGGTCCGCACCCCATCCACCACCGCATCGATGTCCGCATCGTCAAAAACGATCACTGGCGCCTTACCGCCCAGCTCCATGTGGGTGCGTTTAATCGACGAGGCGGTATGGCCAATGATATGGGCTCCGGTGGCAATCGATCCGGTCAGGGAGACCATTCGCACTTTAACGTGGGCGGTCAAGGGGTCGCCCACCGTTTTACCGCGGCCAAACAGCACGTTGATAACCCCCTCCGGGAAGATATCTTTTGCCAGCTCCGCCAGCTTCAGCGCCGTCAGCGGGGTGATCTCCGAGGGTTTTATCACTACGCAGTTGCCCGCCGCCAGCGCCGGGGCCAGCTTCCAGGCCGCCATCATCAGCGGATAGTTCCACGGCGCGATGGAGGCCACCACGCCCACCGGATCGCGGCGGATCATTGAGGTATGCCCTTCGAGATACTCTCCGGCCGCCATCCCCGGCAGGCAGCGAGCGGCGCCGGCGAAGAAGCGGAAGACGTCGGCGATGGCCGGCATTTCATCATTAATCACGCAGTGCAGCGGCTTGCCGCAGTTCAGCGACTCCAGCTGCGCCAGGGTTTCAGCCTGCGCCGAGATGGCGTCCGCCAGCTTCAGGAGACATTCCGCACGCGTCTTCGGCGTCGTCTGACTCCAGGCATCGAATGCCCGGTCCGCCGCCTCAACGGCGGCATCGACCTGGGCCGCTGTCGCTTCGGCAATCTCCAGGATCACTTCGCCGGTTGCAGGGTTATATACCGGAACCTTCTCGCCTTCACCTGCCACTAACTTACCGTTTATCAATAGGTTGTGTTGCATAGCATTATCCTGTTTCATGGTTTTATTTCCCGTTTCCGGCGTCGTTATCGCCGTCGCGGGTGAGCCACCAGGCCCCTAAGATTGGTATCGTCGTTACCAGCATCACCAACAGCGCGACAACGTTGGTGACGGGCACATCTCGCGGCCGCCCCAGCTGATTCAGCAACCACAGCGGCAAGGTGCGTTCATGCCCCGCGGTAAAAGTGGTAACGATAATTTCATCAAACGACAGAGCGAATGCCAGCATTCCCCCCGCCAGCAGCGCCGACCCCAGATTGGGCAGCACTACGTAACGAAAGGTCTGCCAACCGGTAGCGCCTAAATCCATCGAGGCTTCCACCATACTCCACGAAGTCCGGCGGAAGCGGGCGATGACGTTGTTAAACACCACCACCACGCAGAAGGTCGCGTGCCCCACCACGATCGTCAGCAGGCCAGGCTCAAGGCCGACCGCTTTGAACGCCGTCAGGAGCGCCAGGCCGGTAATGATCCCCGGCAGGGCGATAGGCAGCAGCAGCAGTAGCGACACCGCATTTTTGCCAAAAAAGGCGCTGCGCCACAGGGCTCCTGCAGCCAGCGTGCCAAGCACTAAGGCAATGGCGGTCGACAGGGCAGCGATCTTAAGTGACAGTGTCACTGCCTGCAGAATGTCGCTGCGCCCGGCCGCCTCGCTGAACCAGCGCAGCGTCAGCCCCTGCGGCGGAAAGCTAAAGGCTGCATCTTCCGTATTAAAAGCATAGATGGCGATAATCAGCAGCGGAAAGTGGAGGAATATCACCCCGCCCCAGGTCGCCAGTCGCAGATACCAGGGCGCGCGTTCAGAGTGCATCGAAGGCTCCCAGACGTTTCACGAACGCCAGATAGAGGGCAATCAAGACGATAGGCACCAGGGTAAACGCCGCCGCCATCGGCATATTGCCGATCGCCCCCTGCTGCGAGTAAACCATATTGCCGATAAAGTATCCCGGCGGGCCCACCAGCTGCGGCACGATAAAGTCGCCTAGCGTCAGCGAAAAGGTGAAGATCGACCCAGCGGCGATGCCGGGAATGGCCAGCGGCAGCACCACGTAGCGAAAGGTCTGCCGCGGGGCCGCGCCGAGATCGGCCGAGGCCTGTAGCAACGATCCCGGAATACGCTCCAGCGCCGCCTGCACCGGCAGGATCATAAACGGCAGCCAGATGTAGACGAACACCAGAAAGCGTCCAAGGCCGGAGGTGGACAAGGTATTGCCGCCGACCGCCGGGACGCTCAACAGCGCGTTCAGCGCCCCCTCCAGTCCAAGATGACCGAGGAACCACTGCGCCACGCCATCTTTCGCCAGCAGCAGCACCCACGCATAGGCTTTGACGATATAGCTGGCCCACATTGGCAGCATGACCGCGATATAAAAGAAGGCCTTCATTTTGCCGCTGGTGTAGCGCGCCATATACCAGGCCATCGGCAGCGCCAGCAGCGCGCTGGCCAGCGTGACGCACAGCGCCATCACCAGGGTCCGCACAATAATGTCGTAGTTGGCAGGGTTGAACAGCGCCCGCAGGTTAGCCAGCGTGAAGTCGCTGGTCACCGACATGGTGAAGTCGTCAAAGGTATAAATGCTCTGCCACAGCAGGGTCAGCAGCGATCCCAGATAGATGATGCCAAACCACATCAGCGGCCCGAGCAGCAGTAAAAACAGGGCCAGCGCCGGTCGGCGCCAGAAGATCCCCGATATGCGCCCGGTCTGCGCAGGAATTATTGCCATGGTCATCTCAGCCTCCGCTTTCCAGCGGGGTCATCGCCGAGCGCGACCATGACGCCTGTACTATTTGCCCGGTTCGCGGAACGCTGGCCGCCGCCGCGCCATCGATGTTGGCCTGGCTGACCAGCAGTTTGTCGCCATCCGCGAGGCGGAGCTCGATCCGCGTCGCCGCCCCCTGATACTGCACCGCCTGCACCACACCCTGCACCTGCACCTCGCCGCCGCCCTGCAGGCGAACATGCTCCGGACGCAGCGACCAGCTGCCCGCCATCCCGCACAATCGTCGGGCCGCCTCGGCTGCAAAAACGTTGGCGGTGCCGACAAAACCGGCCACAAACGCGGTCCTGGGGTGCAGATAGAGATCCTGCGGGGCATCCACCTGCTCAATGCGCCCGTTGTTAAACACCGCCACGCGATCCGACATCGACAGCGCTTCGCTCTGGTCGTGGGTCACGAAGATGAAGGTGATCCCCAGCGACTGCTGCAGCTTTTTCAGCTCCACCTGCATCTGCTCGCGTAGTTTCAAATCCAGGGCGCCCAGCGGCTCATCGAGCAGCAGCACCCGCGGCTGGTTCACCAGCGCCCGGGCAATCGCGACCCGCTGCCGCTGGCCGCCGGAGAGCTGGGAGGGCTTGCGATGATGAGCAAAGCCAAGGGCCACCTTCTCCAGCGCCTCCTGGGCGCGGGCATGGCGCGCTTTCTTCGCCATGCCTTTGACCATCAGGCCGTAGGCGACGTTGTCAAGGATCGACATGTGGGGAAATAGCGCGTAGTCCTGGAACACGGTATTCACATCCCGCTGCCAGGGCGGCAGTTCGCTGGCCGGCTGACCAAAGATATGGATGGTTCCGCCGGAGAGCTGCTCAAAACCGGCAATCAGCCGCAGGCAGGTGGTTTTACCCGAGCCGGACGGACCCAGCATCGAGAAAAATTCTCCATCGCGTATGCCAATGCTAACCCCATCCACCGCCCGCACATCGCCATACAGGCGCGATACATTCTGAAACTCGACCGCGTACGTCATTGTTTGCCTCCGATCCTTAGCGGCCGCCCATTATCGCAATATAGTCCTGAGTCCAACGGCTATAGGGCACGTATTTCCCGCCTTCCGCAACCGGCGTTTTCCAGAAGTGGATGCGGTTAAACTGCTCATAGCCGTTGGTCTCACAGCCTTTATCACCGAGCAGCGCGCTGGCTTTACAGCCCTCAGGCACCACCGGCAGCGAACCGAACCAGGCCGCCACATCGCCCTGCACCTTCGGCGTGAGCGACCAGTTCATCCATTTATAGGCGCAGACCGGGTGCTTCGCCTCGCTGTGCAGCATGGTGGTATCCGCCCAGCCGGTTACCCCCTCCTTCGGGAACACGGTGGCGACCGGCTGGCCTTCCGCCTTCAGGCCGTTGGCTTGATAGGGCCACGAACTGGAGGCGGCTACCCCTTCGTTTTTGAAGTCGTTCATCTGTACGGTGGCGTCATGCCAGTAGCGATGGATCAGCGGTTGCTGGTCGCGCAGGACTTTCAGCACCGCGTTGTACTGGGTTTCGGTCAGTTGATAGGGGTCTTCGATCCCCAGCTGCGGCTGGGTGGCTTTGACAAACAGCGCGGCGTCGGCGATATAGATCGGGCCATCATAGGCCTGCACCCGCCCCTGGTTGGTTTTACCATCCGGTAGATCCTGCTTGACGAACACCACGCGCCAGCTGTCCGGCGGCGTCGAGAATACGCGGGTGTTGTACATCAGCAGGTTCGGCCCCCACTGATACGGCGTGCCATAGACTTTACCGCCGACGTTAAACCACGCCCCCTTCGCAATACGCGGATCAAGGGAGCCCCAGCCGGCAATCAGCGCCGTGTTGATCGGCTGCACGCGTTTGCCCATGATCAGGCGCAGCGAAGCATCACCCGAGGCGGTGACCAGATCGTAGCCGCCTTTGGCCATCAGACTGACCATCTCGTCAGAGGTGGCAGCGGTTTTGACATTAACCTGGCAACCGGTGTCCTTTTCGAACTGACTCACCCAGTCGTACTGTTTGTCGGTCTGACCGCGTTCGATATATCCCGGCCAGGCAATAATATCGAGCCGCCCTTCCGGTTTATCCAGCGAGGTGAGCGGCTCTGCCGCCTGAACGGTCAAACAAGCCATACCCAGCACATAAAGGCTGCAACGGGCAATTTTTTTGCTCATCAGGTGTTACTCCTGTCACAAAGGAATTAGCGGCAGCCGTGCCGTAAAAATATCTCCTGAAATAAGGGTAGTCAGCGGATTAACGCCCCCAGGGGAATTTATTCAGGTTGTGACCCGGGACGCATTACGTAAAAATCGCCAACACAAGCAGGACTTTATGGATTATAGACAACGAGTTAGGGAATGAGGAGGGGTATGCATATTTCCTATGGTGAGCGCCGGTAAAATAATGACCGGCCTCGATAAAAATCCTCTTTCGCTTATTTTCGCAGAATGTTTATGATGAGAAAAATAAACGACAGGGTCAGGCAAGCTGTTCGCGAATAAGCTCCCCCAGGCGCTTCACCCCCTGCTCTTCGCGTTCCCCCCAGCCCCAGGCGGTATTAAAACGGAAAAACGAGGTCCAGCTGTCGGAGGTGGAGAACATTTTCCCTGGGGCAATACTGATGTGCGACGCCAGCGCCCGGGCGCTAAGTGCGCTAGCGTCGGCCCCTTCCGGTAGTTCGATCCACAGAAAGTAGCCGCTGTCGCTGTGGTGGACGATGACCTCCGGCGGCAGATGGCGCAGCAGCGCCTGCCAGGCCTGCTGTTTACGCTCCGCCAGCTGACGACGTAGACGGCGCAGGTGGGCGTCATAGCGCTTGGTGGACAGGTAATCCACCAGGGCTAACTGCATCGGCGAACTGGTGGAAAGCGTACTCATCAGCTGGAGCTGCTGGATCCGCCGCGCCTGTTTGCCGGCCGCCACCCAGCCGATACGAAAGCCGGGTACCAGACATTTTGAGAACGAGCTGCAGTGCAGCGTCATCTGCTGGCGATCCCAGAACTTCGCCGGTAACGGCTTTTCGCGGCCAAAATAGAGCTCGCTATAGACATCATCTTCGATCAACATCACGTTATAGCGCGCCAGCAGCGCCACCAGCGCCGCTTTTTTTTCAGCTCTGAGGGTGAAGCCGAGCGGATTCTGGCCGTTGGTCATCAGCCAACAGGCCTTCACCGGATAGTTTTGCAGGGCCGCCTCCAGCGCCGTCAGATCAATGCCTTCCCTGACGTCAGTGGCTACCGACAATGCTTTCAAACGCAGCCTCTCCAGCGCCTGCAGGGCGCCGTAGAAGCAGGGGTTTTCCACCACTACCCAGTCTCCCGGCTCGGTCACCGCCTGCAGGCTGAGGTTAAGCGCCTCCAGCGCCCCGGCGGTGATGACGATCTCGTCCGGCGAGACGTTCATCCCCTGCAGGGCATAGCGACGGGCAATGGCATGCCGAAGTTCTGCATTGCCCGGCGGCAGATTCTCAATGACGCTCATGGCGGTGGCGGTTTTACTCACCTGCGCCAGCGAGCGGTTGAGCTGCTGCAGCGGGAAGAGACGCGGGTCCGGAAAGGCCGAGGCAAAGGGCAGCATCGACGCCTGGCGGCTGGCCTGGAGCACCTCAAAGATATAGGTATTGATATCGACGGCTTCATCGCGAGTGACCTGGGCAGGCGGCGCCGGCTGGCGGAGCTTCACCGGCTGGGGGGCAACATAATAACCCGACTGCGGACGGGCGACGATGCGCCCCTGGCTTTCCAGCAGCTGATAGGCATGGCTGACGGTCATAAAGCTCATGCCGCTGCTGATCACCTGCTCGCGCAGCGACGGCAGCCGATCGCCAGGCAACCAGACGCCAAGGGCGATCTGCTCGGTCAGTTGCTGCGCCAACTGTTGATACTTTTTCATTGCGGCCGTCCCCGTACGATAACGTCCCATTATCATATATCAGTTATAAAAAAATCATAGTTTCCTGTAACTGTTATATCTGCAGCGGCGGCCGCGTCGCCGTGATAGCACGGGATGGGTTTAAAATATCACCACCCAGAATAGCGAGATTAAAACAAACCAGAAGATAATCATTACGCCAAGCGTAATGCACAGACTCTGTAATCCTTTTTCAGACATTGGCATTCCCTTTTATTTATTCCCGAGCTCATACAGTACAAATTAGCCGCGGAGCCGACAATTTATTATTATTTAATTTACGATTAACCGGCTCAGCGTTTTTACTTATTCTCATACTAATGAGTGACAATAAATCAGAGTAAAAATCCGTGGCGGATTTCGTAAGCCAAAATATGAGCTACGGCGGGTGGTAAGGATATATTATGCCGACCAGGTGACTACGCCATACCGGCGGCAGGGCCGCGTAGCCAGCCGTTAGCAATAATATGACAGACAGCGGAATAGACGCCTAATCACCTTCCGCAGGGATTAATCAAGGTTGCGCAAGGATATTTTCTCGCCCTGGCAACAGCTGAAAAATCATAACAGCGGCCAACTGTTATGATAAAAAATGGCGTGACTGCCTCTGCCCCTCAGTCGTCACCCCACCTAAAATTGCGCTGAATCAATTTTGTTGTGGAGTCCTGCATGTTCGGTCTTGATGCATTCCATCTGGCGCGAGTTCAATTCGCTTTTACGGTCTCATTTCATATTATCTTCCCCGCCATTACCATCGGACTGGCCAGCTATCTGGCGGTGCTCGAAGGCTTATGGCTAAAAACAAAAAATCCCGTCTGGCGCTCGCTGTACCATTTCTGGTCGAAGATTTTCGCCGTCAACTTCGGTATGGGGGTCGTTTCCGGGCTGGTGATGGCCTACCAGTTCGGCACCAACTGGAGCGGTTTCTCACAGTTTGCAGGCAGCATAACCGGCCCTCTGCTGACCTATGAAGTCCTGACGGCATTTTTTCTGGAAGCGGGCTTCCTCGGGGTGATGCTTTTCGGCTGGAACCGCGTGGGGCCGGGGCTACACTTTTTCGCCACCTGCATGGTGGCGCTGGGTACTATCATCTCCACCTTCTGGATCCTCGCCTCTAACAGCTGGATGCAGACCCCGCAGGGGTTTGAGATCGTTGATGGCCAGGTCGTGCCCGTCGACTGGCTGGCGGTGATCTTTAATCCGTCGTTCCCCTACCGATTATTGCATATGACAGTAGCGGCATTTCTCAGTAGCGCGCTGTTTGTCGGCGCCTCGGCGGCCTGGCATCTGCTGCGCGGCAATCAGTCGCCGGCGATCCGTAAGATGTTCTCGATGGCGCTATGGATGACGCTGCTGGTCGCCCCCGTCCAGGCGCTGATCGGCGATATGCATGGCCTGAATACCCTGAAGCACCAGCCGGCGAAAATCGCCGCCATTGAGGGGCACTGGGAAAATCCGCCGGGTGAGCCAACGCCGTTGCTGCTGTTTGGCTGGCCCGATATGGACCAGGAGCGCACCCGCTACGGGCTTGAGATACCGGCCCTGGGCAGTCTGATCCTCACCCACAGTCTTGATAAACAGGTGCCGGCGTTGAAAGAGTTCGCTCCTGAGGAGCGCCCGAATTCTACTGTGGTGTTCTGGTCATTTCGCCTGATGGCCGGGCTGGGCATGTTGATGCTGCTGCTGGGCGTGCTGGCCCTGTGGCTGCGTCGCGGCGACCGGCTATACCACTCGCGGCCGTTTCTGCGTTTTGCCCTGTGGATGGGGCCATCCGGCCTGATCGCTATTCTCGCCGGCTGGGTGACCACCGAGGTGGGCCGCCAACCCTGGGTGGTGTATGGCGTTCAGCGCACCGCCGATGCCGTTTCCGCTCATGGCGATCTGCATATGTCGGTCAGTTTATTGACCTTTATCGTAGTGTACAGCGCCGTCTTCGGCGTCGGCTACAGCTATATGCTGCGCCTGATCCGCAAGGGGCCGCAGGAGATGCTCCCGGCGACAACCGGTACGCCCGCCCGCCCGCTGTCCGCCGCCACTGAAGGTTATCTGCAGAAGGAGTCCCGCTAATGGGTATCGAATTATCGGTGATCTGGTTCGTGATTATCGTCTTTGCCACGCTGATGTACATCGTCATGGATGGCTTTGATCTGGGCATCGGCCTGCTGTTCAGCACGGTGCGGGGCGGCGGGGATCGCGACGTAATGGTCAACAGCGTCGCGCCGGTATGGGATGGCAATGAAACCTGGCTGGTGCTCGGCGGCGCCGGCCTGTTTGGCGCCTTTCCCCTCGCCTACGCGGTGATCATCGACGCCCTGTCGATCCCCCTGACCCTGATGCTGATCGGCCTGATTTTTCGCGGCGTGGCCTTTGAGTTTCGCTTCCAGGCCACGCCATCGCACCGGCCATTCTGGGATCGCGCCTTTTTTGGCGGCTCCCTGCTGGCAACCTTCAGCCAGGGCGTGGTGGTCGGGGCGGTGATCAACGGTTTCACCGTCAGCGGTCGCGCCTTCAGCGGCGGCATGTTTGACTGGCTGACCCCGTTCAGCCTGTTCTGCGGACTCGGACTGTGCGTGGCCTATGCGCTGCTCGGCGCCACCTGGCTGGTGATGAAAAGTGAAGGCGCGCTGCAGCAGAGAATGCGCAGCGCATCGCGGCAGTTGCTGGGTGCCCTGCTGGCGGTGTTTGCCGTCATCAGCCTGTGGACTCCGCTGGCGCACCCGGTGATTGCTGCCCGCTGGTTCAGCCTGCCGAATCTCTATTTCCTGCTGCCGGTACCGCTGCTGGTGATCCTCGTTAGCGGCTGGCTGTGGCGCACGCTGCATCAGCGCGACCGCCATGTTTCGCCCTTCACGCTGACGCTGGGCCTGGTCTTTCTCGGCTTCAGCGGACTGGGGATCAGCATCTGGCCGCATATTATCCCGCCGGCCATCACGCTGTGGCAGGCTGCCGCTCCCCCGCAAAGCCAGGGCTTTATGCTGGTGGGCGCCCTGCTGATTATTCCGGTCATTCTTGGCTACACCTGCTGGAGCTATTACGTGTTCCGCGGCAAAGTTCAGCCCGGGGAGGGATATCACTGATGCATACTGCCTGGCCTAAACGTCTGCTGTGGCTGATCGCGCTCTGGGGAGGCAGCGTACTGACGCTGGCCGCCATAAGCCTGCTGTTTCGCCTGCTGATGACCGCCGCAGGGCTAAAAGTCTGAGTGGGATGCAGAGAGGTCCGAAAAGGGACTTCTCCATCTTATCTTCACTTTTGCCTGATGAAATACGGCGCTACATCTGAAGAAAGGATATTGCTATGAAGAAGTTAGCTTTACTCTCCGCCATAATGACGCTGGGAATGTCGTCATGGGCTTTCGCTGCCGACAACCCGCCGCCGCCGCCGGAAAAAGGCGCGCAGCATCAGGGTAAACCGCCGGTGAAAAACGGCCAACACGATGGCAAGCAAGCGCAATACAACAGCAAACAGCCACAACGAGACGGCAAACAGTCACAACGAGACGGCAAACAGCCGCAGCACGACGGTAAACAGCCGCCGCACAACGGCAAGCAGCCGCCAAAAGGGAGCGAGCACAGCGGTAAACCGCTGCCGCCGAAAGCGTAACACTATGGCCTGGCCTTCCGCGTCAGGCCTTTTTTCATCCTTCGTCAGCCATCGTTGACAAACTCTTGCCGTTCTTTGAGATGCCCGAAAAAAAGCCTGCATTGCGCCTGGCATAGTATGTCCACGCCATTGTTCCGTCGAGAAAAGGTATGTTAAAGAAAAGCATAAGCGCCCTGCTGTTGCTGTGCGCATTATTTTCCGGGCATCTGTTGGCCCATCGTCAGGGACACGAGTACTTTCCGGTGCAAAGTCTCGAACAGCAGCTGCTGCACGAAGCGGATAGCGATGAGCTTCGCAGCCAGCACGAGGAGGCCGCCGCAGACCTGCGCGAACATCACCGCTGGCAGGACGACCGTAAACCGCGGGCATCCTGCCAATAGCATCGACTCGAATCAGGCCCCTTTGCGCTTCGGCAGCGTCTTCATCAGATCGTCCGGGCTGACGGAGGCCACAATGCTGCCCGGGTGCGGCATTTTGAGGATATGGTTTTTGATCTTGCCGACCACGTGCATTTCGCACGGACGGCAGTCAAACTTCAGGGTCAGGACCTCATCGCCATGGATCAGCTGCATCGGCGTGGCTTTCCAGCTCTTGATGGAGCCTTTCGCCTGCTTCGGGCAGAGGTTGAAGGCGAACCGCAAACAATGCTTAGTGATCATCACCGGCACATCGCCCTTCTCTTCGTGCGCTTCATAGGCGGCGTCGATCAGCTGTACGCCATAGCGCTGGTAGAACGCCCGCGCCTTGTGGTTATAGACGTTGGCGAGGAAGGAGAGATGGGTCTCCGGGTAGACCGGCGGCGGTACGGAGACCGGCTTGCGGGTGCCGCGCTGCCAGGCGTTGAGGCGCGCTTCATCCAGCATCTCCGCAGTTTCCCGACGCAGCTGGTTGAGCAGGCTGTTGGGCACAAACAGCGGCGGCAGATTAACCTGCACCTCGCGCGCATAATAGATGGTTTGCCCCAGTTTTGTGACACCGTCACGCAGGTGGGCCAGCGCTTTCTCCGCCTGGTTAGCTTCGGCGAACTCCCCGTCAAGGGTGTGGGTCACGCTGACGCCATCTTCACAGGTCATGGTGAGAACCAGCTGCTCCTGCCAGCCGCTCAACGTCACATCTACCGCGATGCGGCGTTCGCTGGAGGTCTTTAGCAGCGCCTGTTGCCAGTTATGATCGAGGTTGCGGTTGAGCGGCTGATGGGGGCGCACTTTATGCAGATCCGCTGGCATCTCGTTCGGCCATACCCGATAACGGTTTTCGCCGGTTTTTTCCACGGTATTAGCACGGAAGCCCACCACTTCGCGCTTAATCATCACGTTGAGACCATCGCCGTTGGTTAACGGTTCACTGACTTCAACGTCGAGATGGTCTTTGCCTACCTTCAGAACTTCACCCACCGGCAGGCCGATATATTTCGGCGAATCAAAGGCGCCGATATCGCCTTTGCGGGCATTAACAAAGTAGTCAGTGCTGCCCCGGTGGAAGGTTTTATCCGTGGACGGGATAAAGAAATGCTCGGTGCGTCCAGCCGAGGCGCGCGCCAGGTCGCCGCGATCTTCGATAATGGCATCCAGCATTTGACGATAGTGCGCAGTGATGTTTTTCACATAACTCATGTCTTTGTAACGGCCTTCAATTTTGAAGGAGCGTACGCCAGCGTCGATCAGCGCCGCCAGGTTGGCGGTCTGATCGTTATCCTTCATCGACAGGAGATGTTTCTCATAGGCCACCACCCGCCCCTGATCGTCCTTCAGGGTATACGGCAAGCGGCAAGCCTGCGAGCAGTCGCCGCGGTTGGCGCTGCGTCCGGTCTGGGCGTGCGAAATGTAACACTGCCCGGAATAAGCCACGCACAGCGCGCCATGGATAAAGAATTCGATAGTGGCGTCAGTGTGGTCGTAAATGGCTTTGATTTGACTGAGGTTCAGTTCGCGCGCCAGCACGATCTGACTGAAGCCGGCGTCGGAGAGAAACTTCGCTTTTTCCACACTGCGAATATCGCACTGGGTGCTGGCGTGCAGCTCAATCGGCGGCAGATCCAGCTCCATGATCCCCA
>ERZ773195.1892-NODE-1892-length-14249-cov-2.776103_pt1 | contig 14249 bp, 10 predicted proteins | sample MGYA00580530_ERZ773195 | MGnify/ENA primary metagenome ERZ773195 (study PRJEB29015, sample SAMEA2737751) | human gut metagenome | biome: human gut; feature: human-associated habitat; material: faeces | place: China | collected 2012 ...
CCATCTTTATTACGAAGGGTCAACAGGCAAGTAGTATTATCATCCCAACCGATGCAGGCGGCTCCCGGGTAATTATCCATCGCATGATCTCTATGCAAAAAAAGTATCTTACCACGGCAACTTTTCAATGTCAGTTCCGGATGGAAATCCGCAATAAAATAACGCTGATATGCAGGCGTATTCAAAGACGCAGATAATAAAGAGGCATAATCCTTTATCTCCCCTCCCTCTTTTTTCAGTGACACAATTAAAGTCTCAGAAGGATGCGCTTGCAAGAAACTGATGAAAGCCAACAATACATCTTCTTCCCAATATATATCCTGAAAAGCATGACTATGGAATACTCCTAATTTACCATTCTTCTCCTTCAAACGGATGTCAAATGCCCGAATCCCTTTCTGTAACTGAGCGGGAATATCCGCAGTTTGCGTCTTCAGCATACATCCTCCCTTGGTAGAACCACTATCATGCGTGCCGGGAATAGATATCTTACAGACAGGAAGCGTATCTTGAAGTACCTTCATCCACTCAACTTTTTCTACACCGGAAACAAGATTTGCAGATTTATGTCCTGTCTGCATTACAAGTCTATTGCCATAGCTCATATTGGCACCGGCAGTTTTAATATTATTATCTCCAGAAAAAGCAGGAAAGAACAATGCCGATATAATCAAGGCCAATACATAAAAGGATTGCAAATACTTCCGTCCCATAGTAGATTATTCTAAAAGTTTGATATGGCAAAAATAAAGGATTCAAATTCCTTTTTTATCCTTAATTACGCATTTAGTTCTTCATTTTGCGCAAATATGCAATAACTCTTTCAAAATATCATTTGCCGATGCCAATCCGTACAAGACAGAGAGCTGAAATTTAACAATTGTCATTTCGTATTTCCAAATGCGGAAAAAGAAAAGTATCCAAGCAATAACCTTAATACCTCCGCATCCCCTGTGATGAATGTTCGAACCACCAGATAATGAATAGTGTAAAGAGTGTTGCCAATACGGTACAAACCAACGAACCTTCAAAACCAAATGCCCCTCCATTAATCAGATTATTTGCAGGCAGACGAAGTGAAAACAAGGTTTCACAGAAACGATTGCCACTGACTTCATAGCCAAGTACGGGCCCTTGAATCCAGTTCCAAAAGAAATGAAGCGAAACAGGAAACCAAAGATTACGGGTGTAAAGATAGGAAGCTCCCAGTAACAAACCTCCCAACACCAGATTGAGCATGGGTAAAAAAGCCACATTGGGATTCATCAGATGAAGCAACGCAAACAAAAGGGAAGAGATGAGAAGAGAAATGAATTTATTGAGACGCGTACGCAACAAACGTCCCAGAACATATCCGCGCATCATAGTTTCTTCGACAATGGCAACCATGGCGAAAAACAACCCGCTTAAGAGCAAATCGCTCCAATGCAAATGGACACTGACAACCTCAATCTGCCCGGTCAGCAGGCAAACACCAAAACCAATGGCATAAATGAGCACTGCCACCAGGAAACCGTAGAGAATATCTTTGCCACGCCCTTTCAGGCTGAATCCTAAATCGGAGAAGGGACGGCGATCCAGAAATCGCATCATCAGAAAGGTTACAATAAATACGCTCAACAACATAATCCCCTCTCCAATAAAAAAATAACCCATTCCGTACCCTCTTACTACCGAAAAAAGATTCAGAACGGAATGGAATAGGGACATGACGATAAAGAAGCTTACCAAAAAGATAATAATGCTTGCAAATGCCGGAATCCCTTTCGGAGAAAAGAATGATTCGTGATCCTGTTGTTCCATTTTGTTAATTTATTGGTTGAAGGACAAAAATAACTATATTTTTCTAAAACTCTGGACGAGATAAAGTATGATTCGCTATATTTGTCTAAACATTTATCATAAATATGAAAATAAAACATCTGTTTATAGGAATAGCCCTTACTGCCAATCTATTTGCAGCTACGGCACAAGAAGTTAAGAAAACGTATTTCGTCAGCAAACCGGGAACATTGATTTCGATGATGACGGAAGAGGAAGCGAACCAGGTCACCCACCTGACCCTGACCGGAAAGATCAATGCAGTGGACTTCAGACATCTGCGCGACGAATTTAAAAACTTACAAGTGCTCGACATAGCTAATGCGAGCATCAGCATGTACTCGGGTAAAGAAGGTACCTATCCGGATAAGTTCTATATTTATATGCCGAATTTTGTTCCGGCATACGCTTTCTGTAAGATGGAAAACGGCACTGCCAAAGGAAAATCCACTCTGAAAAAGATCATTCTTTCGGAAAAGATCAAAAACATTGAAGATGCGGCTTTTATGGGCTGCGAAAATCTGAATATATGCCAGATTAAAAAGAAAACTCCTCCTAACCTACTGCCGGAAGCATTGGCAGACAGCATCACTGCTATCTTTGTACCACTGGGAGCAAGTGATGAATACCGGCTGAAAAACCGTTGGGATAACTTTGCATTCATCGAAGGCGAACCACTGGAAGCTAAAATAGAGGTAGGAGCACTAAGCACGCTGGAAAATGAAATTCAGAAAGCAGGACTACAGCCGAAAGAAATCAACTTCCTGACCATCGAAGGCAAGCTGGATGCAGCCGACTTCAAGCTGATACGGGATTATATGCCGAATCTGGTAGCTGTAGACATTGAAAAAACCAATGCAACGGCCATCCCCGACTTTACTTTCTCACAAAAAAAATATCTGCTCCGCATCCATCTGCCACATGGACTAAAAAGCATCGGACAACGGGCTTTCAGCAATTGCGGCCGTCTCTGTGGAACGGTAGAACTACCGGAAAGCATTACTGCTATCGAATATGGAGCTTTCATGGGATGCGACAGGTTGCGGTACGTAGTTGCTCATGGAGACAAAATCACAACGATAGGAGATAACCTTTTTGGAGAAGGAAAAAATAAGTTGATTTATAAACGATAAAAAACAAGAGCTGTCAGAACTCACCACAGAGCACACAGAGTAACACAGAGTGAATTTAAATCATGGATGACCACATGAATAATCTGTGAAGAACTGCGTAATCTGTAGTGAGTTCTGACATTATCTCACTCCTCTCCTATTCATCGCTTTTTTATCCAAAAGCCTATTCCCAAAAGAATCAGTACACCGGTAAGAATAAAGGCCCAGACATTGGGTACCCGTGATCGGGCCGTCAAGGAATATTCACCCGCCCAAAGACGGTAAGCATCCACTTTCCAAACCAGATATTCGCGATCTCTGAAAGTTGTATTGGCTGAGATCATTTGTCCGGGCATTTTAAGTTCATATTGAATCACGGCTCCGAACAATTCAATCGGACGTGTCTCTTCGTCAAAGCGTTTATCTACTTCCTGTTGCTTTTCCTTATAAAGCAGAGAAAAACAGTCGGTATGATAATGCGTATCGAGCAATTGGCAAATGAGTTCCGGATCAGGATCCGGATCATCATCTTTAGGTTGATAGCCGAGATACAATGAATCCTTAACTTCATCCAGACGGGACATATACTTCCCCCGATCTATCTCAGCGATAAAAGGCCGGATAACTTCGAAACTTAATTCATAAAGACTTCGGTTGTACCAGTCGTAAAATTTCTTTTCCAACCGATCGAGCAATTCTTTCATCTCCAATCCGTTCATTCCGCGATAGGCTGTGTCGTCACCCTGGAACCAAAGCTTCTGTTCCGATTCATTCAGGTAGTTCTTTAGAGGTACGGGTCCTTTATCTGCCAATTCCGGATAGATGCCGGTATAGGTATAATAGGTGTAGAACCAACGAAAATGTTTGGTCAGTGTCTCCTGAGGAGTCACCAAGGGACGGTACATCGGATCTTTAGGATGAACCTGCTCCGCAAACATGCTGACAGAAGGCTCTTCCCTGCCGGCACATACGTTAATCTTCCCCTCTTCTCCAAAATAATTGTGAGTACGGACAGAATCGAAACGTGTCACTACCCAACCGGAATCCAAAGAAAACATAAAGGGGTTTTTCATCGGATCTCCGGCCATGAATGCAGAATCGGCAAAAGCATATACTTCCCTATGGGCCGAACCGTCAGGATGAATCCGGGTCTTCACCTGATAATAAGTGGTGCAAGACACCATTGAAACCGCCAGCAGCAATATCGATAAAAGTCTATTCGTTTTCATATGCATCTGTTTTTAAAGATTCTTCATTATCTGTTCGTACCGGGTATAAAGCCGTTCCCGTTTAAGCATCTTCTTTTTCCGGCTTCGGGACGCGGAAAAGAAGATCTCCCGCTTCTCTCCTGTCATCAATCTCTCATAGTTTCGCTCATCGGTGAGTGTTTGCTCTTGATAGGGTTTCGGTATACGAGTCACCTCTGAGGATAGAATCGGATCGACAGCAACTGCCTCTGCCACCCATAAACCGAGAAGCAGGGTTGCAGCAATAGCAGAACACCAGGCAGCAAAGTTCAATCTGCGGACGGGCCTGTTCCTGAAAGGCGCTGCTTTGACAGTACGCATAATATCCTCGGTCAGTGCGTCCGGATTTTCTAAAACAGGTGGAGTCTTCTTTAATTGCTCCAACCATTTTTCGTAATTCATTTCTTCCTTTTTCATCTTTCTTTATTTATTTCGTTCAACTTCTTACGGATACTTTTTCGTGCAAGATAGAGATTGGCCTTGATCTGGACAGATGTAAATCCGGTGATCTTCTCAATTTCCTTGATTTCCAACTCCTCGATATCCCGCAATGTAAATACAAGCTTTTGCTTAGGGGTCAGTTGTTGCATGAAGTACAGGATATGGGCTTTCAGCTCCCGGTTGACTAACGTGGCTTCAATATTATCATCGGAACAGACAGGCAGTTCGGCAAATGTAATATCAGAGAGCGCACCGGCCGGAGAATGCTGCAAAGCCCGCAGACGATCATAACAGATATTACATGATACCCTGTAAAGCCAGGTGGAAAAACGGAACTCCGGCCGGTACTTATCCAATGAAAGCCAGACACGTAAAAAAGTCTCCTGCACCATATCCCGGGCTTCTTCTTCATCGCACAATAGACGGAAAGCCAAGCGAAAAACGAAAGTCTGATACTCCGCCACAAGCAAAGCAAATGCACTTGCATCTTGCCTCCTGCTCTTTTCAACCAATACCTGTATCTCATTCTGTTCCATAGCTCACACTGTATATGTTGTTTATATATGATACGCAATAAATGAAGAAAGGTAAAATAACGATGGATGATAAACTACAGTAAATGCAAACAAAAAAAACGATGAACAGGCACCCATTTATGTGCAGCCTGTTCATCGTTTATCGTTCAAAAAACGTTCATCGTTACTTATACATCTTGGCTCTCAGCTCTTTGATGTGGTCGGAAGTTATGTACTCGTCATATTCCATCATCTTGTCGATGATACCATTCGGAGTCAATTCAATCACACGATTAGCAACGGTCTGAATAAATTCGTGGTCATGCGAAGAGAAGAGGATATTACCTTTGTAAGTCTTCAGATTGTTATTGAATGCCTGAATAGACTCCAAGTCGAGATGATTGGTCGGAGTATCGAGAATCAGACAGTTGGCATTGCGCAACTGCATACGGGCAATCATACAACGCATCTTCTCGCCTCCCGAAAGAACACTAACTTTTTTCAGTACTTCCTCACCGGAGAAAAGCATACGCCCCAGAAAACCTTTCATATACACCTCGTTGCCTTCGCCATATTGGCTCAGCCAGTCGACCAGATTCAGATCGGTATTGAAATATTCGGTATTGTCCAAAGGAAGATAAGCGGTAGTAATCGTCACTCCCCAGTTGAAATGCCCGGCATCGGGTTTCATATGCCCATTGATGATCTCAAAGAAAGCGGTCATCGCACGCGGATTACGTGAAATAAATACAATCTTATCTCCTTTCTCCACGTTGAAGTTCACGTCGTTGAACAGCACAACTCCATCTTCGGTCTTCTTACTCAAACCGGAAACTTCCAGAATCTGATTGCCAGGCTCACGTTCCGGAGTAAAGATGATACCCGGATATTTGCGGGATGACGGTTTGATTTCCTCGACATTCAACTTTTCGAGCATCTTCTTACGGCTGGTAGTCTGCTTACTCTTGGCAACATTGGCACTGAAACGACGGATGAACTCTTCCAACTCTTTCTTTTTCTCTTCAGCTTTGGCCTTCTGGTTCTGCTGTTGACGAAGAGCCAACTGGCTGGATTCGTACCAGAAACTGTAATTACCGGCAAAAAGATTGATTTTTCCGTAATCTATATCGACGGTATGTGTACATACAGAATCGAGGAAGTGACGGTCGTGGCTCACAACTAACACGGTATGTTCGAAGTTGGAGAGATACTCCTCCAACCAGGTAACGGTCTCCATATCCAAGTCATTGGTAGGCTCGTCGAGCAGCAGGTTATCGGGATTTCCGTATAATGCCTGTGCCAACATCACACGCACTTTCTCTTTACCGCTCAATTCACCCATCAATGTATAATGTTTGTCTTCTTTCACACCTAAACCGCTCAGCAACATCGCCGCATCGCTTTCGGCATTCCATCCGTCGAGTTCGGCAAACTTCTCTTCCAGTTCGGAAACTTTCAAACCGTCTTCGTCCGTAAAATCTTCTTTAGCATAAAGGGCTTCGCGCTGTTTCATGATGTCCCACAACACTGTGTGCCCCATCATTACGGTATCCATTACCGTAAAAGCGTCCCATTTAAAGTGGTCCTGACTCAACACCGAAAGGCGTTCGCCCGGACCTAATGTAATGTTTCCGGTTGTAGGATCGAGGTCACCGTAAATCGTGCGCAGAAAAGTAGATTTACCGGCACCGTTAGCACCGATGATACCATAACAATTTCCACTTGTAAACTTCAGATTTACATCATTAAACAAGACTCTTTTACCAAACTGTACCGAAACGTTAGAAACTGTAATCATTCTATTATTATTCCTTAATTTATTTATTATCAAAATAACGCGGTGACAAAGGTAGACATTTTTAGTGAATAACGAACTATCAGGAATGTGTCAATCTGACATAAAAGTATTACCTTTGCTGCGTTTTTTGGCAAAACAGACAAACTGGCAAAGTTTTTGCTGCAAAGCCAGTACATCAAAATGCCGTATTGACATGAAACTAAATCCGTTTAACAAGAATAAAAACAGAATAGATATGGATCCGAAAGAAAAGAAAACCAAGCAAGAAGAAGAGTTGAAAGTAGACGATATTCAGGATACCGTTGAAGGACAGTCGCAAAACGAAGAAGCAACTGAAGCAACCGAACCGCTGACCGCAGAGGAAAAGTTGGAAAAAGAGCTAGAAGAAGCTCAGGCTCAAATCGAAGATCAAAAAGACAAATACCTCCGGCTCTCGGCTGAATTTGACAACTACCGCAAACGTACCGTCAAAGAAAAAGCCGAATTGATTCTGAATGGTGGTGAGAAGAGTATCAAAAGCATTCTGCCGGTAATCGACGATATGGAACGTGCACTGACAACTATGGAAACAGCCACAGACGTAAATGCCGTGAAAGAGGGTGTTGAGCTGATATACAATAAATTCCTGTCTATCCTGTCACAGGATGGAGTGAAGGTGATTGAAACCAAAGACCAGCCGTTGGATACAGACTACCACGAAGCCATTGCTGTGATTCCTGCCCCGACAGAAGAACAAAAAGGTAAAATATTGGATTGTGTACAGACCGGATATACGCTGAACGGTAAAGTAATCCGCCATGCAAAAGTAGTTGTGGGAGAATAACCGGAACATGAACGAACTTGCTAACATAACTAAAATCAACGAAACTAAAATATGGCAGAAAAAAGAGATTATTACGAAGTGCTGGAAGTCACGAAAGAGTCAACAGTCGAAGAAATAAAGAAAGCATACCGGAAAAAAGCCATCCAATATCATCCGGACAAAAATCCGGGTGACAAGGAAGCGGAAGAAAAGTTTAAAGAAGCAGCCGAAGCCTACGACGTACTGAGCAACCCGGATAAACGTGCCCGCTACGACCAGTTTGGTCATGCAGGAATGAGCGGAGCAGCCGGAAACGGTGGACCGTTCGGCGGATTTAGCGGCGGAATGTCTATGGACGACATTTTCTCTATGTTCGGTGATATTTTTGGCGGCCATAGCGGCGGCGGATTCGGTGGTGGTTTCGGAGGCTTTGGCGGATTTGGAGGCGGAGGTTCTCAACAGAGAAAATTCCGTGGCTCGGACCTCAGAGTGAAAGTAAAGCTGAATTTGAAAGAAATCTCTACAGGAGTTGAAAAGAAATTTAAGCTGAAAAAATATGTGCCTTGTTCGCATTGCCATGGAACCGGGGCGGAAGGAAACAGCGGTTCTGAGACTTGCCCGACCTGCAAAGGAAGCGGATCGGTCATCCGCAACCAACAGACGATCTTGGGAACTATGCAGACGCGTACCACATGTCCGACTTGTAATGGTGAAGGTAAGATCATTAAAGACAAGTGTAAGGTTTGTGGAGGAGAAGGCATCGAATATGGCGAAGAAGTAGTAACCGTAAAGATTCCTGCCGGAGTAGCAGAAGGTATGCAACTCTCTATGGGGGGTAAAGGAAATGCCGGAAAGCACAACGGTATACCGGGTGATCTGCTGATTCTGGTAGAAGAAGAACCACATCCGGAACTGATCCGTGATGAAAATGACCTGGTGTACAACCTATTGCTAAGCTTCCCCACAGCAGCCATCGGAGGTGCGGTAGAAATACCGACCATTGACGGCAAAGTAAAAGTGAAAATAGAAGCAGGTACACAACCGGGTAAAGTGCTCCGCCTGCGTGGCAAAGGTCTGCCAAGCGTAAACGGCTATGGTACAGGAGATTTATTGGTCAACGTTAGTGTATATGTGCCCGAAACGTTGAGCAAAGAGGAAAAAAGCACTCTGGAGAAACTGGAGGAATCAAAGAACTTTAAACCGAGTACTTCAATCAAAGAAAAGATATTCAAGAAGTTCAGAAGCCTCTTTGACTAATCGGCTCCGTTGCCAATTACTCTGATTTATACAGAGAGTACCCTATAAAATGTTGCCCGGACTTACATCTCCTGATGTTGCCCGGGCAATTTTATATCTGAACAAAAGAACGATTTACCTGATAAATAGACTTTTCTGCTATAATGATGGATTATCTTACGATTTAGAGACAGCCGCTTCCAACTTCCCGTCCTTGTTAGCTCAATACCCCGGATTCTGTGTCAGATTGGGGTTCATTAACCGAACCTTTTCCGGAATGGGAAATACCGTAGTATAACCATTCTTCTCACCCGAAAGTTGAGGTCTGCCCGTATAAGTGCGGGTATATTGACGAAACCGGATCAAATCTTGCCTGCGCCACCCTTCCCATGCAAACTCCAACTGACGTTCGGCCAATAGATTAGCTAATGTAGCCGTCCGGAAAGGAGCATTCACACGAGAGCGGACAAGGTTCAATTCTTCATCTCCATTTTCTCCATTACGCACCTTGGCTTCGCTTTTCATGAGTAATACATCGGCATAACGATAGAGTACAATATCATTTTCCATCAGTTTACCGTCTTTGGTGGCAGTTTCATCAATCGCATACTTTTTCATCCGCGCTCCGGCAGTCTTTTCATAAGGAGTATTAGATATATCGACATCCACCTTCCAGGGGAAATATTCCAGCTGGGTACCGTCATCGAGTGTGACGACTTTTCCTTTGAGGTCATATACAATACCGGCAAAATAACATTTGTCAAAACGAGGATCGACTGCCTCTGTATCGTATCCAAACGTACGAAGGACTTCCACAGTAGCACTTGAACCATTCTCTCCTCCCAACCCATAGGCCTTGGCATGATTGTAGTGACGGGAACGAAAAAGATATTGCATCTGATTGGTATACAGAGTCTTGCTCATCGGGATGGTGAAGATATTCTCAACAGAGGATTCATTGTAAACAGCAAAGTTCGCTTCATAATTATCTTCCAGCCGATATCCCATTGCAGCGATGGCATCACAATAAGCCTCTACCGTCTGCCAGGCATTGAGCCGCTCGCCATCTACTTCAAAATAAATATCTTTTCCATCGGGAAATTGACCGTCGGTCCAATTATTATCCGTATATATTTCAGCATTCAAGGCAAGTTTAGCAAGTAAAAAACAGGCTACGGGACGTGTAATGCGTCCGTAATAATTGCCGGAACGATTGCTATATGCCGTTTCCAGCAAGGGTTCAGACTCCTGCAGCTCTTTCACTACAAAATCGAAAACTTCTTTGCGACTGTTCTGCTTCACTTCTTTCAAAGGAGTGGATGATGAAAGAACCAAAGGGACACGGGCAAACAAATCCATTAAATGATAATAATACAAAGCACGGAAAGCGCGGACCTCCGCCCGATAGACAGGCAGTTCTTCATCGTTATGGGTCTGCTGGTACGTATCGATCCGTTCGAGTGACTGATTGCAAAGACTGACCACCTTATATAAATATTCCCACGTGGCTTGAATGGCATCATTATCCACTCCCCACCGATGCAGGAAAAGTCCTTGCCAGAACCCGCCATCGTACCAGTCACCGCCACGTGTAGGCATAATAGCCTCATCAGTGGTAAAAGTATTCAGATCGTAAATTCCTCTGCCGGTCCCCTGCAAACCCTGGCTATCACTGTAACCTCCGATGTTATTGTACAAGGAGGCCACTGCATTATAATATAAATCTGTTAGATTCTTATAAGCATCTTCCTCAGGAATCTTATCTTTAGGATTCTCATTCAGAAAACCATCACATGAAAACAGAAAACCGAGTCCCCAAAGACAGGCGAACATACATATATAACGACTTTTCATAACTCATCCTCCCATTAAAAATTAATACTTAAACCGAGAGTATAGGTACGCGCCAAAGGATAAGCCCGTTTATCATCCACACCCAAGGTAGAATTGACTGTAGAACTGTTGATCATGGGTGACAGACCGGAGTAGCCTGTGATAGTAGCCAGATTGTTGACAGTGAACGCGAGACGGAAAGATTGCACATACTTTTTCCACTTCGCTACCGGAACATTCCATCCGACAGTAACGTAATCAAAATTGATGTAGTCTCCCTTTTCCAGCCAGTAGTCTGTAGCAGTCTGATCTTTGATATTGCGTCCGGGAGCTTTCTTCATCACATTGTAATCGGGAAAAATATTCATATTCATATAGGTCAGTGAAGTGCCGTTATAGATTTTATGACCGAATGCGCCGTTCACCTGTACCGACAGATCGAAACGCTTATAGCGGAAACTGATATTGGAACCGAGTAAAGTTTTAGGGACAGCCTGTCCTGCTACATAACGATCCTCACCATCTTCAAGACTTACCCCTCCCCCATTCAGGTCGGCAATGTCATAGGTATATCCGCCATTTCCATCGGCAATAAGTCCCTTGCAATGGGGCAGATAGAAAACACCTAAAGGTTGACCTACCATTTGATAGACAATATGGTTGTATCCACCATGAAATCCGGCTCCGTCGAGACTTGCCAGACTTTTGTATTCAGGCGCCGAGATATTTTCTCCACCGTACATCCCACTTAAAGAGAGTAACTTGTTTTGCTGAAAAGTAACATTGACATTAACATTCAGTTCCATATCCTGAGTCTTCAAGGGGGTGAGGCCGACAGCTATCTCCGTACCGCTATTACGCATGGAACCAATATTGGCCAAAAGAGTGTTATAGGTGAAAGGCGGTACGCTTACGTTGTAAAGGTAAAGCATGTCTGTGGTTCGGGAGTTGTAATAGTTGGCGGAAAGCAACAGGCGGTTGCCGAATAAAGCGATGTCGAAACCGGTATTAAAGGTGTGTTTCACTTCCCATTTCAGGTCGGGATTCGTATTCCGAAGATCTCCCAAAGATACAATGGCGGAGTTTCCGACGGGGACTACACCGTTCGGCTTTACAAGGTTCAATGTAGTGTATGAGTCAATCCCGCTCTGATTACCTGCCAGACCATAGCCAATACGGAATTTCAGATTATCCACCATCGGCAACTGCTTCATAAATTCTTCTTCACTAATCACCCATGCCGCGGACGCAGAGGGGAAAAAGCCCCATTTATGGTTGGCTCCGAATTTGGAGGAAGCATCTGTACGGGCATTCAACGTCAGTACGTAGCGGTCGGCGTATGTATAATTGAAGCGTCCCATGAAAGATGCCAGGCGCGGTTGCTCGTAGTAGGAATTAGTGCCTTCCCACAAACGGAGCGCTCCTGCCTGAAGGTTATTATACCCGAACTTATCGGTGCTGAAATTGCTGACTGTGGTATAATAGCCTGTGTAAGTCTCTTTCTGAAGTTCGGCAAGTGCCAGTACGTCAAAGAAATGCTTTTTCCAGTTTTTCTTATAGGTCAGCATCATGTTTCCCAATAAGGATTCGCGCTTTTTGGTTCCTTTGTATGCCTGACCGTTCGCCCAGACGGAAGTGGGGAGGTATTGCGAATTTTCTACGATATTGTAAGTGTAGGCACCGAACAGGCTTAGTTTCAGTCCTTCCATCAGATCGAAAGTGAGACGGGCGTGCGTACTGATGTGCGAAGTGGCATCATCGTCCTGCACTTCCATCCATGCCAATGGATTGGTGATTTGACTGGCGGTCGTTATTCCGTCCCAGGAATTGGTGACGGGGTCTTTATGATTGGGATAGGTAGGATTGAACGTAGCTGCCGAATAGAACGTTTTTTGATAATCTACCAGGTTATGGTTCTTCTGAATGGAGCCGAACATTCCCAACTCGCAGTTTAGGAAGCCGTCGAACATTTTCTGATTCATGTTCATATTTGAAGTGAAGTTCTTCATGTCTTCATTCAGAATCACTCCCTGACGATCCATAAAACCGAGGGAAACACGATAACTGGACTCACTGGAACCGCCATAAAAGGCGATGTGATGATTCTGTTGCAGTCCTGTCTGCTCAATCTCTTTCTGGAAATCGGTATTGTTCCCTTTGTCCAGAATGGAAATGCCTCGTTCCGATGCTACACGACGGAATTCATCACCGGACAGCATTTTCAAATTCTTGTAGACGGTGGAAATCCCGAAGCTACCGTTGTAAGCTACCTGTGTCCTGCCGCTCATCCCTTTTTTGGTGGTGACTTCTATCACACCGGATGCACCTCGCGAACCGTACTGTGCGGTTTCGGAAGCGTCTTTCAGAATGGTAAAACTCTCAATATCCGTAGGGTAAATGGAGGTAAGCATACTCAAGTCGCCAAATACTCCGTCGACGATAATCAAAGGGTCGTTGCCGCTGGTCAGTGAGGTAGTTCCCCGCAGGCGCACCGCATCCAGAGCCGCCGGTCCGTTGGAGCCCCGCTGGATGGTCAATCCCGGCACACGTCCACGGATTGCTTCCAAAGGGTTCGTTATCTGGTCTTTGTTCATCTGTGTCTCCGTGATTTTCTCTACGGAACCGGACAGGGTTTTCAAACTTCCGGTGGCATATCCTACGGTAATCAATGAGTCTATGGGCGCGACGGGAATCTTCTGTGCCAACGTGCCCTCGCACGGGATTACCAGAAGAAGAAGGCTATAGAAAATGAGTCTAGCGTGTTGTACCATATTCTTAGTTTTTAAGGTAATAATACAAATATAACAAAAAAAGAGGGAATCTGGTTGAGTAGATTCCCTCTTTTATTTAAATGATATTGACAGGTTGAAATCAACAAGTCCGGATGATACGGATTACACGGTTGCTTTAGGCCGGAATAATCCTAAAAAAGCGCATCATACGTATTATCCTTATGCCTTCAATATTTATTTCACAATAATCTCATCCGTAAATATCCAGCCTCCGAATTCACTTCCGGCCTGTGCCTGATAGCGTACGTATCTTCCTTTGGCTTCGCCCTGCCATGAAATATCCGTAAAGCGGATGGGTGTTTCTTTGCTCACTTTAAAGTGTTGTTTGCGCAACTCGGTGAAATGGGTTCCGTCATCGGAAATGGAAATCACCACAGTCTCCGGCAGGAATACTTCCGCGCCTACCACCTGCATAAAGGCGGCAGTGACGGAATGGATGGAGGTTTCTTTTTCCATATCAATCGTCACATCGAGGCGATTGTCCGAGATGAATCCTTGCCACGAGCCATCACCATAGGTCCAATCGCCACGTATGCCGTCCGTCAGAGCAGTGTTTCCCTGTGCCGGATAATGGGAGCTGTAAGGTGAATTATAAATCACCTTTTTACCCAATGCCAAATGGCTGACCGGTTGAAGCGACTCGGGACGGCTG
>ERZ773195.1925-NODE-1925-length-14099-cov-3.979351_pt1 | contig 14099 bp, 8 predicted proteins | sample MGYA00580530_ERZ773195 | MGnify/ENA primary metagenome ERZ773195 (study PRJEB29015, sample SAMEA2737751) | human gut metagenome | biome: human gut; feature: human-associated habitat; material: faeces | place: China | collected 2012 ...
GGACAGACTATGATTCGGAAGAATATCATCAGTTGATAGACCGTTTCACGCATGAAAACGACCGCTTCCTGATGATGGGCGGTACGAACTTTCAGGCGGAAATCGAACGGACACTTCTTGGATTGGGATTCAGCCGGGAAGATTTTGAGCGCCCTACTTCGGAGTTTTCCGGTGGATGGCGTATGCGTATCGAATTGGCAAAACTGCTTTTACGACGCCCGGACGTGCTTTTGCTCGATGAGCCGACCAATCACCTTGATATTGAAAGTATCCAATGGTTGGAAAACTTTTTGTCTACACGTGCCAATGCAGTCGTATTAGTCAGCCATGACCGTGCTTTCCTGAATAACGTAACTACCCGCACCATCGAAATTACTTGCGGTCAGATTTACGACTACAAAGTGAAGTACGATGAATTTGTAGTCTTGCGTAAAGAACGCCGTGAGCAACAGCTCCGTGCTTACGAAAATCAGCAGAAACAAATACAAGATACGGAAGATTTTATTGAACGCTTCCGTTATAAAGCAACGAAGGCCGTACAGGTGCAAAGCCGTATCAAGCAACTGGAAAAGATAGATCGCATCGAAGTGGACGAGGAAGATAATTCCGCCTTGCGTTTAAAATTCCCTCCAGCCAGTCGTAGCGGAAACTATCCCGTGATTTGCGAGGATGTGCGCAAAGCGTATGGCACCCATGTCGTTTTCCATGATGTCAACCTGACTATCAACAGGGGAGAGAAAGTGGCTTTCGTCGGAAAGAACGGAGAGGGTAAGTCTACCTTGGTGAAATGTATCATGGACGAAATTGATTTCGAAGGCAAACTAACGATCGGACATAATGTACAAATCGGTTATTTTGCGCAGAATCAGGCACAAATGTTGGATGAGAACCTGACTGTATTCGATACGATTGACCGGGTAGCGACAGGAGATATCCGTCTGAAGATACGTGATATACTGGGAGCTTTCATGTTTGGAGGCGAAGCTTCGGATAAAAAGGTGAAAGTCCTTTCCGGAGGAGAACGTACGCGATTGGCGATGATTAAACTTCTGCTGGAACCCGTAAATCTACTGATTCTGGACGAACCGACCAATCATTTGGATATGCGTTCGAAAGATGTTTTGAAGGAAGCTATCCGCGAATTTGACGGAACAGTGATTCTTGTCAGCCACGACCGTGATTTTCTGGATGGACTTGCGACTAAAGTATATGAGTTTGGTGGTGGACTTGTAAAAGAACACCTTGGAGGTATCTATGAATTCTTGCAAAAGAAAAAGATAGATAGCTTGAACGAGCTTCAGAAAGGAGCGGGACTGTCGGCTTCTCCTACGGCTTCAGCTAAAGGTAATGAACCTGAAACCGGTCAGCCTTCGGAGAATAAGCTCTCTTACGAAGCCCAGAAAGAACTTAATAAGAAGATTAAGAAACTCGAACGCCAGGTGGCGGACTGCGAAGCCTCAATAGAGGAAACCGAATCCGCGATTGCTATCGTAGAAGCGAAGATGGCAACTCCCGAAGGAGCTTCGGATATGCAGCTCTATGAACGGCATCAAAAACTGAAGCAACAGTTGGATGGCATTGTTGAAGAGTGGGAACGGGTTTCGATGGAACTGGAAGAAACGAAAAATTAGAACAAAATGCATATTTCCGGGCACTATGTGAGAGAAACGTTATACCTCGGTAGAAGGTATTCCTGGCGGGTATCTGTTTCTCGGTGTCGAAACAGGTGTTTCTCGTTGAGGAACGAGGCGTTCCTCGGTGTCGGTCACCTTCTTCCTCGGTGCCGGACTGCGGGTAGGATGATTGTTGATTAGAGAGACTATTTAATTATTTATACAATATGAAAGTAACCAAGTATTTACCAATTCTTGCCGTATGCCTTATGACAACAGGATGTAACAGTAAGAAAGAGGCCGTGCTGACGTCCGGTATCGACCTTGCTAATCTGGATACCACGGCTATGCCGGGTACAAGTTTTTATCAATATGCCTGTGGAGGTTGGGTGAAAGATCATCCGCTGACAGACGAGTATTCACGTTTCGGTACATTCGACATGTTGCGCGAAAACAGTCGTGAACAACTGAAAGCATTGATTGCCGAATTGGCAGCGAAGAAAGATAACGCACCGGGCAGTGCTGCGCAGAAAGTAGGCGATCTTTATAATATCGCAATGGATAGCGTGAAGCTGAACCAGGAAGGTGTAGCTCCGATCAAAACAGAACTGGCAGCCATTGACGCTCTCAAGGATAAAGGAGAAATCTATGCATATATCGCCGAGAGCCAGAAGAAAGGCATCCGTCCTTACTTCACCATGTTCGTAAGTGCAGATGATATGAACAGTTCCATGAATATCGTACAGACCTATCAAGGTGGTATCGGAATGGGACAGCGTGACTATTATCTGGAGAATGACGAGCAGACTAAAAATATCCGTAATAAATATCAGGAACATATCGCCAAAATGTTCCAGTTGGCAGGTTATGATGAGGCTACTGCACAGAAAGCTGTGAAAGCAGTGATGAACATCGAAACTCGCCTGGCGAAAGCGGCTCGTTCACAAGTGGAATTGCGTGATCCTCATGCTAATTATAACAAGATGGATAGGGCGACGCTGAAAAAGAACTTCCCGACTTTTGACTGGGATACTTATTTCACCGTTTCCGGTTTGAAAGATTTGGAAGAAGTGAACGTAGGTCAGCCTGCTGCCATGAAGGAAGTAGCCGATGTGATAAACACCGTATCACTGGACGATCAGAAACTGTACCTCCAATGGGGATTGATAGATGCTGCCGCTTCTTATCTAAGCGATGATTTTGAAGCACAAAACTTCGACTTCTACAGTAGGACAATGTCTGGTAAGAAAGAAATGCAACCTCGCTGGAAACGTTCCGTGAGCACCGTAGATGGTGTACTTGGCGAAGTGGTAGGACAGATGTATGTAGAGAAGTACTTCCCGGCTGCTGCCAAAGAACGTATGGTTACACTGGTGAAGAACCTGCAAACTTCTTTGGGAGAACGTATCAAAGGTTTGGAATGGATGAGTGAACCGACCAAGGAAAAAGCGTTGGAGAAACTGGCAACCTTCCATGTAAAAATAGGTTATCCTGATAAATGGAAAGATTACTCCGCACTGGAGATCAAAGATGATTCTTACTGGGCAAATATCGAGCGTGCCAACGAATGGGATTATAACGAAATGATTGCCAAAGCCGGCAAACCGGTAGACAAGGATGAATGGTTGATGACTCCTCAAACTGTGAACGCTTATTATAACCCGACTACTAATGAAATCTGTTTCCCGGCAGCTATCCTGCAACCTCCGTTCTTCGATATGAATGCGGACGATGCTATGAACTACGGTGCAATCGGCGTGGTAATCGGCCATGAGATGACTCATGGATTTGACGATCAGGGACGTCAATATGACAAAGACGGAAACCTGAAAGACTGGTGGACAGAAGAAGATGCTAAAAAGTTCGAAGAACGGGCACAGGTGATGGTTAACTTCTTTGACAGCATTGAAGTAGCTCCGGGCGTACACGCAAACGGTAGCCTGACACTTGGAGAGAACATTGCCGACCACGGAGGTTTGCAAGTTTCTTTCCAGGCATTCAAGAATGCAACAGAAGCCGCACCACTGGAAATTGTTGACGGATTTACTCCGGAACAACGTTTCTTCCTGGCTTACGCTAATGTGTGGGCAGGAAATATCCGTCCGGAAGAAATTCTCCGATTAACCAAACTTGATCCTCACTCATTAGGCAAATGGCGTGTGGACGGTGCTCTTCCTCATATCCAGAATTGGTATGAAGCATTCAAAATCACCGAACAGGATTCGATGTTCGTACCTAAAGAAAAACGAGTATCTATCTGGTAATAGTTTTTGAATAGAGAACATATATGCGAAGAGGCGTTGATTTTCCGTTGAGGAGAGTCAACGCTTTTTTTTATTAATTCACACCTTATTTATTACGTACGATAAACAATATTTCGTAACTTTGCACACCAAATACTTAATAAGCAATTCAATGTCAGAGTCTAAAAGAATAAAAACTGCATTGGTATCTGTATACCATAAAGAAGGTTTGGATGAAATTATTACCAAACTTTATGAAGAGGGAGTAGAGTTTTTGTCGACAGGCGGAACTCGTCAGTTTATTGAATCATTGGGATATCCTTGCAAGGCAGTGGAAGATTTGACCACTTATCCTTCTATTCTCGGTGGTAGAGTAAAGACATTACATCCGAAAATTTTCGGAGGTATTCTTTGTCGTCGTGGTCTGGAACAGGATATGCAACAGATTGAGAAATATGAAATTCCCGAGATAGATCTGGTTATTGTTGATTTGTATCCGTTCGAAGCTACCGTAGCTTCCGGTGCATCTGAAGCAGACATTATTGAAAAAATCGATATAGGCGGAATCTCACTGATTCGTGCCGCAGCCAAGAACTACAACGATGTAATCATCGTAGCTTCTCAAGCTCAATACAAACCATTATTGGATATGTTGATGGAGCACGGCGCTACTTCTTCACTCGAAGAACGTCGCTGGATGGCTAAAGAAGCATTTGCCGTTTCTTCTCACTACGATTCGGCTATTTTCAACTATTTCGATGCCGGCGAAGGTTCTGCTTTCCGTTGCTCTGTTAATAGCCAGAAGCAACTTCGTTACGGTGAGAACCCACATCAGAAAGGTTATTTCTACGGAAATCTGGAAGCAATGTTCGACCAGATTCACGGAAAAGAAATCTCTTATAACAATCTTCTCGACATCAATGCAGCCGTTGACTTGATCGACGAATTCGATGACCTCACTTTCGCTATCCTGAAACACAACAACGCTTGCGGATTAGCTTCCCGTGCTACAGTTTTGGAAGCTTGGAAAGACGCATTGGCCGGTGATCCGGTTTCTGCTTTCGGAGGTGTATTGATTACGAATGGTGTCATCGACAAAGAAGCTGCGGAAGAAATCAACAAGATTTTCTTCGAAGTGGTTATCGCGCCGGATTATGATGTGGATGCACTCGAAATCCTGGGACAGAAAAAGAACCGCATCATCCTCGTTCGTAAGGAAGCTAAATTGCCTAAGAAACAATTCCGTGCTTTGCTGAATGGCGTATTGGTGCAGGATAAAGATACTAATATTGAAACGGTAGCCGACCTGAAAACCGTGACAGACAAAGCTCCTACTCCGGAAGAAGTGGAAGATATGTTGTTTGCCAACAAAATTGTAAAGAACAGCAAATCCAACGCCATCGTATTGGCAAAGGATAAACAACTTCTTGCAAGCGGTGTAGGACAGACTTCACGTGTAGACGCATTGAAACAAGCAATTGAAAAAGCCAAATCATTCGGTTTCGACCTGAATGGTGCAGTCATGGCTTCCGATGCCTTCTTCCCGTTCCCCGACTGTGTGGAAATTGCAGATAAAGAAGGTATTACGGCTGTTATCCAACCGGGAGGTTCGGTAAAAGACGATTTATCATTTGCTTATTGCAATGAGCACGGTATGGCGATGGTGACTACCGGTATCCGTCATTTTAAACATTAAAAACAAGAATCAAGAATGGGATTATTCTCTTTTACACAAGAAATAGCAATGGACTTGGGTACAGCCAATACCATCATCATCACGAACGGGAAAATCGTGGTGGATGAGCCTTCGGTTGTAGCCTTGGACCGCCGTACGGATAAGATGATCGCCGTAGGAGAAAAGGCGAAGTTGATGCATGAAAAAACCCACGAAAACATACGTACCATCCGTCCGTTGAGAGACGGAGTGATTGCCGACTTCTATGCTTGCGAGCAGATGATGCGCGGTTTGATTAAGCGGGTGAATACACGCAATCACTTATTCTCACCCTCTCTTCGTATGGTGATCGGTGTTCCTTCGGGTAGTACGGAAGTTGAACTCCGTGCCGTTCGTGACTCTGCCGAACATGCCGGCGGACGGGATGTCTATCTGATCTTCGAACCGATGGCTGCGGCTATTGGTATCGGCATTGATGTAGAGGCTCCGGAAGGGAATATGATTGTGGACATAGGTGGTGGTTCTACGGAAATTGCCGTTATCTCTTTGGGAGGTATTGTTTCCAACAACTCCATCCGTGTGGCGGGTGATGATCTGACGGAAGACATCCGTGAATACATGAGCCGTCAGCATAACGTGAAAGTCAGCGAACGTATGGCGGAACGTATCAAGATAAATGTGGGCGCTGCCTTAACCGAATTGGGTGAAGGAGCTCCGGAAGATTATATCGTTCACGGTCCTAACCGTATCACGGCTCTTCCGATGGAGGTGCCTGTATGCTATCAGGAAGTGGCTCACTGTCTGGAAAAATCAATCTCGAAAATAGAAACAGCTATCTTGAGTGCGTTGGAAAGTACACCTCCTGAACTTTATGCTGATATTGTGCACAACGGTATCTATCTTTCCGGTGGTGGCGCATTGCTTCGTGGGTTGGATAAGCGACTGACTGATAAGATCAATATTCCTTTCCACATTGCAGAAGATCCTTTGCACGCTGTAGCTAAAGGCACGGGAGTTGCATTAAAGAATGTAGATCGTTTCTCTTTCTTAATGAGATAACTCAGGGATGCGGAATTTAATAAACTTCCTTCTGAAATACAATTACTGGTTCCTCTTTATCTTATTAGAGGTAGCCAGTTTTGTTTTGTTATTTCGGTTCAACCGTTATCAGCAGAGTGCATTCTTCACTTCTGCCAATACGGTTGTGGGGGCGGTTTATGAAGTTTCGGGAGGGATTTCCTCTTATTTTCATCTGAAATCGGTCAATGAAGATCTGTTGGATCGCAACATGGTGCTCGAACAACAGATCACTAATCTGGAAAAAGCATTGAGAGAGCAGCAGCTCGATTCTATGGCCATCAACAGCATCCGGCAGGTGCCGCAAGCGGATTATCAGTTGTTTAAAGCGCATGTGATAAAGAACAGTTTGAATCTGGTTGATAATTATATCACGCTCGATAAAGGTTCCTCTTCCGGTATTCGCTCCGAAATGGGAGTGGTGGATGGTAATGGGATTGTAGGGATTGTTTATGAAACCTCTCCTTCCTACTCGGTGGTGATTTCGGTACTGAACAGCAAGTCGAATATCAGTTGCAAGATTATCGGCAGTGATTATTTCGGCTACCTGAAATGGGAACATGGAGATTCGCGCTATGCTTATCTGAAAGACTTGCCTCGTCATGCAGAGTTTAATTTGGGAGATACAGTCGTTACCAGTGGTTTCTCCACCGTCTTTCCCGAAGGTATAATGGTGGGAACGGTAGATGATATGTCCGACTCTAATGACGGACTTTCCTATCTGTTGAAAATCAAGCTGGCTACTGATTTCGGTAAGTTGAGTGACGTTCGGGTGGTAGCCCGGACAGGTCAGGAAGAACAGAAGAAACTTGAAAACAAGGTGATGAAAGAATGATTATTACTTATATACATAGAATCGGATGGTTTATCGGCTTGGTACTTCTTCAGGTGCTAATCCTTAATAGTGTACATATTGCCGGCTATGCTACTCCTTTTCTCTATATCTATTTTATTCTGAAATTCAGCTCCGGTACTTCCCGGAATGAACTGATGTTGTGGGCTTTTTTCTTCGGGCTGACCATTGATATATTCTCCGATACTCCGGGAATGAATGCGGCAGCTACCGTATTGCTTGCCTTTCTTCGTCCCTCTTTACTTCGTCTGTTCACGCCCCGTGATAATCCGGATAGCTTTATTCCCTCTTTTAAGACGATGGGAATCAGTCCTTTCTTAAAATATACCACTGCAAGTGTTTTTGTGCACAGTCTGGCATTACTCTCCATTGAGTTCTTCTCATTTACCAGCATTTGGCTGTTACTGTTGCGAGTGCTTCTTTGCACTATTCTGACTGTAACCTGTATCATAGCTATAGAAGGGATTAAGAAGTAACGATGGCAAAAGATTATATCTTAGAGAAGCGCAAATTTGTAATCGGAGGCATTGCTATCTCCATTGTTTTGATTTATCTGATACGTCTTTTTGTATTGCAGATCACGACCGATGACTACAAGAAGAATGCTGACAGTAACGCTTTTTTGAATAAGATCCAATACCCCTCGCGTGGTGCTATTTATGACCGGACCGGTAAATTGCTGGTATTCAACCAGCCGGCATACGACATAACGATCGTGCCAAAGGAAATAGAGAATCTGGACACACTCGATTTATGCCAATCGTTGAATATCACCCGTGCGCAGTTTCTCAAAATAATGAGCGACATGAAAGACCGTCGTCGCAATCCGGGCTATTCCCGCTATACCAACCAGTTGTTTATGTCGCAACTTTCGGCGGAAGAATGTGGTGTCTTTCAAGAAAAGCTGTTTAAGTTTCGTGGTTTTTATATCCAACGGCGTACCATCCGCCAATATTCGTACAATGCTGCCGCCCATGCTTTGGGAGATATCGGAGAAGTCTCCGCAAAAGAAATGGAAGCGGATGAAGAAGGATATTACATCCGTGGGGATTATGTCGGCAAGTTAGGAGTCGAGAAATCGTATGAAAAGTATCTGCGTGGCGAGAAAGGAATTGAGATTCTGCTTCGCGATGCGCACGGTCGTATCCAGGGACATTATATGGATGGTGAATATGACCGTCCTTCCGTTCCCGGCAAGAACCTGACATTGAGTTTGGATATTGACTTACAGATGCTGGGCGAACGTTTATTAAAGAATAAGATTGGAAGCATTGTGGCTATTGAACCGGAGACCGGAGAAATCCTTTGTCTGGTATCCTCTCCCAATTATGACCCGCATTTGATGATTGGGCGCCAGCGTGGCAAGAACCATCTGGCCTTGCAACGTGATATGACCAAACCGCTTTTGAATCGTGCCCTGATGGGAGTGTATCCTCCGGGATCTACGTTCAAAACAGCGCAAGGACTGACGTTTCTGCAAGAAGGAATTATCACCGAACAAAGTCCGGCATTCCCTTGCTCACATGGATTCCATTACGGAAGATTGACAGTAGGCTGTCATGCTCACGGATCTCCCTTGCCATTGATTCCGGCTATTGCTACATCGTGCAACTCCTATTTCTGTTGGGGATTGTTCCGTATGTTTGGCGATCGTAAATACGGTTCGCCACAAAACGCCATTACGGTCTGGAAAGACCACATGGTTTCGCAAGGATTTGGCTACAAACTGGGAGTTGATTTGCCGGGAGAGAAACGGGGCTTGATTCCGAATGCGCAGTTCTACGATAAAGCCTATCGCGGACATTGGAACGGACTGACAGTAATCAGTATCTCTATCGGACAGGGGGAAATTCTATCCACTCCCCTTCAGATTGCTAACCTGGGAGCAACGATTGCTAACAGAGGATACTTTGTGACACCGCATATTGTAAAGGAAATCCAAGATAATCAGTTGGACAGCATCTATCGCGTACCACGTTATACCACTATTGAGAAAAGACATTATGAATCAGTCGTAGAAGGGATGCGTGGCGCAGCCACCGGAGGAACTTGTCGTATGCTGTCAGTGATGGTTCCGGATTTGGAAGCCTGTGGAAAAACGGGTACTGCGCAGAACCGCGGACACGACCACTCGGTATTTATGGGCTTTGCTCCGATGAACAAACCGAAGATAGCTATTGCCGTCTATGTAGAGAACGGCGGATGGGGGGCTACTTACGGAGTTCCTTTCGGCGCACTGATGATGGAACAGTATTTGAAAGGCAAGCTCTCGCCGGAGAACGAGTTGAGGGCGGAAGAATTTAGTAACAGAGTGATATTATATGGTAACGAGGAACGATAGTTTGTGGAAAACGCTGGACTGGGTAACGATTTTTATTTACCTGCTCCTGATTGTTGGCGGATGGTTTAGCGTCTGCGGAGCCAGCTATGACTATGGCGAACGCGACTTCCTCGACTTCTCGACCCGTGCCGGCAAGCAGTTTGTATGGATTATCTGTTCCTTCGGACTCGGATTCGTGCTGTTGATGCTGGAAGACCGTATGTATGATATGTTCGCGTACATTATATATGTGGGGATGATTCTCTTGCTCATTGTTACCATCTTCATAGCGCCGGACACCAAAGGATCACGCTCCTGGCTTGTCATGGGGCCTGTGAGCCTGCAACCCGCCGAGTTTGCCAAGTTCGCTACGGCTTTGGCGTTGGCCAAATACATGAATTCTTATTCATTCAGTATCAAGAAAGAAAAGTGTGCCTTTATCCTGGGATTCATCATTCTTCTCCCGATGTTATTGATTATCGGGCAGCGGGAGACAGGGTCTGCATTGGTTTATCTTGCTTTTTTTCTGGTGCTTTATCGTGAAGGAATGCCGGGAGTAGTGCTTTTTGCGGGCGTATGTGCGGTAATCTACTTTGTGGTCGGCATTCGTTTTGATGAAGTCTTTATCGCCGATACTCCTACACCACTGGGAGAATTTATCGTATTACTATTGATCTTATTATTTGCCGGTGGTATGGTGTGGGTATATCGTAAGAAATGGTCTGCTACCCGCAATATCATTGGTGGAAGTTTGGCTATATTACTGATTGCTTATTTAATATCCGAATATTGGGTGCATTTTAGCCTCGTTTGGGTGCAATGGACGCTTTGTATTGTGGTGATAGGCTATCTGATTTATTTGGCATTAAGTGAGCGGCAGCGTACTTATTTCCTGATTGCCCTGTTTACAATCGGTTCTGTCGGCTTCCTGTATTCCAGTAACTATGTATTTGATAATGTGCTCGAACCTCACCAGCAAGTCCGTATCAAAGTAGTGCTCGGTTTGGAAGAAGATTTGACCGGTGCCGGATACAACGTGAATCAGTCCAAGATTGCCATCGGTTCCGGTGGGTTGACAGGAAAAGGGTTCCTGAATGGTACGCAAACAAAATTAAAGTACGTGCCCGAACAGGATACCGACTTTATATTCTGTACAGTGGGTGAGGAGCAAGGATTTGTCGGTTCGGCTGCTGTCCTGTTGGCTTTCCTGATTTTGATCTTACGATTAATCTTCCTGTCCGAACGGCAGACTTCCAACTTTGGGCGGGTTTATGGATATTCGGTCGTCAGTATTTTCCTTTTCCACTTATTTATTAATATCGGTATGGTGCTGGGGTTAACCCCGGTTATCGGTATTCCATTGCCTTTCTTCAGCTATGGAGGTTCTTCTTTATGGGGATTTACGATATTGCTGTTTATCTTCCTGCGCATTGATGCAGGACGTGGCAGAAGACTTTAATCTTACTGCTTCTCAATACGGATACCTACATCGCTCAATCCTTGTAACTTTTCATCTTTCATTCCGCTCATAATTTTAATAGTATAATTTGCAGGATGTAAAGGGCGGACAGATGTAATAAAAGTTTCCGATTGGTAAATGCTTCCCCATCCGTGTCCCGTCCATCTTCCGGTAGAGTCAGCCAGGCAGAAAGCAATAGTATCAGTGCGCCATACCGTAGAATCCTGTAGATTCTGACTGATAAATAAATGGAGGTCATGATAAGGATATTCGATACTGTTGCGGACTTCCGCAAAAAGCCGGAGAGTAGTGGGAACGCTGTCAGTTATGGGAATATGAAAAGAGAGTGTATCACTCTTTCCCCATCCCTTGTTGGGAAGGGATTGATAAGAGTGATACACTGTATGTTCATTGCAGGCTGTCAGTAAGCAAGCGCTGAATAGACTCAATATACTATTCTTGAGTAGGCTTTTCATTAGTTGACTGTTTCTCCTGATTCTGATTTCTTTCCGGTCTGGAAGGACGCTCGTGGTTGGGACGACGTTCTTGACGTTCCTGTCCTTGCTGTTCGCGTTGACGGTCTTGCTGTTGCGGACGTTCCTGACCTTGCGGACGTTCCTGATTTGATCCTCTTTCCGGACGTCTGTTTTCGTTGTTCCGTCCCTGGTTCTGTCCTCTGTTCCGGTTGTTGTTATTGTTATTTCTCGGGCGGTTGTCTCTTTCCCCTCTGTTGCCGTTTTCTGACTGTTGCGGGCGGTTTTCATTTTCCCGTTGAGGTTGTTGCGGACGATTGCCGCCTTCTGCTTGCTGTTTTTTACTTATTATTCATTATTAGAACATTACTGTTCATATTAAGAAAATATGTATCATTTCTTTCTTTCTATTCCTTTTTTCTTCTTTTTATTATTCCGGTTAGCGTTATTGCCGCCCTCTTTATTATTCCGGCTGCGGTCGAAACGGGTAACACTTTCCTGTTCCAGCAAGTCAACTGGTTTTCTCGGTTCCGGTTTCTTTTCTTCTTCGAGCAAGCTGTCCGGTTTCATCCCTTTCTTATTCATGGAGATTACTTCAAACGCACGTTTTCCGCTGATGGTGACCAGGTTGGCTGGGAAGTTTTTATCCGTAGAATAAGAAACTTGATTGCTTAGAATATCCGCTTTGAAGAAATAGAAAGTACCATCTTTCGTTTCCAACTCTATCTCTCTCGATGGGAGACGTTTTTGAGCTTCCACATAACAGTCCACTTCGTAGTTCAGACAGCATTTCAGCTTAGCGCACTGTCCGGCAAGTTTCTGCGGATTCAATGAGATGTCCTGAAAACGGGCTGCACTGGTAGAAACAGAGACGAAGCTCGTCATCCATGTAGCGCAGCAAAGTTCGCGTCCGCAAGGGCCGATCCCGCCGATACGTCCTGCTTCCTGACGGGCACCGATTTGTTTCATTTCGATACGTACGCGGAATGCTTCGGCCAATACTTTAATCAGTTGCCGGAAGTCTACCCGCTCATCGGCGATATAGTAGAAAATAGCTTTGTTGCCATCTCCCTGATACTCCACATCACCGATTTTCATATCCAGATTGAGATTCAACGCAATCTGACGCGCACGAATCATCGTTGCATGTTCTTTGGCTTTGGCTTCGTTGAATTTTTCCATATCTACCGGCTTAGCTTTCCGATAGACACGTTTGATTTCCGTATCTGCTTTGAAGTTTGCTTTCTTCATTTGCAGGGGAACGAGCCGGCCGGTCAATGTAACCACGCCGATGTCATGGCCGGGAGCCGCTTCAACGGCAACTACATCTCCTTTTTCCAGTTTAATCTTGTTGCTGTTTCGAAAATATCCCTTCCGGGTATTTTTGAATTGCACTTCCACCATGTCACTCTCTTCCGCATTGCCCGGAATGTCCGCCAGCCAATCGTAGGTGTTCAGCTTTTTATCTTGTCGGGAGCATCCTTTGCAGCAAAGGCCACCGCTTCCATTATGAAGTTTATATTCCATAAGTTTATATATTTATTATTGCTTCAACAGTACAATCATCTTCAGCGAGAAGTCGAAGAATACCATTTTAGCGTTTACATTCTGTTCAATATGTATTTGCGCTTCGCTTAGCTCGTCCATTATTCCCATTACATTACGTTCGTTTACAAACGGGGCGAAGCGGGTTGCAAAGTTCTGTTCACTGATCGTCATATATGTAAGATCACGTTGGTGCAGGTTAAAGATGAAGTTTTCCCGAATCATGCGTTGGCAATATTCCAGAAAATTCTTTTGGCGTTCGCGTCCCATGCCTGCCACTTGTTCACTCCATAATTTCATTTCCCGGATTTTCCGTTGGTAAGAGAGTCGCATCAAACTGACAAACAGTTCGAAAAACAACTGATTCTCTTCATTCAGGTGAATCGTCTCGAGGGCTTTGATAAAGTTTCCGTTGGCTAGGTGGGCGATCGAAATACTGGTTGCCTGCTGGACCCCGTATTTGCTTTGTAAAGCCTCGGCCATACACTCTTCCTCAATTTTACGTAGATTGAAGCGTTGTGTGCGGCTCAATATCGTTTGGAGAATTAAATCGGGAGCCTCCGAAACCAAAAGGAAGATTGTCTTTTCGGGTGGTTCTTCCAGCAGTTTCAATAACTTGTTGGCACAAGCCTGTTGCATCTTTTCCGGCAGCCAGAGGAGTGTAATCTTAAATCCGCCCTCGCTGGATTTAAGGCTGAGCTTTTTCATGATCTCATCACTCTCTTTGGTGTAGATTACGGCCTGTGCATTTTCTGCATTTATTTCGTTCAGCCAATGATTGATGGTAAAATAGGGATTGTTTAACACCAATTTTCTCCATTCTACAATGTAGTCATCGCTT
>ERZ773195.1933-NODE-1933-length-14063-cov-3.397559_pt1 | contig 14063 bp, 10 predicted proteins | sample MGYA00580530_ERZ773195 | MGnify/ENA primary metagenome ERZ773195 (study PRJEB29015, sample SAMEA2737751) | human gut metagenome | biome: human gut; feature: human-associated habitat; material: faeces | place: China | collected 2012 ...
TGTGCCTGCCATTCACTGAGGACTGTAAAGTCAGAGCCGGAAAAAGAGGCATGTTCAACATTGTGGGATGCCTGCTGTTTGTGGTGCTTTATCTGGTGCTTCCAAAGTCCATGTACCCTTACATCGGAATGATCGGAGGAATCGGTGTGGGATATTCCGCAGGTTATGCGTGGCAGACTGCATTTAATACATTTGGAGCGTTGTCTATTGCAGCAGGGATCTTCGGAATGCCGGCAGCAGTAGCACTTCGTATAGGTGCCAATGTACTGGGAGCAGCTTATACGGTAATCTGCAATAAAGTAACAGATAAAGTAGCAGAGTATATAGGCACAAATAAATGTGCAGAAAATCTTTCCTGACTGAAACTGCGGAGCGGTTATAAGCAAGTAAAAAAGCGGATGATTTTATCCGTCTGATATGTGTTCTGGGAATAGAGTGAATATTAACGTACAATGACAGAGGGAGAGAGAAAGAATATGAAACAGGATACCCTGGAAGGCAGGGCGAAAACGAAAAATGGTGTAAAACGATTATGCTTTTCCGCAGTATGTATTTTACTGGAAGCAGCTTTTATCATTGCTATGATCACAAAGCTGAATCAATATGCGGAGATTATCAATCTGATGACAAGGCTTCTTGCAGGTGTACTGGTTCTTAAGCTGTATGCGTCAGACCAGACTTCATCTATGAAAATGCCCTGGGTTATTTTGATCCTTGTATTCCCTATCTTGGGAGTGGGATTGTACTTACTGATTGGTCTCAATGGCGGTACCCGTAAAATGCGGGAGCGTTATGACCAGATCGACAGGGAACTTCTGCCGTTGCTTCCCAATGACAGTGAGTGCAGGGAAACGCTTGGCAGGAAAATCCCGAAGGCAGGCAATATTTCTGATTATATACAGAAAAATGCCTCCTATCCGGTCTATCAGAATACAGATGTTATTTATTATGATGAGGCAGTCAAAGGGCTGGAGGCTCAGCTGGCAGATCTGGCAAAGGCAGAGAAATTCATTTTTATGGAATATCATGCCATTGAGGATGCACAGGCCTGGCATAAAATCCAGAGAGTTCTGGAAGACCGCGTAAAGGCAGGCGTAGAAGTCAGAGTATTTTATGACGACATGGGTTCCATTGGGTTTATCAATACAGACTTCATTAAGAAAATGGAAAATGTGGGAATCCATTGCAGAGTGTTCAACCCTTTTACTCCGGGTCTGAATGTGTTCCTGAATAACCGGGATCACCGCAAGATCACAGTGATCGATGGAAAAGTGGGATTTACCGGCGGTTACAACCTTGCCAACGAATATTTTAATTTCACACATCCTTATGGACAGTGGAAGGATACAGGTATCCGTCTGGAGGGGGAGGCAGTCCGTTCCCTAACAGTAACATTCCTGGAGATGTGGAATGCTGTCAGTGATAAGGATAAAAATGACAGTGATTTTACCGGATTTCTGGTTCAGACAGATTATCAGGCAAAGCAGACAGGCTTTATCCAGCCTTATGCGGACAGTCCTATGGACCATGAACAGGTAGGCGAAGAGGTGTATATCAGTATGGTGAATAAAGCGGAAAAATACTGCTGGTTTATGACACCGTACCTGATCATCACAGATGAAATGAGCCATGCGCTGTGTCTGGCTGCCAAGCGTGGGGTAGATGTGAGGATCATCACACCTGGTATTCCGGATAAAAAGATGATCTACAATATCACACGATCCTTTTACCATGGACTGGTGAAGCATGGAGTGCGTATCTATGAATGGACACCTGGTTTCTGTCATGCAAAGATGAGTGTGGCAGATGACTGTATGGCAACCTGCGGAACCATAAATCTGGATTACAGAAGTCTGTATCATCATTTTGAAAACGGCTGCTTTATGGCAGACTGCCAGGCAGTTCTGGATATCCGAAATGATCTTGCAGCAACAATGGATGAATGCCGTGAAGTCACAGAACAGTACAGTACCGGACGCAGCGCATATCTGCGATTGGGACAGCTGTTTATGAGGTTATTTGCGGGATTATTATAACACTTGGAAAAAAGCAGAATATCGTGTACAATGGAATGGGGAACAGCAAAACTATTATAAATATGGGAGGAATTTTAACTATGGATCTTTCAACCTTAGTAAAAATGTCAAATACTTATGGAAGCAACCCTGCCTATGTTCTTGCAGGCGGTGGTAATACTTCTGTAAAAGACGACACCACATTGTATGTAAAAGGCTCCGGTACACAGCTTGCCACAATTAAGGCAGAGGAATTTGTGGAAATGAGCAGAGCACGTTTGAATGAGATCATGAAAACAGATTATCCGGAAGATGATGTCAAACGTGAATCACTGTATCTTGCAGATGTTATGGCTGCAGTAACAGATGCTGACAAAACAAAACGTCCAAGTGTAGAAGCACTGCTTCATAACTTATTTGCCTATACTTATGTACTGCATGTTCATCCTACACTTGTCAATGGACTGACCTGCGGAAAAGGCGCAAAGGAACTCAGCGAACAGCTCCTTGGAAAAGATGTACTCTGGATCGATATCTGCAAACCCGGATATACGCTTGCACGTATCTGCTATGAGAAAATGAATGCTTATAAAGAAGAATCCGGAAAAGATGTTCAGGTTCTTCTGCTTCAGAATCACGGAATTTTCGTTGCAGCAAATACTGTAGAGGAAATTGGAGTATTATTTGACGGCGTGATCAGTAAATTAGAGAAACAGGTAAAGAGAACTGCTGATGTCAGTGATGCTGTTACATCTGAAAAAGAACAGGCAGCAGAGAAGCTTTCCCGGTTACTGGGACATGCAGTAGAAGTTGTACCTGTAGCAGAAGCTGATCATTTTGTAAAAGATAAAGCAGCGGCTGCACCGCTTCTGAAGCCGTTTACACCGGATCACATTGTATATTGCGGACCATATCCGTTATTTGTAGAAAATATTGATCAGGCAAAAGATGCGCTGGACGCATTTATGAAAGAGAATGACAAAGAGCCAAGATTGATCCTGGTACAGGGAGTTGGCGCCTTTATTATGGAAGATGATAAGGGAAAAGCTGCAAAAGCACAGCTTCTTGTAAAAGATGCCATTAAGCTTGCAGTATATGCAGAAAGCTTTGGTGGCCCGCTTCACATGACAGATGATATTACATACTTTATCACGCATTGGGAAGCAGAAGCATATCGCAGTAAGAAATAATATAATAAGGGCTGTCGTTTTTTGACAGCCCTTATTATATTGGTTTAAACACTATATTTTTAAAGGAAAAGGTTTATTTTCAGCAAATCTTATTTCTCTTCTTTTTTCTCTTTGGCCTTCCTGGATTCAGGAACATTTCCTTCACCATAGTAAGCTTTCAGATAGATTTCTTTCAGCTCAGACATTAATGGATATCTCGGGTTGGCACCGGTACACTGGTCGTTGAATGCCTGTTCGGTCATTTCGTCCAGAGTTTCAAGGAAGTACTTCTCGTCTACGCCGTATTCCTTGATCGTATGTTTGATCTCAATAGTATCCATCAGTTCCTGCAGTTTTTGGAGAAGCTTCTCAAAAACTTCGCTGTCGTTCTTGCCTGTCAGACCTACAGAACGGCCGATCTCAGCGTAACGTGCAAGTGTGTGCGGATACTGATACTGTGGGAAGGTACCCATCTTAGCCGGAACTTCGGCTGCATTATAGCGCAGAACATGAAGCAGAACCAGAGCATTTGCAATACCATGTGGAAGATGATGGAAAGCTCCCAGCTTATGAGCAAGAGAGTGGTTTACGCCAAGGAAAGCATTTGCGAAAGCCATACCAGCCATGCAGGAAGCATTTGCCATATGCTGTCTTGCTTCTACATCAGAACCATCTTTGTATGCACGTGGCAGATAGTTAAATACCAGTTTGATGGCATTTAATGCAAGACCATCTGTATAATCAGATGCCATCATGGAAGCATAGGCTTCAAGTGCATGAGTCATAACGTCGATACCGGAAGCACAGGTCAGTCCCTTAGGTGCGCTCATCATATTATCTGTATCAACAATAGCCATGTCAGGCATTAATTCATAATCAGCCAGAGGCCATTTGATACCTGTAGTCTTATCAGTAATGATAGCAAAAGGTGTTACCTCGGAACCTGTACCGGAAGATGTCGGAACAGCTACAAAGTAAGCTTTCTTACCCATATGCGGGAATGTGAAGATTCTCTTACGGATATCCATAAAGTCCATAGCCATATCATCAAAGTTGGCGTCCGGATTTTCATAGAGAACCCACATGATCTTGCCGGCATCCATTGCGGAACCACCGCCCATTGCGATAATGCAGTCAGGCTCGAACATTCTCATTGCAGCAGCACCGGCTCTTGCAGAAGCGAGAGATGGATCTGGCTCTACATCGTAGAAGCAGGTATGTACGATTCCCATCTGATCTAATTTATCTTCAATCTTCTTAGTATATCCATTCTTATAAAGGAAAGAGTCTGTTACGATAAAGCAGCGTTTCTTGTGCATAACAGTGCCAAGTTCATCCAGAGCAACCGGCAGGCAGCCTTTTTTGAAATAAACTTTTTCCGGTGTTCTAATCCAGAGCATATTTTCTCTCCTTTCAGCAACGGTCTTGATGTTAATGAGATGTTTTACACCTACGTTCTCAGATACGGAGTTGCCACCCCAGGAACCGCAGCCCAGAGTCAGGGACGGAACAAGTTTGAAGTTGTAAAGGTCGCCGATGCCGCCCTGAGAAGATGGAGTATTGATGAGGATACGGCAGGTCTTCATAGCTGCTGCGTGTTTTTCCATTTTTTCCTTTTCTCTTGTGTCAATGTAGAGAGCGGAGGTATGTCCATAACCGCCGTCAGCTACAAGCTGTTCAGCTTTGGCAATCGCTTCGTCAAAAGTTTTGGCCTTGTACATGGCAAGTACAGGGGAAAGCTTCTCATGTGCGAATTCTTCGCTGATGTCTACAGATTCAACTTCACCGATCAGAATCTTTGTTTCAGGAGGAACTGCAACACCGGCCATCTCAGCGATAGTGGCAGCCTTCTGGCCTACGATCTTTGCATTCAATGCGCCATTGATAAGGATAGTTTTTCTTACTTTCTCTAATTCATCCGGTTTCAGGAAGTAACATCCTCTGTAAAGGAATTCTTCTTTTACTTTCTTATAAATGCTCTCAAGAACAGTTACAGACTGTTCGGAAGCACAGATCATACCATTGTCAAAGGTCTTGGAATGGATGATGGAGTTAACTGCCAGACGGATATCTGCACTGTCATCAATGATAACAGGAGTATTTCCGGGACCTACACCTAAAGCAGGTTTTCCGGAAGAATAGGCAGCCTTAACCATTCCGGGACCACCTGTGGCAAGGATGATGTCTGCTTCACGCATAACCTGATTTGTCAGATCAAGACTTGGAACATCAATCCATCCGATGATTCCCTCCGGTGCACCGGCTTCTACAGCTGCCTCCAGAACAACCTTTGCTGCCTCAATGGTACATTTCTTTGCGCGGGGATGCGGACTGATGATGATTGCATTACGTGTTTTCAGTGCAATCAGAGTTTTGAAGATTGCAGTAGATGTCGGGTTGGTTGTAGGAATAACAGCAGCAATCAGACCAATCGGCTCAGCTATTTTCTTAATACCGTAAGCAGTATCTTCTTCAATCACACCGCAGGTTTTCGTATTCTTATATGCGTTGTATACATATTCGGCTGCGTAATGGTTTTTGATAACCTTATCTTCTACAATACCCATTCCTGTTTCTTCAACAGCATCTTTAGCAAGCGGGATACGTGCTTTGTCAGCAGCAGTAGCGGCAGCTTTAAAAATCTTATCTACCTGCTCCTGGGTAAATGTTGCGAAAATCTTCTGTGCCTCTTTCATGGCTGCAATCTTTGCAGTAAGGGCTTCAGGGGTGTCGATGATGGTTGGGATAGTGTTCTCTTTTTTTGCCATTTGGGAATCCTCCTGTTTGTGTTTTCGTTAAAAGTATTTACCGTGACCTGTTATGTTTTTATTATACAAATAAACTGATTATTCGGTCAACAGTAACATTAATATGAGCATAACGAAATATTATGGTGAAAATTGTGCATAATCACGTAAATAATGTGAATAAAATATCAATTGTCAGAATATATGAGAAAAATTTAACAATATATGTTCTGTTGGCAACTGAGAGAAAGTTAAAAAAATAACGTTAATAAATTAACAATCTCGATGATGCTATTATATGACTTTGTTAATCATTTGTCAATTACATAGCATATGAAAAAGTTAACAAATACTAACTTGGAATTTCGTGAAAATATAACAATATAATTTGTAGAAGGATTTATGTTTTTCCATATGTTTGCAGGAGATTAAGAGTTACTGTGAACGGAGTGAACAGTAATGATTAAGAAAAATTAAGCCCCGCAAAATCTGCGAGGCTTAATTTTTCTTAAATTTCTATTTGTTTCAGGCTTTTCTGAAAGCGGCTCTCTTACGTTCTCTGGAATCCAGCAGTCTCTTACGGATACGGAGAGATTCCGGTGTAACCTCAAGGAGTTCATCCTGGTCGATGAAATCGATGGCCTGTTCCAGACTGAGAACTCTTGGTGGAGTTAATTTCAGTGCATCATCAGCGGAAGAAGAACGTGTGTTAGTCAGATGTTTTGTCTTGCATACGTTCAGCTCGATATCTTCGGCTTTACCATTCTGTCCGATAACCATACCGCTGTAAACCTTTGCACCAGGTCCGATAAACAGAGTACCACGCTCCTGGGCTGCGAACAGACCATAAGTAACAGCTTCGCCAGCCTCGAAAGCGATCAGAGATCCCTGTTTTCTGTACTGGAAATCTCCCTTGTAAGGAGCATATCCGTCAAACATGGTATTGATAATGCCGGTACCCTTGGTGGAAGTAAGGAACTCACCGCGGAATCCGATCAGTCCACGGGAAGGAATGTGGAATTCCAGACGGACAGTACCGTCACTGGCAGTACTCATACCCTGCAGTTCACCTTTACGTTCGCTCAGCTTCTGGATTACAGTACCGGAAAATTCTTCCGGAACATCTACATAAGCGATTTCCATAGGTTCAAGTTTCTTTCCGCGCTCGTCTGTTTTGTACAGAACCTCCGGTTTACTTACTGCGAATTCATAACCTTCACGTCTCATGTTCTCGATCAGGACAGACAGATGAAGTTCTCCACGTCCGGAAACTTTAAATGCCTCAGTTGTATCAGTGTCTTCTACACGAAGGCTGACATCTGTGTTGAGCTCACGGTAGAGACGGTCACGAAGATGACGGGAGGTAATGTATTTACCTTCCTGACCGGCCAGCGGACTGTCATTTACGATGAAGTTCATGGCAATAGTAGGCTCGGAAATCTTCTGGAAAGGAATAGCTTCCGGATTATCTCCTGCGCAGAGAGTATCACCGATATGGATATCTGCGATACCGGAAATAGCAACGATAGCACCGATAGTGGCCTCTTTTACTTCAACTTTGTTCAGACCGTCAAACTCGTAGAGCTTGCTGATCTTAACTTTCTTACGTTTGTCCAGATCATGATGGTTTAACAGAGTCAGTTCCTGGTTAACAGCGATTGTACCGTTTTCAACTTTACCAACACCGATACGTCCAACGTATTCATTGTAATCAATCGTGCTGATCAGAACCTGAGTATCTGCCTCCGGATCTCCTTCCGGAGCCGGGATATATTTCAGGATTGCTTCAAATAACGGAGCCATATCCTTAGGAGTGTCGTTTAAGTCGATCACAGCATGTCCTGCTTTGGCAGAAGCATACAGGAACGGACAGTCAAGCTGTTCATCAGAAGCACCAAGATCCATAAGAAGTTCCAGAACCTCATCTACAACTTCATCCGGACGGGCTTCCGGACGGTCGATCTTGTTGATACATACGATTACATGAAGGTCAAGTTCAAGGGCTTTCTTAAGAACGAATTTAGTCTGAGGCATAGCACCTTCGAAAGCATCAACGAGAAGAATAACACCGTCTACCATCTTAAGTACACGTTCTACCTCGCCGCCGAAATCAGCATGTCCTGGTGTGTCAATGATGTTGATTTTTGTATTTTTGTAATGAACAGCTGTGTTCTTGGATAAAATAGTGATACCACGTTCACGTTCGATATCATTAGAGTCCATGACACGTTCCTGAACTTCCTGATTCTCACGGAATACACCGCTCTGTTTCAGAAGCTGGTCAACCAGAGTAGTTTTACCATGGTCAACGTGTGCGATAATGGCTACGTTACGGACATCTTCACGTTTTGTTCTCATAAAATGATTTTCCTTTCCTCTTTAAGCTTTGAATGGGTAACTGTTCGGCACACTGGCTGAACAGTTACCGGAATTGTTAATATTCATGTGTTATCAGCAGGATTATTTTGCTGCAAAAGCATTTTTCAAGCACGATATAATCTTGCAGATGAATTTGTTCCTATTATTATGTGTTTTTTTCAATAAGTTACCCGAATTTTCAGTTTACCACATTTTCGCCAGATTACAAGGTGTTAAAATAATTTTTTTTTATTTTTGCAGATTCTGGTTCTAAATGAGAATGCCTGTACATAACCTTATAAAGAACAATACAAGGTACAGAGGAGCATATGCGGGATCGCTGAAAAAGCAGAGACGATTTACGGTCTGCATTGCAGGCAGGGATTCTGACATAGGTGCTCTACAGGGAAGGAGAACCACATTATGGCAGATAAAATTATTGAAAACAATCAGGTATCTATGATGGGCAAAATTGCAGCAGGCTTTACATTCAGTCATCAGGTCTTTGGAGAAGGCTTCTATATGACTGAGCTGCTGGTCAAAAGGCTCAGTGATTCGGAAGACAGGATTCCGGTGATGGTTTCTGAACGGCTGGTGGATGTAACGCAGGATTATATCGGAGAATATGTGGAAATCCATGGACAGTTCCGCTCATATAACCGCCATGAGGAGAAGCACAACCGTCTCGTGCTTTCAGTATTCAGCAGAGAACTGAAGTTTGTGGAAGAAGAGGATGAAACAGTTCCGGTAAATCAGATTTTTCTGGACGGATATATCTGTAAGCCTCCGGTGTACCGTAAAACTCCTCTTGGAAGAGAAATTGCGGATGTGCTGTTGGCAGTAAATCGTCCGTATGGAAAATCAGATTACATACCATGCATCTGCTGGGGCAGAAATGCCCGCTATGCATCTGCGTTTGAAGTTGGCGGTCATGTTCTGATCTGGGGACGTATCCAAAGCAGAGAATATATGAAACGGATCGGGGAAAATGAAACAGAGAAGAGAGTTGCGTATGAAGTATCTGTAAGCAAGCTGGAATATATGGAATAATTCCATTGCCGCAGGCAATTTGGAATGAATTTTGGCTACGTTACTGTGAACGGAGTGAACAGTAACGATTACTGTAAACAGTAACACTTGCAATTCTTCATAAACTGCGGTAATATAAGCGTATTCAGATAACTATGGCAGCCTGCTGTTCCACGAAGCATTCCGGCGTGAATATGCCGGAAGCTCATCGCAGAAGTCGAAAACAGACTGCTGTTTATCATGTCTGTAATGACACAGAGAAGAAGGTACAATTTCAATAACGATAAGAGGAATTGTTTGTTATGGAAAAAGAATTTACAGAGGTTTACTGTGGCGGGGGAAAGGGAAAGACAACTCTGGCGATCGGTCAGTGTCTGAGAGCTTCCGCACAGGGTAAAAGCGTCATTATTATTCAGTTTCTGAAAGGAAGAGAGCGCAGGGAACTGGATTTTCTGGAGGAACTGGATAATCTGGATATTAAGATATTCCGTTTTGAGAAGCATGATGAAGGATATGAGGAACTGAATGAGCAGGAGAAGGCAGAGGAGAAAACCAATATTCTCAATGCTTTGAATTTTGCGCGCAAAGTGATCGCAACGCAGGAATGCGATTTTCTGCTCCTGGATGAGATTCTTGCACTTCCGGATTATGGGATCACTACTGCAGAGGCAATCGGTGATATCCTGAAGATGAAGGACGAGAGTATGCATATTTTGCTTACGGGACGGACGTTACCGGACAGCCTGCGTAAATATGCAGACAGCATAACTACACTGACAACAGAGATTGTATAAGGTGTATAAAACCTGATTATTGTTTATGAATGGGCAGTAATCTGTATGGAAATTACAGAAGAATAAAGGAGGAAGGCAAATGGCAATTTTTAAAGGTGCAGGTGTTGCAATCGTAACCCCTATGTATGAAGATGGCAAGGTTAATTATGATAAACTGGAGGAACTTCTGGAGTATCAGATTGCAAACAGTACAGATGCGATCATTATCTGCGGAACAACAGGAGAATCATCAACGATGACGCATGGAGAGCATCTTAAGACAATTAAGTTTGCAATCGACAAGGTAAACAAACGTGTTCCGGTTATCGCAGGTACAGGTTCCAACTGTACGGAAACTGCAATTATGATGTCAAAGGAGGCTGCTTCTTACGGTGCAGATGCACTTCTTATTGTGACTCCATATTATAACAAGGCGACTCAGAAAGGACTGATCGCTCATTATACAGCTATTGCAGAGGCAGTTCCGGAAACACCGATCATTATGTACAATGTTCCGAGCCGTACAGGTTGTAACATTCAGCCTGCAACAGCAGTAGCTCTGGCTAAAAATGTTAAGAATATTGTTGGTATCAAAGCAGCAAGCGGAGATCTTTCACAGATTGCAACCATGATGTCCATGGCTGATGGCTGCATTGAACTCTACTCCGGAAATGATGATCAGGTACTTCCGATCCTTTCACTTGGCGGACTTGGAGTAATTTCCGTACTTTCTAATGTAGCTCCTAAGGAAACACATGATATGGTTATGAAATTCCTTGAAGGAGATACAAAGGGTGCAGCAGAAATCCAGTTAAAGGCAATCCCGTTAATTCATGCACTGTTCAGTGAAGTAAACCCGATTCCGGTGAAAGCAGCTCTGAATCTGATGGGTAAAGAAGTGGGACCACTTCGTATGCCATTATCCGAGATGGAAGATGCAAACAAGGCAAAACTTGCTGAAGAACTGAAGAATTTCGGAATTAAACTTGCATAAATATAACCGCAGGATTGTTCGGAAAATCAACTTGCCGATATACTGGAATTGAGAGGAATAGACAAATGGTAAAGATTATTATGCATGGCTGTAACGGTCACATGGGTCAGGTAATCTCCGGACTTGTGGAGAAGGATCCGGATGCTGAGATCGTAGCAGGTATCGATGTGGCAGATCAGGGAAAGAACAGCTACCCTGTATATACAAATATGGAAGAATGTCAGGTAGAGGCAGATGCCCTTATCGACTTCTCTTCTGCAAAAGCAACAGATGCACTTCTTGCTTACTGTGAGAAACGCAAACTCCCGGTTGTATTATGTACAACCGGTTTAAGCGAGGAGCAGCTCGCAAAGGTGGAAGAGACATCTAAGAATGTCGCAGTTCTGAAATCTGCAAATATGTCTCTTGGAATCAATACTCTGATGAAACTGCTTCAGGATGCGGCAAAGGTTCTGGCAACAGCAGGATTTGACATGGAGATTGTTGAGAAGCATCACAGACTGAAACTGGATGCACCAAGCGGAACAGCACTTGCACTGGCTGACAGCATTAATGAGGCAATGGATAACCAGTATCATTATATTTATGACCGCAGCCAGAGACGTGAGATGCGAGATGATAAGGAAATCGGTATCTCAGCAGTCCGCGGTGGAACAATCGTAGGAGAACACGAAGTGATCTTCGCAGGTCCGGATGAAGTGATCGAATTTAAGCATACTGCATATTCCAAAGCTGTATTTGGAAAGGGTGCTGTTGAAGCTGCGAAATTCCTTGCAGGCAAACCGGCAGGAAGATATGATATGAGCGATGTTATCAGTGCAAAATAATCAGGAATGCAGTAAAAATTGATAACTGGTAATTTTCAGTATCTTCATAGCAGTGAAATAAAATATATAAAAGGAAAGTGTATCTGATGTTTCAGAACACTTTCCTTTTTTGTAATATTGGCCTGTATGCTGCTATAATAATTCTGATCAATGATTATATGCGTAAGTCAGCAATGTTCTGGAATCCTGCCAGCGGGCAGAAGATGAATCTGCACCCAGGACAACAGAAATATAGGTGTTTCCCCTTGCGGAATAAGAAAGTCCGACAAAACAATAGCCTGCTTTGTTGGTATAGCCTGTTTTCATACCCTGAACTCCCGGAACATTGCCGAGCAGGGCGTTGGTGGTGCCGATGTTGCCGGAACCCGCCTTGCGAATGTCGGTGTGGTTGAACACGCGGCCCAGGATCAGGCCAAACGGAATCGCTCCGATAAAGAACGAGACCACGGCGCAGATGGCGGTCAGCAGAATCGGATTATGCATCCTTTTGTTCCTTCTTCCTAAAGAAGAGTCGAATGGGCGTGCCGGCAAAATCGAAGGTCGAGCGCATGCGGTTCTCCACGTAGCGCTGGTAGGTGTCGTTGACCAGATCGCTGTGGTTGACGAAGAACGTGAACGTCGGCGGATTGACGCCCGTCTGAGTCACGTAGTGCATGCGCAGGCGGCGCTTGCCGTCCACCACGGTGTGGCCGAACTCACGTAGGTCGGTGAGGAACGTGTTGAGGCGCGAGGTGCTGATCTTTTGCGAACGCGTCTTCTCGGCTGCGTCGACCATCGCCCAGATCTTCTCGACGCTGCGGCCAGTGAGGGCAGAGATGCGCAGGTACTGGGCCCAGGGAGCCATGACGCCCAGACGGCGGTCGATGGTCTCCATGCAGGCCTCGCGCTTGCGGTCGTCGTCGAGCAGGTCCCACTTGTTGAGCAGCACAACGATGGCACAGCCGCGCTCGATGGCAAGACCCATGACCTTCTGGTCCTGTTCGGTAACGCCCACGGAGGCGTCGACGACGAGCAGCGCCACGTCGGCGCGGTCGATGGCGCGCAGGCCGCGGACCATCGAGTAGTACTCGATATTCTCGTACACGGTGCTCTTCTTGCGGATGCCCGCGGTGTCGACCATGCGGTAGTGCTTGCCGTTGCGCTCCACGACGGTGTCGATGGCGTCGCGCGTCGTGCCGGCAATGTTGGACACGATAGAGCGGTCGGCGCCTAGGATGCGGTTGAACAGCGAGGACTTACCGGCGTTGGGGCGGCCGATGATGGCCACGTTCAGCGCATCGGGGAACTCAGCGGCGACCTCGTCCTCTTCCTCCGGAAGCAGGGCCACGATATCGTCGAGCAGGTCGCCCGTGCCATGACCATGCAGGGCCGAGAGCGGCGTGGGCTCACCGATGCCGAGCGAATAGAACTCCCAGATGCTGTCGTTCTCGCGATCGGGGTTGTCGAGCTTGTTCACCAGCAGAAAGACCGGCTTGTCGCAGCGCTTGAGCATGCGAGCGACCGACTCGTCCTCCTCGGTGACGCCGGTGCGGCCGTCGACCACAAACAGGATGACGGCGGCTTCCTCGGCGGCGGCGAGGGCCTGGTCGCGGATAGACGTGGCAAAGACGTCGTCGCTCCTGAGCGGCTCGATACCGCCCGTGTCGACGATGGTGAACTCGCGGCCGTTCCAATCGGCCGTGTGATATGAGCGATCGCGCGTGACGCCGCGAGACTCGTGGACGATGGCGTCCGAGGTCTGGGCCAGGCGGTTAACGAGCGTGGACTTGCCCACGTTGGGGCGTCCGACGACGGCGACGATAGGTTTCATCTGCTCTCCTTTAATGGGTAGGGTCAGCGGAATTAGTAGAGTCGGCAGGCACAATGCCAAGGATGTGCTCCAGGGTATCGAGCAGCTCATGCGGCATGGTCGACACCACATGAACCTCGGCGCCGCGACTGGTAAGGCTTGCGAGTAAATCGTCACGATGATACTCGTCAAGCGTCATGCCGTCAGCGTTGAACATGAGCTTAGGCACAAAGAGCATAACCCCCGACAGATCTTGGGGCAGCTGCTCCAGAATGTCACACGCGACGATGAGGCCGGTTACGTCCACGTTGCCACCAAAGTAGCGGTTTTTGATGGCCGTGACAGTGCCGGCGAGACCATGC
>ERZ773195.1937-NODE-1937-length-14022-cov-2.841126_pt1 | contig 14022 bp, 11 predicted proteins | sample MGYA00580530_ERZ773195 | MGnify/ENA primary metagenome ERZ773195 (study PRJEB29015, sample SAMEA2737751) | human gut metagenome | biome: human gut; feature: human-associated habitat; material: faeces | place: China | collected 2012 ...
TATAAATTCGATACATTGCAATCATCAGACTTTTTTATTTACTAAAGAAATATCTCAGTTTCACATTAAAGGCACGCCCGGGTTTCTGCAAGCGGTAGTTATCATACAGCTTTTGATTGGTCAGATTGGTACACTCCACAACCACACTATACTTTCCGTTGTCCATTGAATACCCCAATGCCAGATCGTGTGAGAACTGTTCGGGGATTACTTTTTTAGAGCTTTTTGCACCCAAGCCCGGGAACGAAAGATAATACGAATGAATATAATTAAGATTATAGTCAAACGTCAGCACAGAGTTTCTCCAAATCAAATCGTGAAAACGAACCCCTGCATCGGCATTAGCAAACAAATAAGGGATGTTCGGCAAACGCTCTTTATAGGTAATATTCTCTGTGATACCTTCGCCGACAAAGCTGTCCTTCGTCTTCTCATATCGCTGCCGGTCGGTAATGTCCTGGTAAGTAAAACCGGCTCCCGTATGGAACAGATCTTTATAGTTATATCTGACAGCAGCCTCAACACCCTTTGTCAACACCTTACCCAGATTCTCGTAACCGGTAGTCGGATTACTGGTCAGGCTGACCCCTTTCAGGATAAAGTCTGTCGTATAACGATAAATGAAGTTTCCATCAGCCGAAAGTTGATGGGCCCCGAAAGTTTGAATGAAGCTCAACCCCAGATTCAAATTCCGGCTGCTTTCCGGTTTTAAATCCGGATTCCGCTGCTGAATCAACCCGTCCCCAAACATTTCGATACTTTCCGGCAAACGATAGGCATGCTCGTAAGAGAACTTAGCCTGCAAAGAGGGTAAGATATAATAAGTAGCCGCCGCACCGTATCCGAAATTGGTTTTATGATCCCGCACTTTTTCCCAACGGGCATTCTCTGTATATTCATCCAACCGCTTATAGGTAGAACTGTACAACTTATACATCTTTCCGAATACATTGGCATTCCAACGATCATAGCGGATCTGCCATCCCAAGCCTGTGATATTCTTAGTCAGTTGCTGAGGTACATTGTTGTTTTCATCATCCGGCCGTACTTTATCATTCATGGTTCTCCGCATAGCAGAAACCACATGGTTCAGTATCAATGATTGGTGACCGTCGATCACGTAACTGATGTTTCCGTTTCCTAACCATTCGCGGTTCTTTATCTTGGAATCCGTATAATACCCTTCTCCTGCAGAAGTAGACGGAACGGATTCTCCCAACCAGTTGTAACGGCGGGCGATGGTATCCACATTGAAAGTATTTACAGAATTATACGTTCCGTAAAGTGACAGCGAAAGTCCGTCAAGAAACAGATCGTCTTTCTTATAACGAATAGAAGGGATCACAGATTCACTCTTCATTTTTACGCCACCGTAAACGGCATCCATCGTAGCACCAGTCTGTACATCTTTATCATTCTTCGAAAGAATAATGCCTGCAAGCAGATAGTCGGCATAAGGCTTATTGGTTATTCCCGTCTCCAGGCGGATACCTCCTGACCGGTAGGCATCATTAAAGCGCCTTACCCACCGCTCGTCTATCTTCTTATTGGTAGCCAGATCGATGATGGGCACAAACACTTTATAATCATTGTCGGAATAGTTATAGAAAGCATTGGCACGCACCGTGAAACCTGTTTTCAGATGGGTATAGGCTCCATTCACCGAGACTTTATGAGTATTGAAAGAGCCAAAAGAATAGGTCGCATCCAGATAATTGGCATCTCTACGGCTGACGATATTCACCGCTCCTCCCAAGGCATCGGCACCCAGATTTACAGGTAATACCCCTTTATATACCTCTACACGCTCAGCCATGTTAGCCGAGATATTAGCGAGGTTAAAAGACGATCCGAAATTATCCATCGGTATTCCGTCCAAAAAGAATTTCACCTGATTGCCCGAAAATCCGTTCAGGCTGAAATTATAGTTAGACCCCATACCACCTTCCTCACGGATACGGACACTCGACACATTGTTCAATAATTTGTTGAGAGGTGCAGCGCTATTATACGCTTTCTTGATGTCGAGTACCGATATGGCATACGCCTGCTCCTGCTGCCGGCGAGCTTCAGATTTTCCAATCACCTGTACTTCTTCCAGCTCTTCCGCCTGGGTATCGATCTCTATGTCCGGAATCCGGTTCACTTTTCCGGCAGTCACATGTATCGGCACCTTTTTAGTTTTCACTCCTATGCCCGATACAACTATCGTCTGACTGCCCGCCGGCACATCATTGATATGATAAACTCCATTCTCGTTGGTATATCCGCCAATATAAACACCTTCAATGGCAACTGCAACCGGATAGTAAGGTTGCTTCTGTTGGTCGACGATTCGACCTGTCACTATACCTTTACTTTGTTGTTGCTGTTCGCCGGCATGCATAAGAACGGCTGACAGCATAGAAAAAAGACAGAATAAAGCTACTCTGTACAACACTTTGTGGTTCATTAATCACTCTGTTTAATTAGTCCGCAAAGGTACGTATATCGACACCGGACGACAATCACCATATTTAGGTATTCACCGAAACTCCGATACCTAAATACAATGATAAAAAAAATCTCTCTTCCAGAGGCCTGTCTCATTCGGATGAACGCTTCAATCGAATGCTGCGTGGCGAGGTACCAAATGACTTTTTACAGAAGTTTGAGAAATGCGGTAAAGATTCGAACCCGAATTTATAACAGATTTCAGAGATGGTAGCCTCTGTATTCTGAAGTTCGTAAATGATCTCCTCTTTGCGGCGGCTAAGCATCCACTCATACACCGGCTCATGAAAAACATTATCGAAAATCCTCCTGAATGTAGTCTGGCTATATCCTCCAAGTTTAGCAAACTCTTCAACAGTCTTCACCTTCTTATAGTTCTGATATACAAAGCACTCAAACGAAGAAGCATATTTAGAGAGAGGATGTACCAAGGAAGCCAGGTCATAATCCGAATAAAAATAACCGAGTATGAAAGCAAGCTCTTTCCGCTTTAATGATAAGAGATCCCGACAAATCTTCTTTTCGCTCAGATAAGTACGTGCAGACTCAAGAAAATGTTGAAGTTCGGGGATAATGGGTAAGGGTGAGGGAATTAACGGAGGATCAGTCTCCTTCATGATACGATTATACCGGATATCACAAAACAATTCAGGTTGATTAAACTGATAATAGATACATTCCACATCGGTCATGGCCAGCATTTCTATTTTCGAACTGATGGGCTGAAGCATAAATTCTCCGGCCTTAAGCATTGTTCCGGCATACTCCCGACTATTCACCAGCATTTCTCCCTTGATAAGGAACAAAATGAAATTCTCCTCACATTTTTGTGCAGGATAATGGAAACCACGTCTATGGTAAACATGGAAAATGGCATTAGGAACTGACTTTTTGCAGTTCTGACACATCATGGGATCTCCACAAACGGAGCTGGGCATATATACGGGTGTGTTTGTTTGTATGTTTGCGACAAATGTAAGAGAATTATTTAGAAAGACAATAAAAGAAGGAATAAAAAAATAGCCCTGCGAAAAGGCAGGGCTATCAATTACATCTCTTGGTATATGGTTATTGGGCATCTTGATCTTTGTCTTCTGCTGCATTCCATTCACTAATCTTCGGAGTAACCGTCATCTCGGTACCTCCTGCAGGCAAGGTCAAAATATAGAGTATATTCTTACCTACCTCCCATTTGGAATTGTCGGGAAGTGTCACTGTTTTGTCACCACTGAATACCTGAACTCCATCATCATCTTTACTTGTGTAAGTCACAGTAATTACTTTTTTTGCTACATCCTGAGGAAACAACATAAGAGATGCGTCTTCGCCACCCAGCATATAGTAACTTTTATTTTCTACAACATTTGAAGACTGTGTAACGGTATAAGTGTATTCTTTAGAGGTTCCACTTGTAACATCCCATGCTCCGTTTGATGCGCTAAAAGTATATTTAGCTGTACCTCCTTTTATATCGGCAATCTTCACGGCAGTTACTGTATATGTCAGATTTGTATTTCCCGGGATATACGCAAAATTAATTCGGGATAATATATGTTTAAAATTCAAAGTCAGCTTACCTGCATTTACACCTTCCGAAGTGGCCGTTTTATTACTTTCGTATGCGACTACCAAATCTCCCTGTTCATCGGCCTCATTATCAACTGTATAATTAAACGAAGGATATCCTGCAGTACCGGTATCGGGAATGCTAAAATCGCTAATCAGCGTAGAAGGATACGCAAAGAACTGTACTGATTTAGTCGTTTCCGAAGGCCAATAATAAGTTTTAGTATCAGAAGTGGTCCAAGTTGTATTATCTTCTGTTTCAAACAAAACACCATTCATATAAGCAGTACCCAATTCAGTTGAACCGCCAAAAGTAGTTCCGGTAATATAAGAGTGCACTTTAAAATTACCTAAATTCTTTATATTGGTAACCGCCGCTCTTGTGGTATTCTTCACAATCGCATTGAACCCAATCTCCGCAGTTTTCGCCGCCTTCTCAATCTCCTCATTCTGTGAGCAACCTGTGATTGCCAATGCAGCAACTGCCGCAAATAAAATCTTTTTCATAATAGTATGTTTTATAAATTAATAATTATCTCTTTTATCTGCCTACCGGTGTCATTCCACCGGTATCACTATATCTGTTTCATCCTCCCAATCATCCACATCCCCATTCATACCGCCGTTACCATCCGGAGGAGTTTCCACATCATCTACTTTTATTTCATCTTCGATAGGAACATCAATTTCCGGTTTATCAGTTTCTCCACCAGCCTCCGATTTGTGTATCACTTCGGTTACATCAACCTTCACTTCCTGCACTGTATCATCCACCTTCAGCAGTAGTAAATTCAAAGATACTTCCGTATTCTTGGCACGAGTACGTACGATCTGAGAGATTCCAAAAGTCGTAAAACTTCCCTCAATTGTATCTTTTCCCCTAACTACATCAAAATAGATCGGACAGCCGTCACACAAACTAAAACTTTTGCCTAACAAATAATGATCGGCCATCCCCACTACACTGCCAAAGACTTGGGATATATTTTTAATCCCGGTTACTTTAATGCTGAAGTGGTAAGTTTTCACTACCAGCTTCGGAGATAGTTTCAGTATCAAAGATTCATCGCTTTTTTCCACCATCAACTCGTCCACACAAGTCGTATAAAAGTCCTCAGGCCCCCAAACCATCTTCTCTGTACCGGCAATTCCAAAATTACAAAGACCGGTATAAGTTTCAATCGTCTCGTATGACTCATCACCCCGGACCAATACGGTTTCCGTATCATAATTGTAGACTACCACGGAATAGATACCCGGGGGAACTCCTACATGCCCTCCTTTCACAGGCAGATAGGTGTCTACTTTACGTCCGTTGTCCCCTTTCGGATAGAAAATAATCCGAACTCCTTCCGGCAACTTCTCCGTCACTCCGCTCCAATCCAGCCGCACTTCCACACCACTCACCGGATAATCGTCCAGAATATCCCGGCTGCATCCCGTCACCACCAGAAACGAGAGGAGAACCATGCAAAGCAACCTTGTTATATCTTTCATTCATTATCATCTCCTTGCTGTTATAAGCCACACCAAAGATACTTTTGCCTTGGTGGGGCCTATGAAGTTATAGCGTGCACTACTTTTCCAAACCAAGTCTCCCTCATAAGGAGTGTACTTCTTGTACTCCGTAGTCAGATAACCTATGCCCAGGCTGAATTCAAACGAGAGATGCCGTGCAATCTGCTTTGCATATCCATAAGTCAGCCCTGAAGCTGCATAATATCTTCCTTGATAGCCGTCTCCTTTAAACTGGAAATCATAAATTCCCCCTTCGGCATAAGCTCCAATGAAATGTCCCGTCAAGCGGTTCCTCCGCTTCCGGTTGCCCAACCAGCAACGACCTTCAACGCCTCCCGAAAGCAATTGATAGCAAAACTCCCGGCTACTATTGAGCCACCACGGACATTTATACTCGGCATTGACCGACCAGCGTCTGTTCAATGGTATTTCCACCTCTATATTCGGTGCCAATGCCAGGTCGTATAGCAGGTTGTTTTTCAGTGCAAGCACTGTTCTCTGTTCTATTATTACTGGTGTTTCTATTTTTCCCTCTTCCGGGACCACCGGCTGAGGATGTACGAATTTCACTCGGGGCAATACATTCACCGTACTCAAAAACACACCGGCAGCTTTATCATCCGGTATGGGTACAGGTGAATGTTCTCTGTATACATATAAAAGCGGTAAGATTTTATTCATAATATAGCGGTATGCTTCTCCACCGTTCAACCTGCGTAATAAATTCTCACATTTCATCCGGTCATCGCGGTGATAATCGATCAACATCAGCACATCCTCACGATCCGGAACGTGGAGGTCAGCCTGCACTCTTTCACGTAACAGCGACCAATCCTTCTGGTTTACACCAATCATCATTCTGGTCCAGGCATCCGGCATTGCTACCATGGCCCGGCTTTCTCCCGAAAGCAGAAAGAGAAAAACAAAAAGGGTCAGTATGCAGATACGGTTTTCCATAATTTGTCTGTTTGTGCAATACAAATATAGAAGTTCAAATCGATACATAATAATTTAATCAAAGCTAAATACAAGCTCTGAATGCTTCTGTGAAACGATTGAAAGGAATTTGCAAGTTTGGCGGTGAAGCACCCCCGCACTTGGGTAGCTTTCCGGCCAATGTCGGCCTCTAAAAGTGGGTACTGCCGTTGCTTAAATCTTCTTACTTACCACCTGACTTACTTATCCCGGCAAGAAAATAGATCTGTCTCTACGACATACGTTGTCCGACATGGGGGTGTCAGACCGTCCGACACCCCCATGTTAAACCTCCCGACATCCCCATGTCAGACTATGAAGAGTGGGAACCTAATGAAGAAAGCTTTTCGAGGAAAGTGAAGGGAGGTTAAAAGCAAAAGAGTTATTGCCGATGTTTAGCCCACTTGTAAAAGAGAACAGTAAAAAACAGTAAAAGAAACTCAAAGAGAGCCAATATTAAGAAGAATATTTGGATAATAGATAAGAGAAACCTACATTTGTACAGTGATTTTTTTCATAGTATTAGATTTAAGGTTAACAAAAGGTTGGAGTCAGGCGTGACTCCTTTTTTTTGCCTTTTTTATCTGAGTAACTGGTAAACTCCTCCTGCCAGAACCCGAATAACGCCTTTCATTTCAAGTTCAAACAGAATAGCACTGATCTTATTAATGGGAATATCGGCCTGAACCATCAATGCGTTTATTTGCAGATCGCCCAGCTTTCCGAGAATATCGACAATTCTCAGTTCCTCGGCAGACAGATCCGGAAAGAGGTTTCGCTGTACGGTTTCCGGCTTGACACTTTTCAAATCGCTGTCCCAGCCCATTGCTTTCACAAAGTCCGATGCAGACTCCAGCAAAACAGCTTTGTTCTCTTGTATCAACTGGTTGCATCCCTTTGAATATTCGTCCGTGACCCGCCCGGGAAAAGCAAAACAATCGCGATGATAGCTTCCGGCAATATCCGCTGTAATCAGCGAACCGCCTTTAGCGGCAGACTCCACCACAATAGTAGCATCACTTATACCGGCAACAATGCGATTCCGACTTATGAAGTTGTGTTTATCCGGATTCGTTCCGGAAAGAAATTCTGTCAGCAATCCGCCTTGCCGAAGCATGTCGATAGCTGTCTTACGGTGAAGGGACGGATAGATGCGATCCAGCCCGTGAGCCAATACCCCCACAGTAGGAAGTTCGACAAACAGTGCTGAGCGGTGGGCATTGATATCGATTCCATAAGCCAATCCACTGACTACAAGCACATCCGGACACAGCATCTGCAACTCTTGCAGAAAGCTGACACAAATGTGCTTCCCGTAGTCTGTCGCATTACGGGTCCCCACCATATTAATAATGTGTAAGGCATTGAGATTGGCCTTCCCTTTAAAGAACAGCACGACAGGAGCATCGTCACACTCCCGTAAGCGGGAAGGATAATCTTCATCTGCCAGTGTAAAACAAGAGATGCGATTATTCCGGGCAAACTCATATTCTTGCTCGGCACGTTTCAAGGCCTGCGGGGAGTCTAATGCCGCGACTACCGCCCGATTCACTCCGGGCAAACGGTCGGGCAGCTCGGTACGGTAGCGAAATACATCGGTAGCACTTCCCATACCGTCTACCAGGCGCTTGGCACCTATGTGCCCCACACCCGGTATTTGTGTCAGAGCAATGCTGTATATCCGCTCTTCGTCCGTACTCATTGCAGATAGGGTGCGAAGATCTGATCGAATAACTCACTGTCGCTCAAGCGTCCATTAACGACACATACGGTCTCTACGGTCGACTTAACGACTACTTTATCATCGCTTTTCCGAAAGATATCCTGATAGAATACATATTTGATGCCTTCTTTCTTCATATACAATTTGGAAACGAATTCATCGCCACTCTTCAACGGGGTTTTGAAAGCCATATTGATGCGGGCTACCACCGGATCGACTCCCTCTTCATGCAGTTTTGCAAAGCTTACGCCTACCGATGAAAGAAACTCGTGACGGGTATGCTCCAGATAATGTTGGTAATTCGCATTATTCACAATGCCTTGCAGGTCGCACTCATAGTCGCGTACCTTTAAAGTAAGTTCATAGATATACTTTTCCATTTTATTCAAGCCCTTTAAATTTTTTCAGTTCTTCGGTCGAAACCAATTTATATAACTTATCACTCGGACGTATCTTGTCCAGTTTCATTGAGAAGTGTTCTCCCTTTTTCACAGTCTCCACCGGTTTCAGATCTACACGAGCTTCGTCAAGCGTAGCAAACACAGCTCCGGTAGTAGGTCCGGTAATCAACAGTTTATCACCCACACTTACCTCTGCCGCTTCAACCAAGAATTCGGCCACACCAATGTTAGAGAAGTATTTGATGCCTTTACCCACATATATCTTACGCTCAGTGGCTGCCGACCCGTAGTTCTTGGTCCATTCGCCCAAACGCTGTCCCAAATAATAGCCATCCCAGAATCCCCGGTTGAATACAGTCTTCAGACGTTCATCCCATGCCGCAATCTTCTCGTCGGTAAACGAATCATCCAGATATGCCCGGATGGCCTGCTTATAACATTCGACGACAGTACGTACGTATTCGGGACCGCGGGCTCGACCCTCAATCTTGAACACACGTACCCCGGCATCTATCATTTTGTTCATGAAGTGAATGGTCTTCAAGTCTTTCGGCGACATGATATACTGATTGTCAACCTCAAGCTCTACATCGGTATCTTTGTCACGGACGGTGTAAGCACGGCGACAGATTTGCATGCAAGCTCCCCGGTTGGCGGAAGCGTTCATTTCGTGCAGGCTCAGGTAACATTTACCGGAAACGGCCATACAGAGAGCTCCGTGGGCAAACATTTCGATACGGATCAGTTCTCCTTTCGGTCCCGTAATCTGCTGGTCGACGATCTGCCGATAGATTTCATGCACCTGTTTCAAATTCAGCTCACGCGCCAAGACGACAACATCGGCAAAACGGGCATAGAATTTCAGTGCTTCCGCATTGGAAATGTTGAGCTGTGTGGAAAGATGCACCTCCTGTCCGATGCTGTTGGCATAGTTCATAGCTGCCACATCGGCCGCAATGATCGCTGAAACTTCCGCCTCCTTCGCCGCATCGATAATCTCGCGCATCAGAGGCAGGTCTTCCCCATAAATAACCGTATTGACGGTCAAATAGCTCTTAATACCGTGCTCACGACAAAGCGCAACGATCTTGCGCAAATCGTCTGTCGTAAAGTTATTGGAAGAGCGCGAACGCATATTCAATCCTTCGATACCGAAATAGATAGAATCGGCTCCCCCTTGGATAGCCGCCATCAGTGATTCGTACGAACCGACAGGCGCCATTATTTCAAAATCTTTCTCGTTCAAGTTCTTATACATTTACTGGTTCGTTCGCAAAGGTAGGAATAATATCCGAGAAGAATTGCATGGGTATCCGTTTCTCAGAGCATCAAAATCGTGATCAAATACCATTTTCTATAAAGATTTGCAAAACAACCATCATACTGTCATTGTTGTCCTTTAGAATCTGTTATTCAATACCTTAAGACATGATAGTTTCTATTTTTAACTATCATACTACTATCATGCAACTATCATGATTTCAGCTTATCATTTTATCTATATCATTGACAGTATGACATTTGTACTTTCTATTGATCAATTACTACACTTTTTAGTAGATATCCTTTTATCCCTGTTTTTAGCAGGAAATCAGTACCTTTGTCCCCGTCATTGATAATATAAATATGAAAATAGGTACAATAGATTTAGGCGAACGCCCCGTCTTCTTAGCTCCGATGGAAGACGTTACAGATATTTCTTTCCGGTTGATGTGCAAACGTTTTGGTGCCGATATGGTTTATACCGAATTCGTTTCAGCAGACGCCCTGATCCGCAGTGTAAATAAAACACAGCAAAAGCTGAATGTGGCGGATGAAGAACGTCCGGTCGCCATACAAATATATGGCCGTGATGTTCCGACAATGGTCGAAGCCGCGCAAATTTGCGAAGCCGCTCATCCGGACATTCTCGATATCAATTTCGGTTGCCCTGTCAAACGAGTGGCAGGCAAAGGAGCAGGCGCCGGCATGCTGCGCAATATTCCACTGATGCTGGACATCACCCGTGAAGTCGTCAAAGCGGTGAACATCCCTGTCACCGTAAAAACCCGCTTGGGCTGGGATGCCGACAACCGGATCATCGTAGACTTGGCCGAACAGCTACAGGATTGCGGTATCGCAGCCCTTTCCATCCACGGACGTACCCGGGCACAGATGTACACAGGAGAGGCAGACTGGACACTGATCGGTGAAGTAAAAAACAATCCCCGCATACAAATTCCCATCATCGGCAATGGCGATGTGACTTCCGCCGAAATCTGCAAACAACGTTTCGAACAATATGGCGTGGATGCCGTTATGATTGGCCGGGGCAGCATAGGCCGCCCCTGGATTTTCAGAGAAGTGAGGCATTATCTGGATACAGGCGAGACATTGCCTGCCGAATCTTTTTCATGGTATCTGAACATACTGAAAAAGCAGGTGGAACAAAGCGTGGAACGTTTGGATGAGCGCCGGGGAATTCTCCACATTCGCCGCCATTTGGCTGCAACTCCGCTGTTTAAAGGTATTGCAGACTTCAAGCAGACACGCGTCGCCATGCTACGTGCGGAAACAGTGGAAGCATTATTCGACATTCTGGATTCCATCCCCGACAAATTTCATACAGGATACGGATTTCAAAGCGACTCTCAAGTGTCAGAATCGATCGATTGTTGATATAATAACAGTGTGAATCCGCACACAGTGTCAATTTTAAAACAAAAAGTAGCAAATTTGCAATAAAATGTAATTACAAACTCTTGCGTATTCAGTAAATATACTTTATATTTGCAGTGAGTTTTTTTCATAGTATTTTAGATCTAAGGTTAACAAAGTCTTTGCAGAGAGGGAATCGAGAGACTGTTTCACTGGAAAGCAACAAAAAAGCCGCATCCACTTTTATTATAGGGAGTGCGGCTTTTTTGTGGGTTTGAACGAACATAAAGAAAGCCCGTTGCCATTGACGACGGGCTTTTCCATATACATATATATAATGTATTAGTCTTGTAACTTAGCAGAGATGAACTCGCGGTTCAAGCGAGCGATGTTGCTAACGGAGATGTTCTTCGGACATTCCATTTCGCAAGCGCGAGTGTTCGTACAGTTACCAAAGCCCAGTTCATCCATCTTAGCAACCATTGCTTTTGCACGACGAGCAGCTTCCACCTTACCCTGAGGCAAAAGAGCCAGCTGGCTAACCTTTGCAGAGACGAACAGCATAGCTGAACCGTTCTTACAAGCAGCAGCACAAGCACCGCAGCCGATACAAGCAGCAGCATCCATAGCCAAATCCGCATCAGCCTTAGAAATAGGAATTGCATTAGCATCAGGAACCCCACCTGTGTTTACAGAAACGAAACCACCTGCCTGGATAATCTTATCATAAGCATAACGGTCTACCATCAAGTCGCGGATTACCGGGAAACCGGCAGAACGCCACGGCTCGATCGTAATCGTCTCACCATCATTGAAACGGCGCATATAGAGCTGACAGGTTGTTGCACCTGTTGCCGGTCCGTGCGGATGTCCGTTTACATACAATGAACACATACCGCAGATACCTTCACGGCAGTCGTGGTCGAATACGATAGGTTCTTTACCTTCGCTAACCAAACGTTCATTCAAAATGTCTAACATTTCCAAGAAAGAAACACTCTGATTGATTTTGTCGATTTGGTAAGTCTCAAACTGTCCTTTATCTTTCGGACCTTTCTGACGCCAAACTTTAAGTGTTACCTTTATATCTTTATCCATGATTCTAATTTTTGTGATTGATGATTATTACTTCTTGTAGTTACGTGTTTGAGGAACAACGAACTGATAGTTCAAATCTTCCTTCAGCATAACCGGGTCTTTGTCTTCACCCTGGTATTCCCAACAAGAGACGTACATGAACTTATCGTCATGACGCATAGCTTCGCCTTCTTCGGTCTGATGTTCCGTACGGAAGTGGCCACCACAAGATTCTGCGCGGTCTAACGCATCGTGTGCCATCAATGCACCGATTTCGATAAAGTCAGCCAAACGCAATGCCTTGTCCAATTCCACGTTCAAGCTGTTCGCTTCACCCGGAATGAATACATTGCTCCAGAATTCCTTCTTCAGGTCTTTCAACATTTGGATAGCTTCTTTCAAGCCTTCCGCGTCGCGTGCCATACCGACGTGTTCCCACATGATATGTCCCAGCTTACGGTGGATAGAATCGACAGTTTCTTTACCCTTCACGTTCATCAACTTCGCGATACGGGCGTTAATAGCCTTTTCTGCTTCCACAAATTCAGGCAGGTCAGTGCTAAAGCGCGGAACCTGGATCTGGTCAGACAGATAGTTCTGGATCGTGTAAGGCAATACAAAGTAACCATCAGCCAATCCCTGCATCAAAGCAGAAGCACCCAGACGGTTAGCGCCATGGTCAGAGAAGTTGGCTTCACCAATTGCGAACAGCCCCGGAATAGAAGTCATCAATTCATAGTCTACCCACAAACCACCCATTGAGTAGTGCAATGCAGGATAAATCATCATCGGAGTTTCGTACGGATCATCGTTCGTGATCTCTTCGTACATATCGAACAGGTTACCATATTTCTGTTTAACCACTTCCTTACCCAGACGGTTGATAGCGTCGGAGAAATCCAGGAATACAGCCAAGCCCGTGCTATTTACACCGAAACCGGCATCACAACGTTCTTTAGCGGCACGTGAAGCCACATCACGAGGAACCAAGTTACCGAATGCCGGATAACGACGTTCCAGATAGTAGTCGCGATCTGCTTCAGGAATATCCTTTCCCTTTTTTGTTCCGGCCTGCAATGCCTTCGCATCTTCCAGCTTCTTCGGAACCCAGATGCGACCGTCGTTACGCAGTGATTCAGACATCAAAGTCAGTTTAGACTGGAAGTCACCTTTCACCGGCACACAAGTCGGGTGGATCTGCACCATACAAGGATTAGCAAAGTAAGCCCCTTTCTTGTAGCACTGCCATGCAGCAGAACCGTTAGACGCCATCGCGTTAGTAGACAAGAAGAATGTATTTACATAACCACCTGTCGCAACAACGACTGCGTGAGCGGCAAAACGTTCGATCTTACCGGTAATCAAATTACGGGCAATAATACCGCGAGCACGTCCGTCAACCTTCACAACATCCAGCATTTCATGGCGTGTGTACATCTTCACCTTTCCCAAACCAATCTGACGGCTCAATGCAGAGTAAGCACCCAACAGCAGCTGCTGTCCGGTCTGACCACGGGCATAGAACGTACGGGATACCTGAGCACCACCGAATGAACGGTTATCCAACAGACCACCATATTCGCGAGCGAATGGTACACCCTGTGCTACGCACTGGTCGATAATAGAGTTTGA
>ERZ773195.1951-NODE-1951-length-13939-cov-8.190075_pt1 | contig 13939 bp, 9 predicted proteins | sample MGYA00580530_ERZ773195 | MGnify/ENA primary metagenome ERZ773195 (study PRJEB29015, sample SAMEA2737751) | human gut metagenome | biome: human gut; feature: human-associated habitat; material: faeces | place: China | collected 2012 ...
AAATTTTGCAAGTGCTTTTTAATATAAAATTCACGTATAAAATTCACGTATAATATTCACGCATAATATTCACGCATAATATTTCAGCTACCACGCTCCCCCCATCAACAAAGGACTGCCCGGCGGGCAGTCCTTCATCCTTCATCCTTACTTCTATATTCTCTGTTCCACTCTTCACCCTAGAAGTCAAATATTGACAACTGGCTGTCTTCCGGCATTCCTTCCAGCAGTCCCAAGCTTGACATTGTTTCTATTACTGTCTTACTTAGCTTGCTTTTTTCTCGCAATTCATTTTTTGAAACAAATGGGCCTGATTGGTTTGCTACTGCTTCTACCAAACCATCGGCAGCCTTTTCGCCTAAGCCTTCTATTGTGTCAAGGCTTGGCATTAGCTTGTTGTCTATTATCTGAAATTCATGTGCTTTAGCCTTGTATATGTCTATAGGCATAAACTCAAATCCTCTGGCGTACATTTCCTGTACAACTTTCATATCGCCAAGAGCATCTTCATCTTTCTTAGCTATTTCGTGATTTGCTTTCTTTCTTTTCAAGTCAGCCATATAATATTCAAGCTTTTCCTTGCCTCGACACATTGTTTCGTAGTTAAATGCTTTTGCTCTAATGGCAAAGTATGCAGCATAGTAAGCAAGTGGTATGTAAACTTTATACCAGGCAACTCTAAGTGCCATCATAATATATGCTGCCGCATGAGCTTTAGGGAACATATATTTAATCTTTTTACATGAACCAATGTACCAGTCAGGAACATTATGCTGGTGCATTACTTCCTCTTCGTTTATTTCCTTGCCACTCTTTTTGTCCTTGTATATCTGAAGGCCTTTACCTTTTCGTACATGCTCCATTATCTGGAAACTTACCTGTGGTTCAATGCCTTTATGCATCAGATATACCATAATGTCGTCACGGGTACAGATAGCAGTTGAAATTGTACATCTGCCCTCTTCAATTAATGTTTGGGCATTTCCAAGCCATACATCTGTTCCGTGAGACAAACCTGATATGTTAACAAGATCAGAAATCTTAGTAGGCTTTGTATCCACCAGCATCTGAATAACGAAGTCTGTACCAAGTTCAGGAAGTCCCAACGAACCTGTTGGGCATCCATCTATATCATCTGATGTTATTCCCAGTGCTTCCGGACTTGTAAACAAAGACATTACCTTTGGATCATTAATTGGAACATCTCTGTTAACGTTAGTATTTGTCAACTTTTCAAGACGTCTGATCATTGTAGGATCATCGTGTCCCAGAATATCAAGTTTCAATAAGTTAGCATCAATAGCATGATATTCGAAATGAGTTGTAATAATATCAGTTGTCATATCATTTGCCGGTTTTTGGATAGGGGTAAATTCATATATTTCCTTATCTCTTGGAACAATAACAATACCACCCGGATGCTGTCCCGTACTTCTACGGATTCCCTGGCACCCTCTTGAAATTCGGTCAATTTCTGCTGTTCGCTTTATTTGTCCGTGTTCTTCGTAATAATTCTTTACATAACCGTAAGCTGTTTTTTCTGCAAGTCCGGCTATGGTTCCTGCTCTAAATGTGTGTCCCTTACCAAACATAACTTCCGTATACGCATGGGCATTGGACTGATATTCTCCTGAGAAGTTCAAGTCAATATCCGGCTCCTTTGTTCCACCGAAACCTAAGAATGTTTCGAAAGGAATTTCAAAACCATCTCTGCACATATCCTTTCCGCAATAAGGACATTTTCTTGGTGGCAAGTCAAGTCCTACACCACCGTCTTCCCTTAACTGTCTTATTGTATCCTGAATCTCCTTCACTGCTTCTTTGTCTGCCTCATCAGGTACTGTAACTTCGTCTTCAAAGAATGAACTTTTACACTCTGTACAATAATAGTGGGGTGCCAAAGGATTAACCTCTGTTATACCTGACATTGTTGCTGCAAAAGAAGAACCAACGGAACCTCTAGAACCTACCAAATATCCGTCTTCATTAGACTTCCAAACAAGACGCTGCGCCATTATGTACATAACCGCATATCCGTTACCGATAATTGAGTTAAGCTCTACTTCCAGTCTGTCCTCAACTATTTTAGGCAATTTCTCGCCGTACATATCATGTGCCTTTTCAAAACAAATATTACGCAAGTTTTCTTCTGAATTATCCAATACAGGTGGACATTTATCAGGATGAATAGGTGAAATGTTCTCTATCATATCGTTAATTCGGGCAGGGTTTTTAATAACAATTTCTTCTGCCAAATCACTGTCAAGATAATCGAATTCCTTAAGCATTTCATCTGTTGTTCTTAGGTACAAAGGTGCCTGATTGTCTGCATCTTTAAAGCCATTACCGCACTGGATAATTCGTCTGTAAATTTCATCTTCCGGATCAAGGAAATGAACGTCGCATGTTGCAACTGTCATTTTGTTAAACTTCTTTCCTAAGTCAATAATCTTCTTATTAACTTCCTGAAGTTCTTCTACTGAATCAACAAGAAACTTCTTTCTGTCATCTATTTCAGGATCACCTGTTTTTAACATAAACTCATTATTTCCAAGAGGTTGTACTTCAAAATAATCATAAAATTCAGCCAGGCGTGCAATCTCTTGCTGACTTTTTCCATGAAGGATAGCCTGATACAATTCGCCTGCCTCACAGGCACTTCCTATCATAAGACCCTCACATAATTCAAGATAGTCACTTTTTAAAATTCGTGGTCTTTTGTTTGCAAATGTTTCTATGTGAGATTTAGATATAAGCTTATACAAATTAACTCTTCCAACCTGATTCTTTACAAGTATAATTGCATGATGAGCAGGAAGTTTGTCAATTAAATTCTTTGACTGCTTTCCCTGTTTGTTTAATTCATCAAGATTATCGATTCCCTTGTCCACAAGCATTTTACATAATTTCAGAAAAATAAGTGCAGTACATTCTGCATCATCAACTGCCCGGTGATGATGGTCCAGAACAATACCTAATGCCTTCGCCACATTATCAAGCTTATATCTTCCAAGACCTATTATAAGATATCTTGACATTGCAACTGTATCAATTACCGTATAATCACATTCTAAATTCTGTCTTTTGCAATTAGCTTCTATGAAACTCATATCAAAGTCTGAGTTATGGGCAACCATAACCGCATCTTTACAGAATTCCATAAACTTAGGCAATACCTCTTCTATCTTTGGTGCATCAATAACCATTTCATCATTAATGCTTGTTAACTTTTCAATTCTAAAAGGAATAGGAATTTCAGGGTTAACAAAAGTGCTAAATCTGTCAATAATCTTTCCGTTTTCAACTTTAACGGCACCAATTTCTATAATCTTGTCGCTTTTTGCACTAAAACCTGTAGTTTCCAAGTCGAAAACAACATACCTGTCATTTAAATGCTGACCTTTAGGATTAACAATCATATCCTTTAAGTCATCTACAAGATAAGCTTCAACACCATATATAATCTTAAAGTCACATTCCCTGCCTGCCTTTTCACATTCAGCTTCAATAGCTTCATATTCATGCCATGCATCAGGGAAAGCCTGTACAACACCATGGTCTGTTATGGCAATGGCTTTGTGTCCCCACTCATAAGCACGACGTACAATTTTTTTACATTCACTTACACCATCCATATCACTCATCTTAGTATGGCAATGAAGTTCAATACGCTTGTCTACTGCTGTATCTTTACGCTTCTCTGTGGCAAATGGAGAAATAGACTTCATTCCGTCAACACGGCTGATTTCCACCTGCTTATCCCATGTATCATAAAGAGCAACACCTTTAATTCGCACAAAAGAACCTTTCTTTACTTTCTGTTTAAAGTCCTTAAGCACATTACCGTCTGCCAAAAACATCTTAACGGCAATACTGTCTGTAAAATCGGTAATTTCAAGAGTAACAATAAACTTTCCTGTCTTTGTTTCTCTCTCATCCATTGTCATAATCTGACCTTTTACCGTGCATTCTCCAGTGCCTTCAAAAACATCACAAAGGTTAGTATCTGACTCAAACTTAAAGTCCCTTCCATATACTACCTCAGGATTGTCTGAACGGCTTGCCTTTCTGACTACAACAGGCTTTGGTGCCTCCTCTTTCTTTTCTTCCTTCTTAGCCTTTGGTCCGTTATCTCTGTTAAGTAACACCTCAACCTCGTTCTGAAGTCGTCTGGCATTCTGCTTTGCAAACCTGTTAGTTTCAAATCTTTTCTTATCAATAACTACCTCAATAGGCATTTCAAATCTGTTAGCAAATATTCTTTCAACTGTGTCCTTTAAAATCTTCATTCTGGATTCTGAAATAATATTAGCCTCCAAGTCAATAATCATCTTATTGCCATCCCAACGAATGGGAGCCTTTTTAAACATAGTTGAAACTATGGGACTTCTTACTCCAAGTTCCATAACTATGCTCTCCTTGTAGGCATCAAGAAGATTTTCTACTGTATACTGTTGTGATAAATGATATTTTTCTACTATTTCAATTCCAATTCGCTTTCCCATTCTGAGATTTCTTATAATTTCATCTCTCACGGTGAAAATAGCAGACTTTTCAATAAGTCTGCTGCTTTCAATATAAACTCTTAACTTGTCATGAGACATGTTAGAGGAAACTCGTGTTACATAAACTTCCTCAAACATAGCCTGCAAATTATCATTTAATTTAAGTGCTGGAAAAACGTCAAAAAACTTCTTTCTCTCCAAATTATTCACTCCAATTTTTCAATTCATCTTCCAGTGTCTGTAAAAGCATATCCTCAGGAACTTTCTTAACAATCTCACCTTTCTTAATTAAAAGTCCTTCGCCTACTCCACCGGCAACTCCAATATCAGCTTCTCTTGCCTCTCCGGGACCGTTAACTACACAGCCCATTACGGCAACCTTTATATCCAGATTATCGTATTTGGATACCATCTTTTCAACCTTTTCGGCAAGACCTATTAAGTCTATTCTGGTTCTGCCACATGTAGGACATGAAACTACTGAAATACCGCCTTTTCTAAGTCCTAATGTTTTCAAAATAAGCTTAGCACTTCTTATTTCCTCAACAGGATCACCTGTAAGTGAAACTCTGATAGTATCACCTATTCCCTGATTTAAAATAAGTCCAAGTCCTATTGCTGACTTAATATTTCCGGATGTTACAGTACCTGATTCTGTTATTCCTACATGAAGTGGATAGTTAGTTCTTTCCGCAATAAGTTCATGTGCCTTAACACACATTAAAACATCTGATGACTTAATGCTGATAACAAGATTGTCATAGCCTAAATCTTCAATAATTTTAACCTTATCTAATGCACTTTCAACTATTCCCTCTGCTGTAACTTTTCCATATTTTTCAAGAATGTGTTTTTCAAGAGAACCACTATTTACACCAACTCTTATTGGAATGTTTCTCTCCTTTGCCACATCAACTACTGCCTTAACCTTTTCAACTGAGCCGATATTTCCCGGATTAATTCTAATCTTGTCAGCTCCGTTCTCCATTGCTGCAATTGCCAGTCTGTAATCAAAATGAATATCCGCAACAAGTGGAATATTAATCTGTTTCTTAATCTCCTTAAGAGCCTTGGCTGCTTCCATTGTTGGAACTGCACATCTTATAATGTCACAACCTGCTGCCTCTAACTCCTTAATCTGGTTAACCGTTGCTTCTACATCTTCTGTTTTTGTGTTTGTCATTGACTGAATAAGAATAGGATTTCCTCCGCCTATTACTCTATCGCCAATCTTAATTACTTTCGTATTATCTCTATACATATTACCTGCCACCTTGCAATCTTATAAAATAATCTTTCTAATATCATTAAATATTAAGAATACCATAAGCACCATTAACAAAATAAATCCTATAAAGTGTATCATTCCTTCTTTTTCCTTAGGTATAGGTCTTCTAATAATAAGCTCTACAATATAAAGGAATAATCGTCCACCGTCCAATGCCGGTATAGGTAAAAGGTTCATTACACCAAGGTTTGCACTAAGCATAATTGCCAGATTAATCATTGTGAACAAAGTAACCATAAAGCCTTCTGACTTAGTCTGGTTGTAAGTATCTCCAATAACATGACAGGTACCTACAGGACCTGATACTTCATTAGCTGAAACCTTTCCTGTTACAAGCATCTTTAAGCTTTTAAGAACTGTATTAATTTCATATCTCACTTCCACAAGACTATATTTTAAAACTCCGCCTACAGACTGCTTATCTCTTGCAAGATTATAAACAAATCCGCTGCTGTAAAGCTTAGTCATCTGTGGAACTACGACTACTTTCTTTTCTTTATTATTACGTTTAACAGTAATATTGATTTCTTCTTTTCCAAAAGGATGTGCATCAATATATTCCTTTAAATCCTTTCCTGTTGAAATCTTTGTACCGTTAATTTCCACAACTTCATCTCCTGCAACAACTCCTGCCTGATCCATTGCTGAACCTTCAGGAACACTACTAATAGTAGCCTTTGGATCTGTTTCATAATATGAAATGCCAACTATATAACGTTCTTCACTGTCAGGTGCATAACTAATAGTCTGCTTCTTTCCATCTCTTACAAAAGTAACTGAAATATCACTTCCGTCAAGTGGGCTAACATAATCTTCCAAATAAATTTCACGTCCTACTGAAACTGTAGCTCCGTTATATTTAGTAATTCTATCTCCCTCTCTAAGTCCTGCCTCGTATGCATTACTGCCTTCTGTTACTTTAGAAACGTAAGAAATATCAACGCCGTTGTAACCGATAACAATTAAAGCCAATAAAAATGCAAGAATAAAGTTAAAGAAAGGTCCTGCAACGACAATTGCCATTCTTGCCCATAAAGGTTTAGAGTTAAAAGAACCTTCTTCTGCATTATCTTCATCCTCACCAAGCATTGCACATGAACCGCCTAAAGGAAGTGCCTTAATCGAATATCTTGTGCCACTTTTTGCAACTCTGCTAAGAAGTCTTGGTCCCATACCAACGGAAAACTCGTTAACTACAACTCCACACTTCTTTGCAACTATAAAATGTCCAAATTCGTGTATTAAAACTAATACACTGAAAATTATAAGGGCTATTATAATACTGATTAATGTCTGCATCCTACCACCTACTTTCGATTAATTCATATGTCCACTGTTCAATGTCTAAAATCTGCTCTACTATAGGGTTTGGTATAGCCTTATGCATACTCATACAATATTCAATAATATCTGTTATGTCTAAGAATCCAATCTTTCTGTTAAGGAACTTAGCTACTGCCTTCTCGTTTGCAGCATTAAATACTGTAGGCATTGAACCTCCAACTGTTGCTGCCTGATAAGCCAATGCTAATCCCCTAAAGTTCTCAGGATCAGGATTTTCAAATGTAATCTGTGCTATTTTGCCAAAATCAACTCTTTCTCCTGCCAAAAATCTTCTTTCAGGATAATAAAGTGCATACTGAATAGGTAATCTCATGTCAGGAGTTCCAAGCTGTGCCATAATTGCGCCGTCCTTAAACTGTACCATGGAATGAATAATGCTTTGAGGCTGAACCACAACCTGAACATCATCAAGACCAACTCCAAAAAGCCATTTAGCTTCGATTACTTCCAATCCCTTGTTAACCATTGTAGCAGAGTCGATGGTTATTTTTTGTCCCATGGACCAATTTGGATGCTTTAATGCATCTTCAACCTGAACATTTTTCATCTGCTCTCTTGTTCTGCCCCTAAACGGTCCTCCTGAAGCTGTTAAAAGAATCTTGTCTATCTCTCTTGAATTTTCTCCATTTAAGCACTGGAATATAGCACTATGCTCACTGTCTACAGGAAGAATCTTCACACCATATTCCTTAGCCATTGACATAACAATATGCCCTGCTGTAACCAAAGTCTCCTTGTTAGCCAAAGCAATATCCTTACCTGCCTTAATTGCTTCCAAAGTAGGTCTGATACCAATCATTCCAACAAAAGCCGTAACAACTATTTCAGCTTTTTCATAAACAGCTGCTTCAATAAGTCCGTCCATTCCTGCTACTAATTTTACTGATGTGTCCTTAACTGCATCTTTAAGTTTTAATGCTGCATCTTCATTGAAAACACATACAAGTTCAGGATGAAACTCTCTAATCTGTTCTTCTAATTTTGTAATATTTGAGCCTGCCGCAATGGCAACAACGTTCAAATCATCATTTGCTCTTACAATATCTAATGTTTGTGTTCCTATGGATCCTGTTGATCCAAGAATGGAAATATTTTTCATATCGTCTCCTTAAAAAATCTGTAATAAAATCCAAATAACAGGTGCCACATAAATAACACTGTCAAATCGATCCATAATTCCGCCATGTCCGGGAATTAGTTTGCCATAATCCTTGATATCATGATTTCTCTTAATAGCAGATGCAGCCAAGTCTCCGAATATAGACAGGAATGCACCTATGAAGCTGGCTATTGCAAATGTATATACAGGATGTACAATTACATCTGACATCTTAGAGCTTATGGCAAATCCATATCCAAAGCCAAGAAGTGTCGCACCGACAACTCCACCTATTGCGCCCTCGTAAGTCTTCTTAGGTGAAAGCTTTGGAGTCATCTTATGCTTTCCAAGAAATACACCTGTGAAATATGCACATGTATCATTGCCCCATGAAGACACGAATATAAGCCATACGATATATATTCCGTCCTGCAGCATTCTTACCTGATAGATATAAGAAAGTGTTACAGCAACATACACTATACTGAAGAATACCCACATAACATCTTCTGTCTTATATTTTGGAAATGTAAATACATATACTGACATCATAAGTATGCATGAAGCTACAAGAAGCAGTAAAATATATGCCGGATCATTAAGCAAAAGAATAAAATAATAAGTAATTGCCGCTATATATCCTACAACTGCCAGTCCTGTCTTCTCAAGCTTCTTAACTTTAATAAGCTCATACATTCCAACAAGTGAAATAAACAGACTGAACCCGAATGTAACCCAGCCTCCAAAATATAGGCATGTGAAAAGTATGACTATGAGCACAGCTCCGCTCATAATTCTTGTACGCATAATCTACTCCTCCTTAACTCCGCCGAATCTTCTTTCCGTCTTATTATATTTCTCAAATGCTTTAATAAGTTCTTCCCTGTCAAAATCAGGCCAATAAATATCTGTGAAATAAAATTCTGTATAAGCAAGCTGCCAGCACAGATAATTAGATAATCTCTGCTCACCGCTTGTTCTTATAAGTAAATCTGGATCTGGCAATTCCCAAGTATCAAGATTATTACTTATTGTATCTTCATCTATATCTTCAGGCTTAAGACTTCCTTCTGATACCTTGCCGGCAATCTTTCTTACCGCTCGTGTTATCTCATCTCTTCCACCATAATTAATGGCTATAGTAAAATTAAGCCCTGTATTATTCTTGGTTTTCTCTTCAAGATTATTGATACTGTCTATAATATCCTGGCTGAGTTCATCTTTTCTTCCAATAACCCTGCATCGCACATTATTCTTCATGGATTTCTTAACACAATCCTTAAGATAAGTTCTTAAGATTCCCATAAGAGTACTTACTTCTTCTGTTGAACGTTTCCAGTTCTCTGTTGAAAAAGCATATACAGTAAAATACTTTACACCAAGCTCATCTACGACATAAAGCATATCTTCAACAACTTTGCTTCCCTGCACATGTCCCATTGTTCTTGGGAGATGTCTTTTCTTAGCCCATCTTCCATTACCATCAAGAATAACGGCAACATGCCCCGGAATCTTTAATCCGAGACTCTCGTTAAATGTATCCATATCTATGATTCCTCTCGCAATTCATTCAATTACAAAAAGGCTGTTGTAAAATATCCAACAGCCCTGACATTTTCTTAAACTGTAAGTATCTCTTTTGTCTTATCATCTATAGCACTATCAATCATAGCAATATACTTATCAGTAATCTTCTGAATTTCATCCTCTGAATTCTTAGCTTCATCATCAGAGATATCTCCTGCCTTGTTCTCTTTCTTTATTGCATCGTTGGCATCTCTTCTGATATTACGGATAGCAACCTTGGCATTATCGCCCTTCTTCTTGATATCCTTAGCAAGTTCTTTTCTTCTGTCTTCTGTTAATTCAGGGAACACAAGTCTGATTGTCTTACCATCATTGTTAGGTGTAAGTCCTAAATCTGAAACAAGAATTGCTTTCTCAATATCCTTAATAAGGCTTGCTTCCCAAGGCTGAATCTGAATCATTCTTGCTTCTGGTACAGAAACATTGGCAACCTGCTGGATTGGTGTAGGTGTTCCATAATAATCAACTCTTAATCTGTCAAGAATATGTGGGTTAGCTCTTCCGGCTCTTATTGTTACATATTCTTCCTTTAAGTTGTCAACTGACTTCTGCATTCTTCCTTCAATATCTTTAATATTTTCCATAAAATCCTCCATTAATATTATATTAATCAACAGTTACTACTGTTCCATTAAACTTTCCTGATAAAGCATTAACTATGCTGTTCTCTTCTTCGAGTCCGAATACCATAAGAGGCATCTTATTCTCCATACACATAACTGAAGCTGTCATATCAATAACTCCAAGCTTCTTCTCAACAACTTCGTTGATTGAGATTGTATCATACTTCTTAGCCTCCGGGTTAATCTTAGGATCACTGTCATATATTCCATCAATTGCCTTTGCAAGAAGAATAGCATCTGCATCAAGCTCAATAGCTCTTAAGACAATTCCTGTATCTGTTGAGAAATATGGATGACCTGTTCCACCTGCAAAGAATACAACCATGCCTTTCTCAAAATACTTATTAGCTCTGTCCTTAGAGAAAAGCTTTGTCATGCTTCCGCATTCAAATGGTGTAAGAATATTAGTCTTAAGCCCCTGTGAACGGAATATCTCTGAAACATATATGCAGTTCATGATTGTTGCAAGCATACCTATCTGGTCAGCCTTAGTTCTGTCGATATTATCATTAGAACGGCCTCTCCAGTAGTTACCACCACCAATAACTACACCGACATCTGTTCCCTTATCAACTATTGTCTTAACCTGATTAGCAATATTCTCTATAAGCTCATCATTGTAGCCGCCCTCTTTCTTAGCAAGAGCCTCTCCACTAAGTTTAAGTATTACTCTTTTAATGTTATCCATACGTGCCTCCAGTTATTTATTCTTTTTTCCTTTAATGTCAAATATACTTTCCATATTAACATCCGCATAACACTGTGAGCAGCGTCCGTCAATTGTTGCTCCATTATTAATTTGTACTGACTTTGACTTAATATCTCCAGAAATTATAGCAGATGAATCAATTATCACAGGTCCATGTACATCTATATCGCCCTTAACAGCTCCACCAATAACCGCAGATGTAGCAGTTATATTACCTACAACTACAGTTCCCTGTCCAATCTTTACAGCACCTTTTGCCTCTATATCGCCATCAACCTGTGCGTCATTCGCAAAAAATTCGTTAGCTTTAGAACTTCCTGTAATAGAACCGCTTACTGTAAGTTTTCCTCTGCATGTAACATTACCTTCTACTGTACCAAATAAATCAATAGAACCTAGTGAGTCAAGATCTCCCTTTATTGAAAGTCCCTCCGTAATAACTGCAGTCTCATCAGCTATATATTCAGGATTCTCTGCTGCATTCTTTATATCTTCTTTTGTCTCATCTTTATCAGACACATTTCCCATATCTGTTTCTGGTGAAGAAGTGTCTTCTGACATATCATATTCCTGTGCTTCCATCTTGAAAGCCTCTGCCATCTTGGCAAGTTCAGGATCATCTAATGTATTTACCATTACATCATCTGAGTCATCAGATGCCTTATTAGTATCATCTGGTAAATTATTGACTGATTCTGATAAATCATCTTTCAAATCTTTAAAAAATAATCCCATCAAATTATCCTCCATATCGTATACTGCAGTTTTACACAATATCACAGTTTGATAAGATTATAGCATACGCACGACAAATTTAGAAGTCTTATGACAACATTTTGTTATAATATCATTCTAAAAAAACCTCCAGAGTCTTATATAAACTCCGGAGGATTTTTAATACTCACCGTATATTATAATTAAATATTACTGTAACTGAGCTGCAACTTCTGCTGCAAAATCTTCGTTCTTCTTCTCAAGACCTTCACCAGTCTCAAAACGAACATATCCCTTAACTGTGAAAGCACCATTAGCCTTAGCAACTTCTGCAAGGTACTTAGCAACTGACTGCTTTCCATCCTCAGCCTTAACATAAACCTGATCCATAAGGCAGATTTCCTTAAGCTGCTTAGATACACGACCTTCTACTAATCCATTAAAGATCTTATCTGCTACGATATTAGCCTCATCAGCTAATGCAAGCTCTGCTAACTGTGCAGCTGCTTCCTTTGAAAGGAAGTTGAATAAGTACTGCATGTTGCTCTTATGCTCTTCGTATGTTGCAATATCAGCATCGCTCCATACCTTATCGTTAATAGCCTTATCAATTAACTTGTTTAAGATTGGCTTTGGAAGAGAAGCTGGATCATTTAATGCACTCTTCTCTGTAATCTCTCTTAACTTAGCAAGTTCATCTGCTGACATATCGTTTCTGCTAAGGTACTGTGGGTTCATAGCTGCAATCTGCATTGCTACGTTAGTAAGTGCTTCCTTGATTGCATCATTAGAAGCGCCATCTGCTGCAACAAGAACACCAATTCTTCCGCCACCGTGAATATATGAAGCTACACAGTCACCTGTAATCTTCTGGAATCTTCTGATAGAAAGCTTCTCACCGATTGTAAGAGTCTTCTCTTCAAGTTCTGACTGCATATCAAGGATAGCGCATACATCTTCGCCATCTCCAGCCTTATCAACTGAAGCCTTAAGTGCCTTGTCAGCAACAGCCTGTACAAATTCCTGGAATGTAGCATTCTTAGCCACGAAATCTGTCTCTGAATTAACTTCTACTACAACTGCTGTATTGCCTTCAGATGCAACTCTTGTAATACCTTCTGCTGCAATTCTTCCTGCCTTCTTCTCAACCTTAGCTGCTCCGCTCTTTCTAAGAACATCAACAGCTGCTTCCATATCACCATCTGTCTCTGTAAGAGCCTTCTTACACTCCATCATACCTGCGCCAGTAGACTCTCTAAGTTCCTTAACCATTGCTGCTGTAACTGCTGCCATTATATTATCCTCCAATAAAAATAATTTTAAAAATGCTTCAACCTGATAATATGTCAGGCTGAAGCATACATAAACTTAAGTCAATACTTAAATATTAAGCTTCCTCAGCTACTTCTTCCTCTACAGCTGGAGCTGCTTCTTCACCCTGATTAGCTTCGATAACTGCATCTGCCATCTTAGCAACGATTAACTTAACAGCTCTGATAGCATCATCATTACCAGGGATTACATAATCTAATTCATCTGGATCACAGTTTGTATCTGCAATACCGATTAACTTGATACCAAGTGCATGTGCTTCCTGAACACAGATTCTTTCCTTCTTAGGATCAACGATGAAGATTGCATCTGGAAGTCTCTTCATTTCCTTGATACCACCAAGGTTTTTCTGAAGCTTCTCAAGTTCCTTCTTAAGGTTGATAACTTCCTTCTTAGGAAGAACATCAAATGTTCCATCTTCCTGCATTGTCTCGATTTCCTTAAGTCTTGCAATTCTGCTCTGGATTGTCTTGAAGTTAGTAAGCATACCGCCTAACCATCTCTCATTAACATAAAACATTCCGCAACGCTCTGCCTCTGTAGCAATAGCATCCTGAGCCTGCTTCTTTGTTCCTACAAAAAGAATTGTACCACCTTCAGCAGCGATATCAGAGATTGCCTTATAAGCCTCGTCAACCTTACCTACAGACTTCTGTAAATCGATGATATGGATTCCGTTTCTCTCTGTGTAGATGTACTCAGCCATCTTAGGATTCCATCTTCTTGTCTGATGTCCGA
>ERZ773195.1953-NODE-1953-length-13926-cov-13.031505_pt1 | contig 13926 bp, 12 predicted proteins | sample MGYA00580530_ERZ773195 | MGnify/ENA primary metagenome ERZ773195 (study PRJEB29015, sample SAMEA2737751) | human gut metagenome | biome: human gut; feature: human-associated habitat; material: faeces | place: China | collected 2012 ...
CACCATCGGCCACCTCGACCAGCGGCGCATCCGCCAGCAGTTTGACGCCGCGCGAACAGACGATGGTCAGGCTGCCGTCGCTGGCGACGCTGGCGGTGGTCACCTTTACTCCGCCGCGGACCAGCAGGTCGATAGTGGTGACCGCTTCGGTCTCTTCGCTACCAGGGGCGAGGCAAATCAGTGCCGACGCGCTCATATTCATTCTCCTTACGCTTGATCAATTCAAATAAGCGGGCGTTTTCCGGTACGGCGACGCCGTGGGCGCGGGCGCGGTTGAGCAGAAAACCGGTGATGTAGTCGATCTCTGTATGCCGCTGGGCGCGAACGTCCTGCAGCATGGAAGAGATATTTTCTGCCGTACTTTCAATTACCTGTTCGACATAAAATAGCAGGTTTTCCGCCGAGGTATGAATACCTTCGCGCTCCATCACCGCCGCCACCTCGCGACAAATGGCCGCAACTTCCTGCGTATAGTCGCGCAGATCGCCGTTTTTACACCCTTTGAGCGCGGTCAGAGGGTTAATCACGCAGTTAACCGCCAGCTTGCGCCAGATGGCCGAGTGGATATTGTTATGCCAGGCGACATCCGGCAGCACGCTCTGCAGAACTTCTGCGAGATAGCTGTAGTCCCCCTCGTAGCTTTTTGCCGGTCCGATATGCGTGGTGCCCTGGGCAACGTGGATGATGACATTCCCATCGCGCCGCGCCGCCTGGGTCGTGGAGGCCAGCAGCAACGGCTGTTTCACGCCGCGCAGCTCCTCGACGGTGCCCATGCCATTATGTACCAGCAAAATTGGCGTGGCGTCCGGCAGGATCCCGGCCAGGTGCTTTACCGCATTCGACACCTGCCAGGCCTTTAAGGTGACGATCAGCAGCTCGCTGCTGGCGAGAAAATCGGGGTCGTTGGCCGTCAGCGATTCGTTGAACACTGAGCCATCGGTTTCAATGACGTTGACGCTACAGAATGGCTGCGGTACGCGCAGCCAGCCCTGGACTTCATGTCCCTGTTTGTACAACGCGGTCAGCCATAGTTGTCCCAGCGCACCGCATCCCAGTACGGTTACTTTCATTGTTCCTCCTCATCTGCCGCTATCCCAGGCGCTGATGGCTAAAGTCTATCTCGTCGCTTTTCGCATCGTCGGACATCACGGGGAAAATAGCGCGAGCGTTGCGTAATCAGCTAAGCTTCCGGGATAACAAGTTGAGTTATGCCGCGTTGCAGGTATTATGCAACGCAAAAGAAACGGAAGGAGAGGAAAAGATGCCATCTTTCGATATTGTCTCTGAAGTTGATCTTCAGGAAGCCCGTAACGCGGTGGACAACGCGAGCCGCGAAGTCGAGTCGCGTTTTGATTTTCGTGGCGTTGAAGCCACTTTTGAATTAAACGACGCCAACAAGACCATTAAAGTGCTGAGCGAGTCTGACTTCCAGGTGAACCAGCTGCTGGATATCCTGCGCGCCAAGCTGCTCAAGCGCGGCATTGAAGGCACCTCCCTCGACGTACCGGAAGATATCGTGCACAGCGGTAAAACCTGGTTTGTTGAAGCGAAGCTGAAGCAAGGCATTGAAAGCGCGGTGCAGAAGAAGATCGTTAAACTGATCAAAGACAGCAAGCTGAAAGTGCAGGCCCAGATTCAGGGTGAAGAGATCCGCGTGACCGGTAAGTCCCGCGACGATCTGCAGTCGGTGATGGCGCTGGTGCGCGGTGGCGATCTGGGACAGCCGTTCCAGTTCAAAAACTTCCGCGACTAAGGCGGCGGGCAGACAGCAAAAAGCGGGGAATTCCCCGCTTTTTTTATACCCCTTTGATGAGCTGCTCTATCTCGAAGCGGTTGGTGACCTTGCTGTCGATTTTGATATACACCGAACGCTCCTCGGGTACCACCAGCGCCTGATGAACCCCGCTGGCGCTCAGCAGACGCGCCTGCAGCGCGCTGTCGACCACCACGCCGTCCGGCACCTCCACCCGCAGGCTGCTGACGTACGGCGGCTCGCTCATGGTGCTGGCCACCAGCAGCCACAGCATCGCCAGCAGGGCGCCCAGCAGAAACACGGTTTGCGAATCAAAGAAACCATCGACCCAGCCGCCAAGCGCGCCGCCAATCGCCACGCCGAGAAACTGGCTGGTGGAGTAGACGCCCATCGCGGTGCCTTTGTAGCCCGCCGGAGACTCCTTGCTAATTAGCGACGGCAGCAGCGCTTCCAGCAGGTTAAACGCCAGGAAGAAGAGCTGAACGCCCGCCACCAGCTCCCAGAAGTAGCCTCCGGCGCCCCAGAGGACAATTTCCGCAATCAGCAGGATGGCGACGCAGAGCAGGAAGACGCGCTTCATCTTGCGCTTCACTTCGGCGTAGATGATAAACGGCACCACCGAGATGAACGAGATAACCATGGTGACCAGGTAAATCTTCCAGTGCTCGGCGGCCGGGAAGCCGGCGGCCTCCAGTTGTCCGGGCAGGGCGACAAAAGTGGACATCAGCATAATGTGCAGGCACATGATGCCAAAGTTAAGCTTCAGCAGGCGCGGCTCCGCCAGCACCTTGCTAAAGCAGCCCTTCACCATCCCGGATTCGCGGTTAAGGACATGGTTATGGCTGTTGGGCACCACCCACAGGGTGAGCAGGATGCCGACGGTCGCCAGGATGGCGATCATCCAGAACAGCGCGTGCAGACCCAGCTGGTGGGTGACAATCGGCCCCAGCACCATGGCGATGGCGAAGGTGACGCCGAAGCTGACGCCGATAAAGGCCATCGCTTTGGTGCGGTTCTGTTCGCGGGTGAGATCGGACAGCAGGGCCATAACCGCGGCGGCGATGGCGCCGGAGCCCTGCAGGGCGCGGCCAAGAATGATGCCCCAGATGGAGTCGGTGAGCGCGGCGATGACGCTGCCGAGCACGAAGATAAGCAGGCCGCCGACGATCAATGGCTTACGGCCAATACGGTCAGATAACAGTCCGAAGGGGATCTGGAACACCGCCTGCGCCAGGCCGTAGATACCGATCGCCAGGCCAATCAGCGCTTCACTGGCACCCTGCAACGCCATGCCATACGTGGTCAGAACCGGCAGGACCATAAACATGCCAAGCATGCGCAGGGAGAATACTGTCCCCAAACCCCAGGTCGCGCGCAGTTCCCCTGGCGTCATTTTGTTATCGTTCATTACCACCTCAATATAAAAACTGCGCCTAGTGTAGCGGCGGGGGGTAAGAAGCGTAAATAAATGTTTGTTTAACAGATATTACGGGGCTGTTGCGCGATGCGACAAGTTGGTAAAAATCAATAAACCAGTGGAGGGGGACTCCACTGGCGAAGGGGAAAATTAAGGTAAAGTAAAGTCAACCCACTGGCTGCCAGCGTCAGCCGATTTGACGCACTGCTCTACCCAATAGACGCCGTGCAGCCCGGCTTCGACGTCCGGATACCAGAAGTCTTGCAGGAAGGCGCGATCGTCGCGATCCGTGGCGTCAATCGCCTGCGCATAGCGGCGATAGAGGTTGGCCCAGGCTTCGAACAGCCCTTCCGGATGGCCGCCGCCAATGCGGTCATCCGCCAGCGCGTTCGGCGACAGGTAGGGCATCCCACGTTCCAGAATGCGCGCCGGCTCGCCCTGCACCTCATAGCTGAGCTGGTTAGGATGCTCATCCCACCATTCGATGCTTGCTTTTTCGCCGACGATGCGCACTTTTTGCGAGTGCATGGCGCCGCTGTTGACCGCGCTGGTCCACATCGAGCCAACCGCGCCGTTGTCATATTCCATCAGGACAAAGGCGTTATCTTCCAGCGGCGCGCGGGAGGGAACAAAGCTCTGACGGGAGCACATCAGCCGTTTGATATTGAGCTGCGGCGCCATGGTTTCGGCGACAAACAGCGGATGGGTGGCCAGATCCCCAAGCACATAGCTGGGCCCGGCAAACTTCGGTGTTACTCGCCAGCGGGTGGATTCTGCCTGCAGCTCGACGGCCTGGTTATGGAAGCCGTGGGCGAATTGCATGTTAACGATGCGGATCTCGCCGAGCAGTCCATCGGCAATCATCTGCCGCGCCTGCTGGATCATCTGATAGCCGGCATAGCCGTAGGTAACGCCGACGATTTTGTTCTGTTTTTTGCTCAGATCCACCAGCTCGCGCGCCTCTTCGGCGGTAAAGCAGAGGGGCTTTTCGCAGATAACGTGGAGTCCCGCCTCCAGCGCCGCTTTGGTGATGGCGAAATGGGTATTGTTCGGGGTGGTGACCGAGACGACCTCGATCCCGTCAGGGCGCTGCGCCTCTTCGCGAAACAGGGTCTGGTAGTCGGCGTAGCAGCGCTCCGGCGCGATGCCCAGTTGCTCACCGAACGCTCGCCCGCGCTCGGCATCGACGTCAAGCGCGCCGGCCAGCAGGGTATAAACATTGTCACGCAGCGCCGCACAGCGGTGGCTGTAGCCGATCTGACTGGTTCCCCCGCCGCCGACCATGCCCCAGCGCAGGGAACGGGATAAGGGTTTCAGGCCGTTTAACATGGTGCTCTCCTTTTTGAAATCATTTGCACTCTGAGGCGCTCAATGCCGACGCCTGCGGCAACGCGCATCCGGATAGACTGACTTCAACTTAAGGAAATGTTTGTTCTGTTTCAATTGTGTTGTGGAATTTATTTTCCATATATGCGAGGGGGATCGAATTAGCGATAGTTTCTTTTGCGCTTGGTTGAAAAGGTGAGGGCAGGATATCGCCTGCCGGAGTCGTCCAGATTGTTGCGGGCGTTTTTTCGTTTCAACAAAATATGAAATAAATTTTCTTTATTAGCTGCTGAAGGCGGTGCAATCCGCCGATTGCACCGGGGACCAGATGCCGCTATGACGCTCCGCGCACAGACGCGGGGGAAGTTGAAGCGACGGGAGGATGACCGGCCGCAAAGATGCCCTTCGCCGCCAGGCCTGCGACGGTGAGGGCTGCCGGGATACCGAGGATCAAAAAGACGCTTTCAAAGGGCAGGTTGAGCGCCATCATCTCGGCGCCGGCAAAGGCGCTGAGAATGGCGCCGATGCGCCCGACGCCGTGCATCCAGCTGGAGCCCGTCGCCCGCGCCTGTGTAGGGTAGTAGCGGGCGGAGAGGGCGTTCATGCCGGTATTCGCGCCGTTCAGACAGGCGCCGCTGATAAACGCCAGCATACAGAGCAAGGCAAAGCTGCCCGCGGCGTAGCCCATCGCCATGGTGAACAGGCCGCCAACGGCGTAGATTATCCCCAGCGCGCGATGGGGGTTGATCCTGTCCATCAGCCAGCCGGCAAACAACGAGCCGAGGGTGCCGCCCGCCTGGTAAATCGCCGTCATGATGGCCGCCTGGCTAACGGTCATTCCTACCGCTTTAACCAGCGTTGGCAGCCAGCTGCCGAGGATATAGACCAGGAACAGCCCCATAAAGTAGACCAGCCATAGCATCAGCGAGCCGAAACCGTACTGGCGGGAGAGGACAATGCGCATCGCGTTGCCGGCCGCTGGCTGCGCCGGTAGGATAAACCTCACATTGTCGCTGATTTGTCCGGGATAGAGACGGTTAAGAATGGCGCGTATGCGCGCCGCGGGCGCTTGTTTGATCACCAGAAAACGAACCGATTCCGGCAGCAGCCAGATGAGCAGGGGGGCAAACAGCAGCGGCAGAATACCGCCGAGCGCCATCAGCGAGTGCCAGCCAAACTGGGGGATCAGCCACGATGCCGAAAATCCTCCCGCCGCCGCGCCGAAGGTGAAGCCGCAAAAGATGACGGTGATAATAAATGAACGCTGGCGTTCCGGGGCGTATTCCGACACCAGCGTCCCGATATTCGGCATCGCGGCGCCCAGCCCGAGGCCAGTCATAAAGCGAAAGAACATCATCTGTTCTACGTTGTGCGAGAAGGCGGTGGCGATGGTCCAGAAACCGAAGAAGAAAACGCTGTTGATGATGATTTTCTTACGTCCCAGCCAGTCGGCGAGCGGGCCGGAGAAAATCGCCCCCAGCGCGAGGCCGATCAGCGCGGCGCTGATCACCAGACCCAGCTGGTGGTTGCTTACCCCCCATTCCAGCTTTAGCGTCGGGGCGATAAAGCCCATGATCGCGATATCAAAACCATCGAGAGCGATGACGCAAAAGCCGAGAAATATAATCAGCTTCTGAAATCGGCTCAGCGGGTTACGATTTATTAACTCTCTGACATCCAGGCGTTGAGTCTGTGTCATAGCGTATTCCTTATGCGCAGGCGCGCAGGTAGGGCTGCGCGGCATCGAACAGTAACTGCGCCCGCTGAAGAGGCGGCAGGGCGCCTTGCGCGCCGTCAAGCGGCACTTCGAGAGAGACCGGCAGCGTCGCCGGCAGGGCCGACATCAGACCATGCAGATCCAGACCGCCTTCCCCCGGCACGTTGCGCGCCGAGCGGGCCTGGCGGATAAGTTCCTGCTCGCTCTCCGGCCTCTGCGCCGCGCCATCGCAGAGTTGCATATAGTTGAGATGATGCGCGGGCAGGCTGGAGAGGGCGGCGAGCGATTCTCCCGCGCGCCAGAAATGGAGAGCGTCCACCAGAATGCCGATGTCTTCCCGCCCGCTGGCGGCGATTAGTGCTTGCGCTGCGGCGATGTTGCGCAACTGGGTCCAGGGCATCGGCTCAAGATTCATGGTCAGCCCAAATGGACGACCGGCCGCGGCGAGGATGGCGAGGTTGTCAGCGCTGCGCTGAAGGTTGTCATCATTGCCGGCGACTAACACCTGTCCGGCGCCAAGACGCGCGGCGGTCTCCATAAAACGCTGCAGCCGATCGTCGAGGGTAAACCCGGGGGTCAGGCGGACGATCTCCACGTCCGACACGCGGATGCCAGTTTCCATCAACGCGGCGAGCGTCGCCCGGACGGCCGGGGTATCGCCCAGCATGTCGTAGTCCGGGTCGGTCGGTGTGGCGGGGAGCAGTCGCAGTCCAACGTGGGTAAAACCGGTTCTGGCCGCAATCCGCACCTGTTCGGGGGGAGGGACATCGAGCAGGGTCAGCGCGGCGAGCGATAGGGTACGCTTGTTCATAAAGGGCTCCGGTACAGTTGCAGGCGAAGAGAGTTAGGGTGCATCCATTCGTGGAAATCAAGCTATGTTATTGTTTATATTTGTTTTTTTGTCAGGCTTTTACCCACCAGATAGCCGAAGGTCATGGCGGGCCCGAGAGTGATCCCTCCGCTGGGGTAATAGCCGCGCATCACGCTCGACATGTCGTTGCCGATGGCGTACAGACCCGGTATCGGCTGCTGCTGTTCATCCAGCACCCGGGCGTGTTCGTCGGTTTGCAATCCGCTGAAGGTGCCCAGCGAGCCGGGCAGAATGCGCACCGCGTAGAACGGCCCTTCGCGCAGCGGTCCGAGCGTCACCTGATGGTCACCCTGGGCGCGGTTATAGGCTGAGGCCCCGCGGTGAAAATCGACGTCTTCGCCAGTGCTGGCGAAGTGGTTAAAGCGTTCAACGGTTTCCGCCAGCGCATTGGCGTCGATAGCGCACTGCTTCGCCAGCTCCGCCAGGGTGTTTCCTCGCTGCAGATAGCCGGTACGCAGCCAGGCGGTGGGGGTGAACGGGAACGGTCTGGCGTGGCCCAGGCCGTAGCGACGCAGCGCGCGACGATCGGCCAGCAGCCAGGCCTGCGGTGTGTCGCCTGCGGGTGTGGCCGCCAGCAGGGCGGCGATAAAGTCATGATAAGAGTCGGCCTCGTTAACAAAACGTTTGCCGTTGGGCAGGACGGCGATCACCCCGGGTTTGGCGCGCTCCACCAGATGAGGAAACATTAGCTGCTGGCCGCTGGCCAGAGTGACGCGGGACACCGGCGCCCAGGCCAGCGGGTGGCGCAGGGAAGTGTCGAACTGGCCGCCGACGGATTCGCCAAGCCTGATCCCCTCGCCCTGATTGTCCGGCGGTGCGGCGGAGAAATGGCCGTAACCCTCCGCAGCGTGAGGCACCACCTGCGCCAGCCGCTGGCGATCGTGGGGAAAACCGCCGCAGGCCAGCACCACGGCGCCAGCTTCGACGTGAATCTCCCCGCCGTCGCTGCGCAGCACCGCGCCGGACACGCCCCGCGGACCCTGCAGCAGCCGGACCACCGGGGCATTGAGCTGAAAACGCACGCCGGCGTCGAGGGCGGATCGCAGCAGACGGGCGACCAGCGCATTGCCATTGACCAGATGCTGCCCCCGTCCGGCGCGTAGCCGCTGCCAGCCGTGGCGCAGCAGGCGGCGGGCGGCATACAGCGCGGAGCGCGGCGAGCGGGTGGCATTGAAAAAATGCGCCATATCCGCGCCGCCGGCGATGCCCATCCCGCCCAGGCTAATGGTTTCCAGCGGCGGACGCAGGCGATGGAGCCAGTCGCCGAGCAGGCGGCCATCGTAGGGGTGCGCGGTGACCGACCGCCCTCCGTTCGCCGCACCCGGCGACGGGTGAAAGTCCGGCATGGCGCTGCCCGAGAGAAACTGCACCGCCGTCCGCTGATGGAAAAATTCCACCATCTCCGGCCCGTAACGCAGGAAGGTTTGCAGACGAATATCGGCGGCTTCGCCCCCCATCTCATGCTGCAGATAGGTCAGCGGCGCGTCGGCTGCTTCGTCGATGCCCTCCGCCCGCGCCAGCGGGTTGCGGGGGATCCACAGCCAGCCGCCGGACCAGGCGCTGGTTCCGCCGAGCACTGACGCTTTCTCCGCCACCATGACGCTGGCGCCGTGCATCGCCGCAGTCACCGCGGCAGAGAGCCCCGCGGCGCCGGAGCCGACCACCAGCACATCCACCTTCACAGGCCCGCTCATGTTGGACTCCTTACTGCAGAGGTGAAAAAGCGGTGGGGCGCATCAGCACCGACTCGAGGCGTTCCACGGCGGCCAGTTCGCGATTTTTACGCGAGAAGGTCTGCCAGCGTTCGTCCTGGGCCATCCGCGCGCGGCGCACCAGACGATCGTCCAGGCTTTCATAAGCCCAGATGTGCACTACCTGATTGACCACGCCGATCTCGGTAAAAAAGAAGCCGATTAGCTGGCCGAGATGGTCGGTTTGCACCGCCAGGGCATCGCTTTGGTACAGCGCCAGCCAGTCGGCCATTTTCAGCGGATTGATGGTGTACGTGCGTTTTTCGTAGATCATGATGTTTTCCTGATTAGTGGGTGGAGTGTTGTGCCAGATGGCAGGCGGCGAGATAGCCAAACGTCAGCCCCGGGCCGAGGGTGATGCCGGGACCCGGGTAGGTGCCGGCCATCAGCGAATCCATGTCATTTCCCACCGCGTACAGCCCCGCGATGGGTTTTCCTTCCGCGTTGACGACCTGCGCATCGGCGGTGGTGAGGACGAGTTCGGTCGCGAGACCGCTGGTCGCCCGGTCAAGGCCGGTCTGGCCACCTCGCTCGGCTTCGGACATGTTTCCGGCTTCGTGGCTCTGGTCCATCCGGGTGCCTTCGAGGCGGCCGTGGCCAAGGCCGATGGTGAGGCCGCACTGGAAGCTTGGCGTGAGCGTGCCAACGCCCGCCTGGCTGCCGGCCAGCGTCACCTTGAGGAAGGCATGATGGGTCGCGCGGCGCTCTACGAGCCGATCGACAACCGTCGCTTCCGCGAGGACGGCACCAAGCTCGCCGACGGCAATCGTTACAACGGCCACGAAGTCGAAAAGGCCATGCTGTTGAATCCTGACGCCCGCCTCGGTCAGTCCGGCTTCTTCGAAGCCTGATCCGCCGAGTCGTTCGTCAGGATTCCCTCGCGGGCGCAGGTAGCGCGCCCGCTCGCTTCGCCTACGGGGAGTTCACTGGACTCCCCGTTTGACGGCTCAGCCTGACGCCCGCCTCGGTCAGTCCGGCTTCTTCGAGGCCTGATCTGCCGAGTCACGTCTGACTGCTGAATGATGGGCCCGCACGTTTCCGCGTGCGGACCCATTTTGCGTTCGTAAGTGCGCGCCGAAACGACGTGTCCGCGCACATAGCGACGCAAACCGGCCCATTTGCGTCCTTAAGTGCGCACACTTGTCGTTTCGGCGCGCACTTAAGGACGCAAAGCGGCCCGGACCCGTCATACACTGGAACAGGTCTCTCGGAAAGGTGGCGCGGTATGTCGGTTCTCGGTCTCGGGCACGATGTCGTCGATGTCTCGGCGTTCGCCGAACAGCTTGCGGAACCGGGTTCGCGCATGCGAGGGCTGTTCTCTGTGCGCGAGGTGAGGCAGGCCGGCGAGCGGGCCAGACGCAAGAACGATGACGAGTCCACCCACTTGGCGGCGAAGTGGGCCGGCAAGGAAGCGGTGCTGAAAGCCTGGTGCGACGCGCTCGGCGACATGCCGAACCCGTATACCATCGAGAATTTCCCGTGGAACGGCATTGAAATCGTGGATGATTCGCGCGGCCGACCGTGCGTTGCGTTGCGGCCGGACGTCGAGCGGAAGCTGCGTGCGTCGCTGCCCCCCGCAGCCTCCAAAAACTCCGGTGAAATGTCGGGCGCGCCCGGGTTGGTCAGGATGGGGCCTGCGGTCATGCGGATGCCGATCGTGACTCCGGTGAGCACGGGTTCCGCGCCGGCTGCGGCGTCGAGCGCATCGGTTTCCTTGGTTTTTCGGTGGCATGTCTCGCTGAGCCATGATGGCGGTATCGCCTCGGCCGTCGCCATGTTGACCGTGTGACGGTGGTTTTCGGCAGTCATGACGCCGCTATACAGACAGTTCTCAGACTCTTTGAAGACGACGCTCGAAATAAGCGTGCGTCATAGGTATGTATGCAGGCGGATATTCGTTGGGGCGTCCGCAGGCATCGGCTGGCGAGTGTACGCCATCCATGTCGGGGCAGAATCCGGCATCGGGCTCGTCGGCTGTTTACGGCCCGCTGGTGCGAGGCTCGGGCAAGACTCCCGGGAGACGCACCAGCGGGTCGTATCGTATGCGGCCGACGCTTGTGTGACGATACATCCGTTTTGACGCTGCCATATCTTCCGGCGTACAGTATCATCATGATTGCCTTATACAAAGTCGCAGCGCCGCGACTTGACCGGACTGCGAAAGCGGCGGACGAGGTGGCCGCCTATGAACGCATCGATTCCACCCATGCGAAGGCACGCCGACTCATCGAGCGGGGGAGGTTCGCGCGCAACGATGACGGCGGCATCGCCATCACCGTGGTCGCCGCCGGTGCCATGGACGACGCCCGAGGACGGCTCGGCCGGCCGTGGGCATGCGTTCCCGGGCACTCGTTCGCCATATCGTTCATCGTGACCATCCCCGAATCGGTGGCGACCGATGACGCGGTCAACGGCTGGATGTCGATGATTGCCGGCCTGGCCACTCTGGACGCCATCGAAGGAACCCTGGACGAGTGCGGCGCGGTCCCGTTCGACCCCGAATGCGGGTTCCATCTCAAATGGCCGAACGACATTTACTGCCATGGACTCAAGCTTGGCAGCACGTTCACCCAGGTCGCCTCGCCGCCCGACCGGCACGGTGACGTCGCCGTGATCTTCAGCGTGGGCGTCAACCTGTCGGTGCCCGCGGATCGTTTGCCGACGCCGGAATCCACGTCGCTGCGGATGCACGTCGCACCGCTGCCGCCGACCGCGGAACTGATTGACATGATCGCGGCGCGCCTGGTCGCTTCACTGCGCACCCGTCTGGAGGCGTTCGTGCAGATGCCGCTCATCCAGAGTTCCCGGTTGCGCTCCGAGATGCACCACGTCTGCTGGATGATGGGGCGGCAGATCGACGCGCAGCTCATCGACGGCCGGACGATCGCCGGCAAGGTGGTATCGCTCAACGATGACGCTTCGATCAGCGTGCGCACGGCATCAGGGGAGACGGAGAGACTGAGCACCGGCGATATCGGTCTCATGGTGTGACGCCTGTTCCGACGGTCCTGTTTTGACGGTCCCGTTCCGCATGGACACGGGAGTTGCCAAAGCGTCGGCGATGTGTATAATAGCTCAAGTCGCCAAAAGCGACATTTTCGCGGATGTAGCTCAATGGTAGAGCCTCAGTCTTCCAAACTGATTACGCGGGTTCGATTCCCGTCATCCGCTCCACTGCCACTTCACCGGCAAGTCCGGTCGTCCAATCGCGTTTGACGTGATTCGATAGTAAAACTAGCATGACTAATCGGAACGGTTGAGAGAACGCGTCGTCGATGACGACTGCCACGAGAAGCTGAAATATGGATCGCGGCATCTGTCGAAAGCCCGCGGGAACGCAATCGTTTCGCCGCACGCCAGATATACCGTAGCGACGAGGACAGGCCCATCAGGATGTGGGCTTGGTCATGTGATGAGGCATATGCGCGGGCGGTGCACAGTATCACAAGAACAGATAAGGAAACAAATGCGAGCGAATGGTAATTCCACGCATGAGATTCTAGGCAAAATCGTGACGGCCATCGCGTCGATCGCCATGACCGCGGCGTTCGCGGTTCCGGCCATGGCTGCCAGCGACAGCGGCACGGCGGCCGGCTCCGGCACGACCCAACAGTCGGGCCAGTACAAGATCTACCCCCAGCCGCAGAACACCGAGTATGGCGACGGCAGTCTGATTCTGCGCGACAAGGCGAACACCGTCGTGGAACCGGGAATCGATTCCGCCACCAAGGCCCGTCTGAACGAGGCCCTGAAGCTCAAGGGCATCGAGACCACCGCGGCCGACGCCGTGCCCGAAACCGCGTACCAGCTCAACGTGCTGGTCGGCATCAACGGATCCAACGGCGTGGTCGACAAGTACGCCAAGCAGCTGATCGCCGACGGCACCCTGAAGGTGGACGACAGCACGTTCTCCAAGAACGACTCCTATGTGCTTGCCGTCCGTCAGGGCAACGCGAAGACGCCCGACACGATCCTCGTGCTCGGTCGCGACACCGATTCCGCGTTCTACGGCCTGACTACCTTGTACCAGATCTTCCAGCAGCTGCAGGGCCGCGCCGTCAGCAACCTGACCTTCAGCGACTGGGCCGACGTCAAGTCCCGCGGCTTCATCGAGGGCTATTACGGCAGCCCGTGGAGCACCAAGGACCGCGTGAACCTGATGACCTGGGGCGGCTACTACAAGATGAACACCTACGTGTACGCCCCCAAGGACGATCCGCTGCACCGCAACAACTGGCGCGGCCTGTACACCGAAGACCAGATCGAGAACGAGATCAAGCCACAGGCCGAGGCCGGCAACAAGTCGAAGGTGCGTTTCGTTTACGCGCTCGCGCCGTTCCATAACGACGGCGAGGCTAGGGGCAAGCACTTCCGCTTCGACACCGAGGAGCACTACCAGAAGGACCTCAAGGAACTCAAGGCCGAACTGGCCGCATGATATAGGCGAATGGCGGCATGGAGGAACCGAGTGGCATCCCTTCGCGCCGCCATTCGTCGTTATCGGCTCCTCCGCGCGCGAGTGCCACGCCGCCGGACCACCCCAGTCAGCCCGCGGCCGACAGCCCTCCGCCAGCAGGGGCGAATCCGCGGAAAGGTCAGCGTTTTCCCTGACAATCGGGGCATAGGCCGAACACCTCAAGGGTATGCGACTCCACCGTGAACCCATGCCCGTCGGCCACCTTGCGCAGCCAGGATTCGCTCGGCGGATCGATCTCGATCGTCTTGCCGCATTTGCGACACACCAGATGATGGTGGTGGGCATCATCGCCGCACAGGCGGAACAGCTGCTGCCCATCCATGCGCACGGTATCCGCCGCTCCGGAATCCACCAGCGAGTTCAACTGCCGATACACTGTGGCGAGGCCGATGCGCAGTCCGGAATCCACCAGCTTGCGATGCAGCTCCTGCGCGGAAATGAAATCATCACAGCCGCGAAGCTGCGCCATCACGGCATCCTTCTGCTTCGTATGCCTCACCGGCCCGTTCGCCATCACACGCTCCTCAAGTATTATCATTTAACAACCATTAATGATAATAGCGCAATCCACGGCGACATGCGAGCGCCGCACATACAACGAAACGAGGGGCGGA
>ERZ773195.1955-NODE-1955-length-13923-cov-2.337395_pt1 | contig 13923 bp, 3 predicted proteins | sample MGYA00580530_ERZ773195 | MGnify/ENA primary metagenome ERZ773195 (study PRJEB29015, sample SAMEA2737751) | human gut metagenome | biome: human gut; feature: human-associated habitat; material: faeces | place: China | collected 2012 ...
TGAGAACGTGCAGACTCGATACGCGCATCGGTTTGCACCACGTCGGATAGCGAGGTTGCCCCTTCATCATTGCGTTGACGGGTCAGCCGACCAATACCGTTCAAGGCGCTGAGCTGCTCTTCGGCGGCGTCCACCATTTGCTGCCACGTCTGCACCTGGACTATCGCGTTGGCGGTTGCGTGGGCGATGGTATCAATACTGAGTAACACATTCGCCTGCTGTTGTGCGGATCCGGCGGTTTCAGCGCGGACCTGGCTTGCCACTTTGCCGAAGTCGTACAGCATTTGCGATACTGAAATAACCAGGGCCGGGCTAAAGCCGTGATCGGTATAAGTATTGCTGTAACCGTTGTTCATCCCGGCAGAAACCTGCGGGTAATATTTTGATTTCGCCACGTCGATCTGCTCATTTTGTGAGAGCAGTTTGCCGATGGATTCACGAATAGAAGGATGCCAGCTCACGGCGCGGCTCACTGCGTCGTTGAGCGTCAGGCTGCCGGGGGCGGCGGCGCTCAGCGGCAGATCGGCAACCGCGCCGTCCAGCGAGGGCAGCATCTGGCTGGTGGCCAGGCCTTCCGGCGTAATAATTTGCGGTTCATCTTCGGCATTCACCCGCAGGGTACAGAGCGTTAATGCCAGCAGTAAGGCAACAGGCGCGACATTTCTCATGGTTTATCCCTTACAAAATACGGCAGCGACGACTGTTATTGCCCCGGACGTCATGGCATCCGGGGCTGTAGTTATGGCGCTTTAACGTTATGCGTTAGCTTCAGGGCACAATGTGATTTTGTTGCACCAGCTCATCGAGCGTGGTGTGTACGTTCTCCAGCGTTATGAGATTGGTTGAGTGATAAGTGTTGCCCGTACCGTCGCGGTCGATGGCAATCACCGTGTTGTTACCGCTGGTGGTCACGGTGAGGTAGTTGCCGAGCGTAGCGTTCTGCCCGTTCCAGCCCACCAGCAGGTCGCCGATATCGATTTTGTCACCCTGGGCCAGCGAGAAGTTGGTCCAGGTATCGGTAGGTCCAACGCCAACATTGCCAACGTTACCACCGGTAGCGTCGTTGGCGTTGAGCAGGTGATAAATCATCGTATCGCCGTAGACACTGCCGGTAAAACGATCGGCATCTACGGTGCTTACAACCTGCGGATTCATGTTGATGGTCAACGTAGCGGTATCGGTATGCCCATTCTGATCGTTTAGGGTGTAAGTAAATGTCTCTTTGGTGAGGATGGTGGAAAGTGAGACATCGCTGTTGAGGGCGTAGGTGTAATGACCATCAATGCCAATGGTCAGTTTGCCGTACAACCCGTTAATGATGGCGCTGGTCGTGCTGCTCAGCGGATCCAGCGTGGCGGTGCTACCGCCCGTGCCGCTCACCGTCAGCAAGGTATGCACGCTGGCAATATGGTCCCCGTCATAAATGTTGCCGGCGACGCTGTTTGCCGCGGACGTTTCGACGTTCTGCAGGTCGATTATCGTGCCTTTCACGCCAGGGGTGATGGTGATATTCCCCAGCCCTAAAGCCCCGACGCTGCCGGTGTAATCGAGTCGATAGTTACCGGGGTGCAACATGATCCCCAGGGCAATATCGATATTGCCGCCAATAAGCAATCCACCGTTGAATGAGTTACTGGCAACCTTGACGTTGTTGCTGTCATACAGCGCCCAGGTGACGGTCAGTCCGCCCAGCGTCAGACCTGAAGCAACGTTAAAATGCAGTATGGCGTTTTGCACCGCCGTTCCCGTCGCGACCTCAATGACGCCAGTGCCATTTTGTGAGGTGGGAGAAAGGAGTTGGGCGTTCCAACTGGCGTTCCCGACGCTGTTGTCAGCAAACAATCTAGAGGTGTCCGCCTGCGTGGTGACCGCCATCGTGCTACTGATGTCATTTACGGCGTCCAGCGGCTGCGGCGTTGGTTTGATATTCAGCGAGGCGCTGCCGGTATCGCCGTTTGGTGCCCTGACCTTATACACGAAGCTGTCCGGGGTGTTGATACCGTCTGCACCCAGTCCGCTTCTTAGCGTGTAGGTGTAGTTCCCCTTCGCATCGATAGTCAGCGTGCCGTACTGTCCATTAATAGTGGTAGTGCCCGTCCCGTTAACGACAATACCGTTTACTTCGGTGATAACGGTATTGGCCGGAGCCGAGTCGTTGACCAGCAGATTGCCATTGGTTGTCGCACTCAGGCTGTCGACGGCGTAGGTGTGATCGGCCTGAATATTCAGGGTATAGCTGGTCAGCAGCGTCAGGCCGCCGGAAGCGTTAAGCAGGAACAGATAATCGCCACCCGGTAGCGTAATGGTATACGCTGACGAACTTCCGCCCAGTAGGGCGGTGACCCAGTTTGGCTGTACCCGGTACTGCTCATACTGCTGAATTGACTCGTTGAAGCGATAAACATAGAGATCGAAGCCGCCAAGCGTCACGCCGAGAACATTAGCCTGTACGGTCAGCGTGCGGGTTGCGCCATCGTCCACGTTGAACTTAATCGGGTTAGTCAGACCGTTGACCAGACTGACGTCCAGCACATTACCCAGTCCGACGTTGGCGAGCGTGAAGCCAGTTTGTTGTGAAGGCAAGTGGTCAACCGCGATGACTTGCGTTCCGTAAGTCAGCGCAGCTACATCGTCTGCCGCGGTTACCGTACTGGTGGTTGGAGCCTGACCGAGCGTTACCACCAGTTTTGCCGAGGAGTGATCGCTGCCATGCGTCAGCGTGTAGGTGAAACTTTCAGAACGACCATACACTGAGATTGACGTATTGGTCAGGGTATAGGTGTAGCTACCGTTCTGATTGATATGCAGAATACCGTATTTCCCTTGCACATCAATGCCGCCCGCCGGGATATTCACAACGTTGCCGTTACCGTCGGTGAAGGCGGTGACCAGCGTGCCGGAAGGCGCATTATCCTGCCCATTGGCGGGATCGGTATCCGTGATGATGTTCCCGGATTCCGTGGTACCACCGATGATGGTCCCTGCGCTGGCTTTTACCACTGAGACATCAAGGCTGGTGTATGCCCCGGTAGCCAGCAGGTTGGTGTTGTAGCTGACCACGCGGTAATCACCACTAGTCAACCCGCTGTAATTGAGCGTTACGCCCGAGGCGCCCAGGGTGAGCAGGCTGGCGAAGTCTGGTTTCCCGGTATCCACCACCGTTACCCAGGCATTCAGCCCAGTGTCAAAGCGCTGGATAACGACTTCAAGCGTGTTTAACAGCGACAGCACCACGCCGGTCGCGGCGGCGTTGATCGTAATGGACCCGCTGCCGCCAGAAGCGATGCTGAAATTAACGCTTGCCGTATCGTTCCCCAGCACGTTGGCGACATTCCCCAACGCATTAACCAGCAGGAAACCATAATCGCTTTGATGATCGGTGCTGACGATAACATCGGTTTGCAGCGGCAGGCTGGTGACGTTGTCTTCAGCCAGCAGTGGCAATACCGGTGCGATAGCGCTTGTCGGCGATGAGGTATTGCCCGCCGCATCGGTCGCCGTGGCGGACAGCGACTGGCCTTCAATCTGGCGAACCGGCAGGTTGACGCTGTAGACACCGCTGCTGTTGGCTATTGCCGTCACGCTGGTGCCGCCGGGCAGGGAGATAGTGACCGTGCTTCCCGCTTCGGCGACGCCGCTGACGGTGCCGCCATCGGCGCTGATCAGTATCGTTGGCGCGGTCGGTGGCGTGGTGTCCACAATCACGCTGAACGAGCTGGACAATCCGCTTGCGCCGTTGGCGTTTGTTGCAGTGGCGGTAAACGCGTGGTTACCTTCGCTGAGCGCCCCGGATGGGGTAAAGCTCCAGATCCCGTTACCGTCTGCGGTCGTGGTACCCATGAGCACGCCGTTGTTGTACAGGCTGACGATGGCGTTAGCCTGCGCCGTTCCGCTGAGCGTTGGCAGCGTATCATTGGTGGTTTTGCCCGCCGCGACGGGCCCCGTGATCGTACCGACGTCATCAAGTACGCTGGCAATAACCGGCGCAGGCGGTACGCCAGTAAACGGTGCCAGAACGTTACCCGCCGTGCCGATGTTGCCTGCGGCATCTTGGGCGCTGACCTGCAGCGTTTGCCCACTGATTTGCGGTGGGTTCAGCGTGAAGGTGAAATTACCGGAGGCGTTGGCGGTTGCCGTGCCGAGCACCGTTCCACCGCTGGAGGTAATAATGACCGTGCTGTTTGGCTCGGCAACGCCGGTGAGCGTGGTACCGTTGGCGTTTACCGCCAGCCCTGTAGGAATGCCCGGGGCGACGGTATCGACCACGATCGCTGCCGCAGACGATATGCCACTGGTATTACCCGCACTGTCCGTTGCGGTGATGGTAAAGGAGTGGGTACCTTGTGCCAGCGCGGTGGTTGGGGTGTAACTCCAGTTACCGCTGCCGTCCGCCGTCACGCTGATGACAAAGCTGCCGTTATCGTAAATATCGACCCGCGCGTTGGCTTCTGTGGTGCCGTTTAACGTTGGGCGTGCATCGTTGGTTGGCTGATTAGCGCCAATCGCCCCGGTGTTTGGCCCGACGTCGTCAATAATGCTGCTGATTGAAGGCCGCGTCGGCGCCGTGGTGTCGACCACCACGCTAAAGCCTGCCGTCGCACTGCTGGTGTTGCCCGCCGCATCAGTCGCGGTGACGGTGAAGGTGTGCGATCCATTCGTCAGCGGCGTAGTTGGGGTAAACGACCAACTGTTATTACTTTGCACCAGCGCCGTACCCAGCAGGGTGCTTCCATCATAGATGCTGACGGTGCTGCCTGCCTCGGCGGTACCGTTCAGCGTCGGGCGCGCATCGTTGGTCAGTTGTCCGTTGTTGAGCGCCGCATTGAACACGCCGCCTGCGATATCATCCACCACTGAGACCAGCAGCGGGGCGGATGGCGCAATGGTGTCGACATTAATAATAAACCCGCCGGAGGTGGGACTTACGTTTCCGGCGGCATCGGTGGCGATAGTGGTAAACACATGCTGACCGTTACCCAGCGCGGCAGGCAGATATTCCCAGGTGCCGTCTATCGCCGCAGTTACCGTTGCCAGCAGCGTGCCATTATCGTAAATGGCTACCCGGGCACCGGCTTCCGCCGAGCCGTTGAGTACGGGACGGGTGTCGTTGGTAAAGGCCCCGCTCGACAGCGTTCCGGTTCCCGGCTGCACGTCATCAAAAGCCTGGATAATCGTTGGTGCAAGCGGGGCGACGGTATCAACAACGATGTTAAATCCAGCGGACGTGGGGCTGACGTTTCCGGCAGCGTCGGTGGCTGTCACTGTCAGCGCGTGGTTACCGTTGCCAAGCTCGGTTCCTGGCGTGAAGCTCCAGGCGCCCGTGCCATCCGCTGAGATAAACGATCCGTTATCGTAAACTCTTACCGTGGCATTGGCTTCAGCCGTGCCGCTAAGCGTCGGGAGTGGATCGTTCGTGGCCTGACCGTTGTTCAGATTACCGATCAGCGGGCCGACATCATCTGCAACCTGAGTAATCGCTGGCGTACCAGGCAACACGGTATCCACGATAAGCGTGAAGCTATTGGATGGCTGGCTGGTATTACCGGCGCTGTCGGTGGCGGTGACGGTCAGCGTATGCGGGCCGTTACTGAGTGCATCCGTTGGGGTTAAGCTCCAGGTGCCGTTAGCCCCAACGGTGGTGGTGCCGATGGGCTGACCATCGCTCAGGACGGTAATGGTCGCGCCAATTTCACCGGTGCCGCTCAGGGCCGGACGGGATTCATTCGTGGTCTGCCCGTTGGTTATCGGGCCTGTTGTCGGTGCGGTGCTGTCCTGAACTGAGCTGATGACCGGGATTGACGGGGCAACTGAGTCCAGCTCAATAGTAAACGATGATGATACTCCGCCGGAGTTACCTGCCTGATCGGTGGCAACGGTAGTGAATATATGTTGTCCCTGTCCCAGCGGTGCATCCGGTGTGAAGCGCCAGTTGCCTGACTCGTCCACCTGCGCTGTACCGATGGCGACGCCGTTATCACGGATCGTGATGATGGTACCGATCTCGCCTTTGCCGTTCAGCGTAGGCTGCGCATCGTTCGTCAGTTGTCCGTTGGTCAGCGCTGTATTGCCAGGCTGATCGTCAATTACGGAGGTAATGGTCGGTGCTGCTGGCGGCAGCGTGTCGACGACAACCACAAACGGCGGCGTTGCCGGGCTGATATTGCCCGCGGCATCTGTGACGGTGGCAGTCAGCGAGTGGCTGCCTTCACCGAGGGCAGGCGCAGGCGTAAAGCTCCAGTTGCCGTTTTCATCGCTGATGGTTGTGCCGATGACCGCCCCGTTGTCGCGGATGGTAACAAGCGAATCCGCCTCGGTAACGCCAGCAAGCGTTGGAGTATTATCGTTGGTCAACTGCCCGGAGGTCAGGGTCTGAATCGCACCAACGTTGTCCGTGACTGTCACAATAGAGGGGGCATTCGGCACCAGGGTATCGACAATGATCTGGAAATCACCGGATGGATCTCCCTGGTTGCCTGCGGCATCTGTTGCGCGAGCGGTAAAGATATGGTCGCCTTCTCCCAGCGGAGCGGTCGGGGTAAAACTCCAGAATCCGTTGCTGTTTACCGTGGTAGTGGCATAAGCGATGCCATTATCGTAAAGGGTGATGGTTGCCCCCGCTTCGCCGGTTCCGTTAAACGTTGGGCGTGAATCGTTGGTAATTTGCCCTTTATCCAACGATCCGGTGCCGGGGGCAATATCGTCAATAATGCTGGTGATAGTTGGCACCTGCGGGGGCGTGGTGTCGATGGTGATTGCGTAGTTGGGCGACAGACCACTTGGGGTACCGTCCACCGTTTGTGAAACCGTGAAGTTATAGGTAATGCCGTTAGTCAGCGCAGTGGGTAGCTGATAACTCCATGCGCCAGACACGGCATCGGCGGTTACCGTGGCGATGGATGCGCCATTTTGATAGATAGTCACCGATGCCCCAGCAGTGGCCGTCCCTTGCAGCAGCGGTAAGGTGTCGTTGGTGGTTTTACCGTTGCCAATCACCCCCATGATGGGCGCGATGTCATCAACGATCTCAAGAGTCGGTGGATGCGGAACGCTGGAGGTAGAGGCGTTAAACGTTGTCGGATCACTTTGATTTCCGGCGGGGTCCTGAGCGATGGCATTGAGCGCCTGACCGGTTGTTTGCGCTGGCGAAATGGTGACAGCAAAGTTACCAGAACCGTCTGCCACCCCCTGGCCGAGAATGGTGTTACCGCTGCGAATAATCACGGTGCTGCCTTCTTCGGCCGTACCGCTTACCAGCGTCCCGTTAGGATCTACGCTGGTAACCGTAGGCGTTGCAGGCGGCTGGGTATCGACAATCAACGTCAGCGGGTTATCTGCAGCCAGTGAGTTACCTGCGGCATCCACTGCGCCGAACGTCAGTGTGTGAGTGACGTTCGGCGTGAGGGGAACATCCACACTCCAGGTGCCGTTCGCGGCCACGGTGGCAGTAGCAACAGGATTACTACCCTCATAAATAAGCACGGTACTGCCAGGTGTGCCGGTCCCGCTAATGGTCGGGGAGGTATCGTCCGTGACGCTGCCACTGGTTAGCGAACCGGTAAAGATTCCAACGTTATCCTGGATATCCGTTACCTGCGGCAACGTCAGCTTCGTGTTGTTAACCGTAAACGAAATACTGTTTGAATTGTCGCTGATGTTACCTGCCGCATCGGTTGCGGTAGCGCTTAACGTGTAGCTTCCGTTCGCCAGCGCAGTCCCTGGCGTAATACTCCAGGTTCCGCCAGCCACCGTTGTAGTACCGATTACCGTCCCCCCGTTATACAGGGTGATGGTATCCCCGTCTGTGCCAGTACCGCGAATGGTTGGCGTGGTGTCATCAGTTACGGCATCTGGCGCAAGGTCGCCCGTGACATCACCGACATTATCGTTGGCGGCGATGATCACCGGTGGTGCAGACGGCGTCGTGTCGATGTTCAGTGTTATGGCGTTAGATGGCAGGCTGACGTTGCCTGCTGGATCGGTTGCGGTGAGAGTTACCTGATAACTACCAGGAGCAACCGGTGCTGACGGAGTGAAGCTCCAGTTACCGTCTGCACCTACTGTTGTTGTTCCCTGCAATGGGGGAGTACCGGCAAGATAGAGGGTAATCAGATCCCCGACGTTCCCCGTGCCGCTAAAGGTTGGCGTGGTGTCATTGGTATTGCCATTAGTGACCACACCCGTTACCGGAGCCACATCGTCGGTAATGATTGGCGCGGCTGGTTGTGCGGGAGGCGTATTGTCTACTGTCAGAGTAAAGCTTGCCGACGGGATCCCCGTGTTGCCCGCGACGTCAGTCGCCGTGGCGGTAAATTTATGCGGCCCGTCGGCGAGTGAGGTTGGGGTAAATGTCCAGGTGCCGTCTGGCTGTACGGTGACGGTGCCAATAGAACCGCCATTATCATAAATCGTAATCTTCGCGCCGGGCTCGCCGGTTCCGGAGAGTTCGGGATTCGAGCTCTTGGTACTGCTGCCGTTACTCAGCGTTTGTAGATTTGTCCCAATAAGACCTTCTGCAGAGCTGATAACCGGGGCAACTGGTGGGGTGGTATCAATCGTCAGCGTAAAGTTCCCGGCATTGCTGGCGTTGCCTGCAGCGTCCGTGGCGATAGCAGATAAATTGTGTGCGCCTTCACTGAGCGGTTGGCTGAGTTGAATACTCCAGGTGCCGGCGGGTAAAACCGTTGTGCTGCCAATTGGCGTGGAACCCTCATAGAGGGTGATTGTAGAACCGGCTATTCCGGTTCCTTTCAGCTCTGGTAAGGTATCGTTTGAACGGCTTCCGGAAGACAGATCGATCGGCGCATTCCCAACGTCGTCGGTGGCAGCCAAAATGACAGGATCGCCTGGCGGTTGAGTATCTACGGTAACGCTGACCACTGTGGGTGAGGTGATGACATTACCGGCGGCATCGGTTGCCGATACCGTAAACTGATGAGTGCGATCGCTGAGCACCTGATTTCCCGGAACGGTATAGCTCCAGGTGCCTGAACTGTCGACAAGAATAACCGTCATCAACAGACTGCCATCGTACAGGCTCACCAGTGAACCTGGTTCACCGGTACCCGAGAGGGTTGGCGTGTTATCGTTGGTGACCCAACCGTTATTTGCAACGTTGCCCGTAATGCTGCCAACATCATCGTTAACCAACGTTATTACTGGAACGGTTGGGGCGATGCTATCGACAATAATTTTCCAACTGGCGGCGCTGCTGGTGTTGTTGGCAGCGTCTGTTGCCGTCACCGTAAATACGTGCGCGCCCTGGCTTAGTGCTGCGGTGGGCGTATAGTTCCAGTTACCGTTGTTATCAGCGGTAACGGTCGCAAGCAGGGTGCCATTATCATAAATTTTGACCCGCGAACCTGCTTCGGCGATGCCTTCAATTTTCGGTTTATCGTCGTTGGTTAACCCATTGTTATTGATGGGGCCAGTGAAATCGTCAACATCATCAGTAACGGCAATAATAACTGGCTGGTTTGGTGCAGTGATATCCGGAGCCAACGCGGAGGTAGGCTGACTCTCGTTATTGCTGCTGTCCGTTGCGGTGACGTTTACCGTTTCGCCGTTCTTTTGCGACGGCGCGATAGACACGGTGAAATTGCCGCCGCTGTCAGCCTGGCCTATGCCAATCGGGTTACCGTTGCTGTCTTTAACGGTGACGGTGCTTCCCGCTTCAGCATGTCCGCTTACAGAACCGCCGTCTCCGGCGACGGTGACGCCGGTTGGCGCATCAGGTGCCGTGGTGTCCGGTGCGTTGACAGAGGCGTCGTCGCCCTTGTTGCCTGCGGTGTCGGTCGCATTTGCCGTAAGGGTCTCGCCGTTGGTTTGCGGCGGAACCAGCGTTGCGGTGAAATCCCCATCCGTATCGGCAGTTGCCGTACCAATGATATTGCCATCTGGATCCAGAATATTGACCGTACTGTTGGGTTCGGCCTTGCCGGTGACCTGGTCGCCAGTGCCATTAACTAGCAGGTTTGTTGGGGGCTGTGGCGCGGTAATGTCTGGTGCAAGCGCCGTTTCTGGCAGGCTTGGGTTTCCTGCCGGATCGGTTGCGATGGCTTCAATGGTTTCGCCATTGGTCTGTGGTGGGTTAATGGTGATGGTAAATGAGCCGTCCGTTCCGGCGACGCCGCTGCCGATCTGAGTTCCGCCACTGCCGGTGATAACCACGGTATTGCCTGGATCGGTCGTTCCGGTGACGACAGTCCCATCCGCAGATACGTTGAGATCATCAGGTGGCGACGGTGGCTGGGTGTCGATGCTGATATTGAACGCTGGTGACATGCCTCCTGTACCTGACTGGTTTGTCGCGGTGGCGCTGAAGGCGTGTAGCTCATCTGATAACGGGGAGCTGGAAGTCCATGTCCAGTTACCGTTACCGTCAGCCAGTACGCTGTCGATAATTGTGCCGTTGTCGTAAATAGTCACCGTGCTGTTGGCGTCGGCAGTGCCAGAGAGCGTGGGGGTATTATCGTTGGTGGCCTGATTATTGCTCAATGGTCCGGTTGAGGGGGCAAAATCATCCATTATGCTGACGATAACAGGCACGCCCGGGTAGCCAGAGTTGGTGGCATTGAAAGAGGTATCTGGCCCGATGTTGCCTGCCTGGTCCTGAATTTTCGCGATCAGCGCTTCACCGTGCGTCTGTGAGGGCGAAATCGCGATGACGAAATTGCCGGTTTGACCGACCGTAGTTGAACCCAAAACCTGATTATTACTGCCGATGATAATGACCAGGCTTCCCGCCTCAGCGCGACCAGTTACCTCGGTACCTTCTGGATTAACGGAGGAAATGACTGCGGCTGCAGGCGGGGTGGTATCAACGGTGAATGTCGGCACGCGCGTTTCCGCGCTCACGTTACCCGCGGCGTCAGTTTGCGTCAGCGTCAGATTGTGAACACCATCGCTGAGCGGAATGTCTGGTGTAAATGTCCAGTTCCCATTGTCATCCACCCGGACCATGCCGATCAGAATGCCGTTATCAGAAATGCTGATGAAACTACCTACTTCGCCTGTACCAGTGAGCGTCGGCGTAGCATCGTCGGTTACGCCGTTATTGGCGATAAAGCCGGTAATGGAACCGACATTGTCGGTTTCCTGAGTGACCACGGGGGCGTCGGGGGCAAGCGAATCGACAATAATTTCCAAACTGTCCGACATAACACTGCTGCCCGTACCGTCTGAAGCGCTGACGGTAAACTGGTGCGTGCCGTCTGCCAGAGGAGAGGATGGCGTAAACGACCAGTTGCCGTTGGCATCGATTGTCACCTGGCCTATTTCGACGCCGTTATCAAAAATATGTAATGTGGCATTCGCGGGGCCGGTGCCCTGGAGTGTCGGCGTATTATCGTTGGTGGATTCCTGCTGATTGACAGGGCCAGTAATCAGGTCCTGGTTATCGATTATGCTGGTGATAACGGGTACGTCAGGCCTGTTAGGGGTTGTCGTTGGCGGTGTGCCGCCATCACCGTCACCGTCGCCATCACCGTCGCCATTACCGTTACCGTTACCTTCGCCGTTGCCACCGTTGCCATTGCCGCCGCTACCATTGCCGTTCCCGGCATTACCGTTTCCAGCGTTATTATCGCTCCCACCGCCGCCGCCGCCGCCACCCGCAGCGAGGCCAATCCCGCCAGCGACAGCGATCCCGCCAAGAACCCACGGCCAGACGGCGCCGCCTTCATGACTGCCTTCGGCCGTCATCAGCGGTGTGAGATCGTCCAGGTGCTGGAAATGGAATGCTCCGTCAGTATCCTGAACCCACCACAGTGCGCCATTACTGTCCTCCAGAACAAGTTGGTTTTGCGCTTCGCCTTTTCCGAGGTAGAAATTTTTAATGGTGATGGTTTCACCTGAGCGGAGTGTGACAACCAGATCCTGATTAACGCGCGTGAGTTGACTCACCTCCTCACGCGACACAGACAGTTTCACGATAGAAGGTGAACTGAGCGTAACTTCAGAGGCTTCAACATTTGTGGAAACGCCAGTTAATTTTGATACAACGGCGAGTAGACGCATATGTTCACTCCTGATGGCATGCCGGGAGTATTAATCCGCAACAGCGCGCTGGGAAAATGAGCAGACAGGGGCTCCGTTCATCATAAAGATGAATTTACACATGTAATTTCATTGATTAGGTCACATAGATGTTAGTTTATTGATTAAATACGTCTGGGCCCTTTCGGCTGAATAGTTCTTTCGTATTAGATGATATAGTCAGAAAGAAAGTATTCTGCAACTTATCCATATTAAAAAAGTAATTAGTCATTTGAAAAGGATACTTTCCAGTTTGCTTTTAACGGTTGTTTTCATGGCAACTAATTGTATTTAAATGATTTTGTTTTTATTGAAATGAATGTCAATATAATAAACAATAGTAATAATAGTGTTATTAAATAAATGGAAATATGAATGCTATGGTCTTGAACTTTTATATTATTGGACTATAGACCGCAACGGTAATGGCAGGGGGTTTATTTCATATCTGAACGATTCAGCATAAATAAACTATAAACTCGGTGAATGTATTGTGTGGGTTTCGATAACTAAAAAATAAGAACCAGTCTCAGGAGGAGAGACTGGTCACAGGGGAGTAGCATTTAGCGGCCAGCATTTTTCATGATACGCGCTTTATCTAACTGCCATTCGCGTTCTTTCACATCAGAGCGCTTGTCGTGCTGTTTCTTACCTTTCGCAACGCCAATTTTCACTTTGCACCAGGCATTCTTCCAGTACAACGAAAGCGCAACGACGGTATAACCATCACGATTCATACGACCATACAGGGAGTCGAGTTCACGCTGGTTTAACAACAGTTTACGGGTCCGAGTGGGGTCGCATACCACGTGTGTTGAGGCCACCGCCATTGGCGTGAAGTTGGCGCCAAACAGGAACGCTTCGCCGTCTTTGAGTATGACATAGCTGTCGCCGATGTTGGCTTTACCCGCGCGCAGGGATTTGACTTCCCAACCTTGCAGGGCGAGTCCTGCTTCGAACTCTTCTTCAATAAAGTATTCGTGTCGTGCGCGCTTGTTTAGCGCGATTGTGGCTGAGCCAGGTTTGTGTGCTTTTTTCTTCGTCATAATGCCGCTCAGTATAGGTAATCTGGAATCGAAAAACACCCCATTTCATCCAGCGGGGCGCAAGGCGCTATCTTAGCACGAGTTAGGCTATAGCGTTTTTTTTAGCGGGTGATAAATGGTATTATTTGTGTGATTGATATTGATGGGAATTGTTATGCCTCAGATTAGCCGGACCGCTTTAGTACCCTACAGTGCGGAACAGATGTATCAGCTAGTGAATGACGTTAAGTCCTATCCTCAGTTTTTGCCGGGTTGCACCGGTAGCCGCGTACTGGAGTCGACTCCGGGACAAATGACGGCCGCTGTGGATGTCTCGAAAGCAGGGATCAGCAAAACGTTCACCACGCGCAATCAACTGACCAGTAATCAGAGCATTCTGATGCATCTGGTCGATGGGCCGTTCAAGAAGCTGATTGGCGGCTGGAAGTTTACGCCACTGAGTCATGAAGCGTGTCGTATTGAATTTCACCTCGATTTTGAGTTCACCAATAAGTTAATCGAGCTGGCGTTTGGCCGTATCTTTAAAGAACTGGCTTCAAATATGGTGCAGGCCTTCACGGTTCGCGCGAAAGAGGTTTACAGTGTCAGCGTCGGCTAAAATTGTCGTTGAAGTGGCGTACGCGCTACCCGAGAAACAGTATTTACAGCGCGTAACGCTGCAGCAGGGTGCAACGGTGGAAGAGGCTATCCGCGCTTCCGGGCTGCTGGAATTACGTACCGATATCGATCTCAGTAAAAATAAAGTGGGTATCTACAGCCGTCCGGTAAAGCTTGCTGATGTTCTGCATGACGGCGATCGGGTGGAAATTTACCGGCCACTGATTGCTGACCCAAAAGAGCTGCG
>ERZ773195.1961-NODE-1961-length-13856-cov-3.611695_pt1 | contig 13856 bp, 8 predicted proteins | sample MGYA00580530_ERZ773195 | MGnify/ENA primary metagenome ERZ773195 (study PRJEB29015, sample SAMEA2737751) | human gut metagenome | biome: human gut; feature: human-associated habitat; material: faeces | place: China | collected 2012 ...
CGTATGTTTCGCCGGAAGCTCACGGATCAGCTTCTCCTGTTCGTGGATCCGTTTTTCAAATTCGGATTCCGGAAAAATATTCGGATTGTAATAAAAAACCGTAATCTCAAAATATTCCGACAGATATTCCAGCACATAACTGCTGCATGGTGCACAACAGCTGTGAAGGAACAGACGTGGAACCTTCTTTTCCGATACGATCTGTTCTATCTTTTTATCCAGTTCTTTCTGGTAATTCTTTTTCTGCATCTGTTCATCTCTCCTCATATTGCAGATTTGTTTCTTATTATAGTGCAGCTGTTCTCTTCGCACAATATCTTTTCTGCTCTGTTTTTCTTTTTCCGCTCCATTCCAGCCAGATGCACACACGCTTTTTCTTATTTCTCATAAACTGTAAGTAAAAGACTTATGATCGTTTCTGTATCTGGAGGATTATCATGCAATATGCACTGGAACTGAAAAACGTTCATTATGCTTACCATACACTGGAAGGAGAAACCTACGCCCTGAAAGACATCACCTTTTCGGTCCGCGAAGGGGAATTTATTGCTCTGGTCGGTCCCTCCGGGTGCGGAAAATCTACATTGTTGAATATAATGGGATTACTTGACGCACCTACCATGGGAATAGTGGAAATCAATGGAATACGTACAGAAGGAATGAAAGACAAAGAATTGGCCGTTTTTCGTAATAAAACGCTTGGTTTTGTGTTTCAGTCTTTTCATCTGATTAATTCGTTAAATGTGACGGATAATGTGGAGTTGCCTTTACTTTATCGCCGTGTTGGCAGTAGTGAGCGAAAGCGGTTGGCACAAGAGGTATTGGAAAAAGTAGGATTAAGCCATCGTATGAGACATTTTCCTACACAACTTTCCGGTGGTCAGTGCCAACGTGTAGCTATTGCCCGTGCTATTATCGGTAATCCTGAAATAATCCTTGCCGATGAGCCGACAGGTAACTTGGATTCAAGGATGGGAGCCGAAGTCATGGAACTGCTTCACCGACTGAATAAAGAAGACGGACGCACCATCGTCATGGTTACCCATAATGAAGAACAGGCGAAGCAGACTTCGCGTACCATTCGTTTCTTTGACGGACGACAAGTGCAGTAGAACCTGCGTTTTATACATGAAACTAAATAGAAAAACAGATTGATACATCTCTAAATTAAAAACCACCATGACAAAGAATATTTTCATCGTTGCGATAGCTGTCCTGTTAAGTGTTGCTTTTTGTTCGCTATCGGCACAAAATGTGAGTAAAGATTATAATGTAGGCGACTTTTCTGCCATCAACCTGCAATCTGTCGGAAATATTATTTTCGCTCAATCGGCAGAATGTACCTGCCGTTTGGGAGGGCCTTCTGAATTTGTAGAGAAAACCCGGGTAACGGTGAAGAACGGCACACTGGTTATCGATTATAAAGAGAAGAACGTAAAGAATGTCAAGAATCTGATTTTTTACATCACTGCTCCCGATTTGAGTAAAGTGAAAATCGACGGGGTAGGGAACTTTGATGCAAAGGAAAAATTGAATCTTAAAAATATAGCTTTCGAACTTGACGGAGTGGGAAATTGCAACGTGAAAAATCTTCATTGCGATGAACTGAAACTCGATGTCGACGGAGTAGGCAATATGAAAATGAATGTTGACTGTGGCCTTATCAAGGCTAAAGTGGATGGAGTAGGTAATATCACTTTATCAGGTAAGGCTGATACTGCTTTCTTTAAAAAGGATGGTGTTGGTAAAATCAATCACAAAAGCCTGAAATGTAAGGATATAACAAAGAAGGGATGGAATTTCTAATATGGAACGTTCTTTGACGAACTTCTGTGGAACCTAATCGAAGAAAAATAAAAAAGACGGGTAAGAAATATACTGAACTCTATACTGGTAACGATCATGATAAAACTCTATTTTAAACAAGCATTCCATCTGTTGGGAGAAAATAAACTGCTTTCATCTATTTCCATTATTGGTACAGCTTTGGCTATTGCTATGATAATGGTAATTGTGATTACTTTACGTGCGACTATTGCTCCCTTTGCACCGGAAACCCATCGTGACCGGATGCTTATTTTCCGGTTTGCCGGACTTCAAAATAAGTCCAACGTGAATTGGCAAAGCAATGGCCCTATCGGATACAATACGGCAAAGGCTTGTTTCAAAGCAATGACAATTCCCGAAGTTGTTTCCATAACCAATATCTGGCAGGAAACAATGCTGGCTGCTAAACCGGCAGGTGAGATGGAAAGTTGTAGTGTGTTGCAAACAGACGATGCTTTCTGGAAAATATTTGAATTTGAGTTTCTATCCGGTAAGCCGTATGATAATGCCGATTTTGATGCCGGAGCAGCAAAAGCTGTGATTTCCGAAGATATGGCTCGCCGCTTGTTCGGAACATCAGAAGTGGTTGGAAAAACATTCCTTCTGAATCATTCGGCTTATATTGTTTGCGGAGTGGTACGTCCGGTCTCTAAACTGGCGAAATACGCCTATGCGCAAGTTTGGATTCCTTTGAGTTCAACAAGTGCCTTTACAGCCACTTGGGGCGATGACAATATCATGGGTATGACTGCCGTCTATATACTGGCTAAATCGAAAGACGATTTTCCGGCTATTCGTCAGGAGGCAGACCGCTTGCGGGCTATCTTTATGGCAGGGCATCCCAATTTCGATTTACTCTATCGCGGACAGCCTGATACTTATTTCGTAGCCGCGCAACGCTATTCCGCCAACAATCCTCCTGCTGTGAAAGAAGCAGTACGGCAATACATACTGACATTACTTGTCTTATTGATTGTTCCTGCCGTCAACTTGTCCGGACTTACTTTGTCACGCATGCGTAAGCGTATCTCCGAAATAGGAGTGCGAAAAGCCTTTGGTGCCCCCAGACGGGAGCTTATGATGCAGGTACTATCCGAAAATATGCTTTATTCCCTGTTCGGAGGAATTCTCGGACTGGTATTAAGTTATGTCGCCGCTTTCCTTTTGGGAGGAATGCTTTTCTCCGTAGACTTTGTATCCAATGGGGTGGAAGATTTGCGGACCATGTGTGTCGACTTACTGTTCGATCCTACCGTATTCCTGCTGGCATTTCTGGCTTGCTTCTTACTCAATTTATTAAGTGCCGCCATTCCGGCATGGAGAGTAACTCGCACCAATATTGTGGATGCCATCAACGAAAGATAATTCTTCAACTCATCTAAATTCTAAAGAAAATGCAACTATTAAAACAAATATGGAACGAGCGCCGGTCAAACGGATGGTTATGGTCAGAACTATTAATTGTTTTTGTGGTCCTGTGGTATGTGGTCGACTGGACGTATGTGACAGCGCGTACTTATTACGAACCGGTAGGATTTGATATTACCGATACGTATTATTTGGAGCTAAGCCTGAAAAACGACAAGAGTAATTCCTATCTTTCGAAAGAGCAAAAGAGTACATCTTTAGGACAAGATATTATCGAGTTGACCAATCGTCTCCGGAGATTGCCGGAAGTGGAGGCCGTTTCAATATCCAATAATGCGCGTCCCTATATCGGGAGTAATTCCGGTAGTATGTTGCGTATCGATACATTGGTTAGTAGTCCGCTACGGCGTTCGGTAACCCCTGACTTTTTTCAGGTCTTCCGTTATCAAAGTGCTGATGGGCGTGGTTATCAGCCGTTGGTGCAAGCTTTAAGGAATGGCAATGTCGTTGTTGGTGAAAATTTCTGGCCCAAAGATTATAAAGGCGATCGTACGCTGTTGGGTAAAGAAATGGTCGATGTGGATGATTCTACAAAAGTGTACAAGATAGGGGGAGTTTCGAAGAAAGTGCGTTACAATGACTTTTGGCCTAACTACAGTGACCGGTATGTAGCCATTGAACTTACTGAAAAGATAATGGTCGAACTTGACGATGAACTTTATCCTTCGAGTGTAGAAGTTTGTCTGCGGGTGAAACCGGGGACTTCCAGAGACTTTGCGGAACATTTGATGAAATTGTCCGCCAACCAGTTGAGTGTCGGTAACTTATTCATCCTGAAAGTGCATGATTATGAAGATCTGCGGAATGACTTCCAGCAAGGAAGTTATAATCAGGTACAGGTACGTTTCTGGATGATGGGCTTCTTATTGCTTAATATCCTGTTGGGTATTGTCGGCACCTTCTGGTTCCGTACGCAGCACCGTCGTACCGAGTCTGCGCTTCGTATAGCAGTCGGGTCCAGCCGGATGCAGCTTTGGCAACGTTTAAATAAAGAAGGATTGCTATTATTGACTCTGGCTGCTTTGCCTGCCGCCGCCATCTGTTATAATATCGGCCATCTGGAGTTGACTGAAGGGTATATGGAGTGGGGAGTAGTACGTTTTCTTATTACATTTGTCATAACCTACTTCCTGATGTCTTTAATGATTCTTATAGGTATTTGGTTTCCTGCCCGTCAGGTAATCCGCATACAGCCTGCCGAAGCGCTGCGCGAAGAATAAAAAACTTGGGCTATCTATTTGTTTTCAATAGATTTAACGTATCTTTGTCGGCATAATATTGAAAACACCGCAGGTTTTAACTATATGAATCGACGCTATTATTGTATGTTTATAGTTCTGTTTTTTGCTGTTCTTACGCAGGCGGCGGCAGCGGAACGTACATTCAATATCCTTTTTATACAGTCTTACACCTCGCAGACTCCTTGGCACAGTGACCTTAATCAGGGCTTGGCTAAAGGGTTTAAAGAGAGTGGTTTGAAGGTGAACATAACAACGGAATATCTTGATGCGGATTTTTGGGCATTCAATTCCGAGAAGGTAATCATGCGTCGTTTTTGTCAGCGTGCCCGCGACAGGCAGACAGATTTGATTGTAACTGCGAGTGATGAAGCTTTTTATACCCTTTTTGCGTGTGGAGATTCGTTGCCTTTGCAGATTCCGGTGGTGTTTTTCGGTATTAAGTATCCTGATACGAAGTTGATTACTGCTCATCCCAATGTTTGTGGATTCACAGCCAATCCGGATTTCGACGTCATATTACGTCAGGCACAAAAGATATTTCCCCGCCGGAAAGAAGTGGTTTGTGTGATAGATAACAGCTTTTTAAGTAACAAAGGGCTTGAAGATTTTGAAGAAGAGTGGAAAATCTTTCAGAAAGATAACCCGGATTATAGAATGAAAATCTATAATACCCAAAATCATACGACTAGTCATATCATTGCGGCAATTTGTTACCCTCGTAACAGCTACGAACGTTTGGTTGTTGCTCCTAAATGGTCGCCTTTCCTTTCATTTGTAGGTAAAAACTCAAAAGCTCCCGTATTTTCAACTCAAAATGTAGGATTGACTAACGGTGTGTTTAGTGCTTATGATGCCGACAGCTATACTTCTGCATCATTGGCTGCTCAAAGGGCTGCTTCGGTCTTGAAAGGTACCTCTCCCCGGGATATAGGAGTGACGGAAATTACACAAGGATTCATCTTTGACTACAAGCAATTAGATTTTTTCCATGTCGACTCTGATAAAGTATCCTCTAGCGGAACCATTGTCAATGAACCATATTGGGAGAAATATAAATACCTTTTTATACTTCTCTATCCGTCTATCCTCGCATTGTTGATAGCCTCTATCGTGTGGCTGATGCGTGCCAACCGGCGTGAATCCAAACGACGGATTCAGGCACAGACCCGTCTGCTGGTACAGAATAAACTGGTGGAACAGCGTAATGAGTTCGATAATGTATTTCATTCCATCCGTGATGGTGTGATAACGTATGATACCGATTTGCACATTCATTTCACAAACCGTTCCTTATTACAAATGCTTCATTTGCCGTATGAGGCAGGTGGGCGTTTTTATGAAGGAATGATGGCTGGCAGTATCTTCAAAATATATTATAACGGTCAGGACATTCTTCATAAAATGCTGAAGCAGGTAGCTTCAAAAGGAGAAAGTGTGAAGATACCGCAGGGAGCTTTCATGAAAGAAGTGCATAGTGATAAGTACTTCCCTGTGTCGGGGGAAATAGTTCCGATCCGTTCAAAGGACGCAATTACCGGTATGGCACTTTCTGCGCGGAATATTTCGGATGAAGAAATGCAGAAACGTTTCTTTGATATGGCGGTAGACGAAAGCTCCATATATCCGTGGCAGTTTGATATGGAAACGAACTGTTTCATTTTCCCGCAAGGTTTCTTGAAACGTCTTGGATACGATGAATCGGTTACTACCATCTCCCGTGATGAAATGGATCGCACTATCCATCCTGATGATTTGAAGGAAATAAGTCCGTTATTTAATAGAGCATTGACCGGGGAAGATTCCAATACCCGTCTGAACTTCCGTCAGCGGAATGTCAACGGAGAGTATGAATGGTGGGAATATCGTTCTTCCGTAATCACGGGATTGACACAAGATTCATTGTACAATATATTAGGTGTTTGTCAGAGTATCCAGCGATATAAGACTGCCGAGCAGGAGATGAGAGAGGCCCGTGATAAAGCCCTCCAGGCTGACAAACTGAAATCGGCGTTCCTTGCCAACATGAGTCACGAGATTCGGACTCCGCTGAATGCGATTGTAGGTTTCTCCGATTTGCTAAGCGATACGAGTGGTTTTACAAGCGAAGAGATTGCCCAGTTTATCGGAACCATTAATAAGAATTGTGGCCTGTTGCTGGCTTTGATTAATGATATTCTTGATTTGTCACGTATCGAATCGGGAACCATGGAATTTATGTTCGCCGAGCATAACCTGCCGCTGTTATTAAAGACCGTCCATGATTCTCAACGCTTGAATATGCCACCGGGAGTAGAACTGGTGTTGCGTATGCCCGAAAGTGATAAGAAATACCTTACGACAGATAATGTACGCTTGCAGCAAGTCGTGAATAATCTGATAAATAACGCTGCTAAATTTACGAGTAGCGGTTTCATTACTTTTGGCTATGAAGATGATGAGGTTCCCGGCTACACCCGCATCTTTGTGGAGGATACCGGAGTCGGTATTTCTGAAGAAGGTATCCGTCATATATTCGAACGATTCTATAAAGTCGATAATTTCACCCAAGGAGCAGGTTTGGGATTAAGTATTTGTCAGACCATCATCGAACGTCTGAATGGTACCATCTCCGTCACCTCCGAAGTAGGTAAAGGCACTCGTTTCACTGTGCGCCTTCCTAACTACTGCGAATAATCGAACGTTCACTTTTGGGCATAGTGTCCGAAAATGGACACTTTTCTTATTTTCTAATCTGTTGATAATAAAAACTTTACTTTTTTGGCACATCGTTTGATTCTCTCATAGTGGAAAATACTGTGCATAATGAAAAAGAAAAGTATATTGTTTGCTCTTGCTGCCGTTTGCCTGCCGTTGGCATTGTCGGCACAGAAGGAAAGGGAAATAACCTTGAATGAAGCCATTGCTATGGCGCGTATTCAATCTGTTGACGCTGCTGTTGCCTTGAATGAATTGAAAACGGCCTATTGGGAGTTTCGTACCTTTCGTGCCGATCTTCTGCCGGAAGTCAACTTGACCGGAACCCTGCCCAATTATAACAAATCATATAGTTCCTATCAAAATTCGGACGGTTCTTACGGTTTCGTCCGTAATAACACATTGGGGCTTACCGGTGATCTTTCTATCGATCAAAACATCTGGCTTACTGGTGGTAAACTCTCGCTGACTTCCTCTCTCGACTATATCAAGCAATTGGGAGCCGGAGGAGACCGGCATTTTATGTCGGTTCCTGTCACATTACAACTTACACAACCCATCTTTGGAGTCAATAATATAAAGTGGAACAGACGCATCGAACCGGTTCGTTATGCCGAAGCGAAAGCAGCTTTTATCACTGCTACCGAAGAAGTGACGATGCGTGCCATCACTTATTACTTTAATCTTTTGTTGGCAAAAGAAAATCTTGGCACGGCGAAACAGAACCAGACAAACGCCGACCACCTTTATGAAGTAGCCCTTGCCAAACGCAAAATGGGGCAAATTTCCGAGAATGAACTCTTGCAGTTGAAGCTCTCCGCTTTAAATGCGAAGGCTGCATTGACGGAAGCAGAGAGTGATCTCAATGCCAAGATGTTCCAGCTCCGTGCCTTTTTGGGAGTAGGAGAGGATGAAGTACTAAACCCGGTTCTTCCCGAAGCTGTGGATGGCCCGAGGATGGAGTACAATCAGGTGTTAAATAAAGCATTGGAACGTAATTCTTTTGCACAGAATATCCGTCGCCGCCAGTTGGAAGCCGATTATGAAGTAGCTACTGCACGCGGAAATTTGCGTAGTGTCGATTTGTTTGCAAGCGTAGGGTATACGGGTGAGAACCGGAATTTTCCGGCCGTTTACAGGAACTTGCAGGACAATCAGATTGTTCAGGTAGGCGTTAAGATTCCGATTCTCGATTGGGGAAAACGCCGTGGGAAAGTCCGGGTAGCCAAGAGTAACCGGGATGTAGTGCTTTCAAAAATTCGTCAGGAACAGATAAACTTCAACCAGGATATTTTTCTGTTGGTGGAGCATTTCAATAATCAGGCACAGCAATTGGACATAGCCAAAGAAGCCGATGCGATAGCCCAGCAACGATATAAAACAAGTATTGAAACTTTCCTGATAGGTAAAATCAATACCTTGGATTTGAATGATGCGCAGAACTCTAAAGATGATGCGAGACAGAAACATATTTCCGAACTTTATTATTATTGGTATTATTATTATCAGATTCGCAGTCTGACACTATGGGATTTTCGTACCAATACCGAACTTGAAGCTGATTTTGATGAAATCATCCGGCAATAGAAAGGGGAGGAAAAAGCTTTTGAATCTTATGGAGGAACTTGCCGGAGATTATGGGAAAAGTTTTTCAAGTCTGCAAACAGACTATTGCGTATTTATGCCTGATTCATTTGGTATTACGAACTATTTATAGTACCTTTGAAACTCGATTTTAACACTCGGGAAATGAAAAATACGTAAATAATACAGAAAAATTCATCCCCCATTATAAATAAAGAAAGAAATAAAAAAAGAAATACTTCTTCTTGGAAGATTGAAAAAACAGAAGAAGTTTTCTTGGTAGAGGAATCTTGCAATTTTAACTATGATTCTGATAATTGATGACGACAGCGCAGTGCGTTCTTCGCTTAGCTTCATGTTGAAGCGGGCAGGATATGAAGCACAGACCGTTCCCGGTCCGCGGGAAGCTATGGAAGTAGTACGTTCCGTAGCTCCGGATTTAATCCTGATGGATATGAACTTCACTCTTTCTACAACGGGTGAGGAGGGTTTGACCCTACTCAAACAAGTAAAAATATTCCGTCCCGAAACACCGGTGATATTGATGACTGCTTGGGGAAGTATCCAACTTGCCGTGCAAGGAATGCAGGCAGGAGCTTTTGATTTCATAACGAAGCCCTGGAATAATGCCGCCTTGTTGCAACGCATCGAAACGGCACTCCAACTTTCGGGCACTCCACAGGAACCAACGCAGGAACAGAGCGATTCTTTCGACCGCAGCCACATCATCGGGCGTAGCCAGGGATTGATGGATGTGTTGAATACGATTGCCCGCATAGCAAAGACCAATGCCTCTGTTCTCATTACAGGGGAAAGCGGAACAGGTAAGGAATTGATAGCCGAGGCCATTCATATTAATAGTCAGCGAGCCAAACACCCCTTTGTGAAAGTGAATCTTGGAGGTATCTCTCAAAGCCTGTTCGAAAGTGAAATGTTCGGGCACAAGAAAGGAGCTTTTACCGATGCTTCCGCAGACCGTATCGGACGTTTCGAAATGGCAAACAAAGGGACGATTTTTCTGGATGAAATAGGTGATCTCGATCCTTCGTGCCAGGTGAAGTTACTGCGTGTATTGCAGGATCAGACATTTGAAGTGCTCGGCGACAGCCGTCCGCGTAAGACGGATATCCGGGTAGTATCAGCCACCAATGCCGATTTGCGCAAAATGGTAGGCGAACGTACTTTTCGTGAAGACCTCTTCTATCGTATCAATCTGATAACTGTGAAGCTGCCGGCCTTGCGCGAACGTCGCGAAGATATTCCCTTGCTGGCACGTCATTTTGCCGACCGTCAGGCGGTAACCAACGGATTGCCTCGTACGGAGTTCTCTGCCGATGCCCTGCAATTCTTGAGCCGTTTGCCCTATCCGGGGAATATTCGTGAATTGAAGAACTTGGTGGAACGTACCATTTTGGTAAGTGGTAAACCGCTGCTTGATGCTTCCGATTTTGATGCGCAGTATATTCGCCACGATGACGCAAGAGTGACCGAAGGCGCAGCTCTGGCTGGTATGACTTTGGATGAAATAGAACGCCAGACCATTCTCCAGGCGTTGGACCGTTACAAAGGAAATTTGAGTCAGGTAGCTACGGCATTGGGTATCAGCCGTGCAGCACTCTACCGCCGTCTCGAAAAATATAATATAACAATGTGATAAATTTAGACACGTGCCTAATAATATTAAGATTAACCGTTAACCACAGATAACGTGCGTATAAAAGGATTCTTTTACATACTAGTCTTTCTGCTGCTGGCATTAGGTAGTGTATTGCTGTTCCTTTCCAGTCAACTGAATACAATCTTTTTCTACATAGGGGAGGGGCTGATACTTTTCATCCTCATTTATCTGACCTTTTTCTATCGTAAGATCGTGAAGCCGTTGAATACAATCGGAAGCGGTATGGAACTGTTGCGTGAGCAGGATTTTAGTAGCCGTCTTAGCCCTGTAGGCCAATATGAGGCCGATCGTGTGGTGAATATCTTCAATCGCATGATGGAGCAGCTCAAGAATGAACGTCTCCGTCTGCGTGAACAGAATAATTTTCTTGATTTGCTGATTAAAGCTTCTCCGATGGGAGTGATTATAACTTCCCTTGATGAAGACCTTTCGGAATTGAATCCGATGGCTTTGAAAATGCTGGGTGTTCGTTTGGAAGACGTACAAGGCAAGAAGATGAAAGAGATTGATTCTCCGTTAGCGGTGGAATTGGCCAACCTCCCGAAAGGAGAGAAGGTAACCGTCCGTCTGAACGACTCGAATATCTACCGGTGTACTCATTCTTCTTTCATTGATCGTGGATTTCAGCATCCCTTCTACTTGGTAGAAACCCTCACCGACGAAGTGATGAAAGCGGAAAAGAAAGCATACGAGAAAGTGATCCGCATGATTGCCCACGAAGTGAACAACACGACTGCCGGTATTACTTCCACACTGGATACGGTAGAACAAGCCCTTTCCAGCGAAGAAGGAATGGAAGACATCTGCGACGTGATGCGTGTATGTACCGACCGTTGTTTCTCGATGAGTCGTTTCATCACCCGTTTTGCCGATGTGGTGAAAATCCCCGAACCGACACTTTCTTCTGTCAACCTGAATGATTTGGTTTTCACCTGCAAGCGGTTTATGGAAGGAATGTGTAATGACCGTCGCATTACACTCCGCATGGAAATGGACGAAAGTCTGAAAGATGTGATGCTGGATGCCGCTTTGTTTGAGCAAGTACTCGTAAACATCATCAAAAATGCAGCGGAAAGCATTGAGACCGATGGGGAAATAATAGTCCGCACCCTCGCTCCGGCCACTGTTGAAGTGATAGATAACGGTCAGGGAATCAGCAAAGAAACAGAAGCTAAACTGTTCAGTCCTTTCTTCTCTACCAAACCGAACGGTCAGGGAATCGGACTTATCTTTATTCGCGAAGTACTGATGCGTCATGGGTGCACATTCTCTTTGCGAACCTATGCCGACGGACTGACCCGATTCCGTATTACTTTCCCCTAATTGTGTCAAATAAGAACATTTCTTCCGTCAAATAGACCTTTTTTCGTCTTGAAATCACTCCTACCTTTGCCCCGCTCAATTCAATAGGATTTAAGGTATGAGATTAATGAAAAAAGGCACATTGACGCTCTTTCTTTTATTGGCTATCAGTATTCCGCTTTGTGCGCAGTATGTGGTACAAGGGGTGGTGACTGATTCTCTGACCAAAGAACCTTTGCCTTATGCATCTGTACGCTTAAAAGACACGACCGAAGGAACTACTACCGGAAGCGACGGACGCTTTTACTTCAAAACCCACCGCTCCGAAGCAGTGCTTGTAATCTCTGTAATCGGATATAATGACTATGTCCGCACCATTCGCCCTGCCCGTAATGCATCCTATAAAGTAGCACTTGCGCCTACTGAATACGCGCTTGGTGAAGTGGTAGTCAAACCCAAACGTGAACACTACCGGAAGAAAGATAATCCTGCCGTAGAATTTGTCCGCCGTATGATTGAAAGCCGTGACAACTACTCTCCCTACGAGAAAGACTTCTGGCAACGCGAACGTTATGAAAAGACCACCTTTGCGTTGAATAACTTCGATGAAGAGAAACAGAAAAAATGGCTATATCGTAAATTTGATTTCCTGACGGAATATGTAGATACTTCTGCCGTTACCGGTAAACCGATTCTGACGGTATCAGCCCGTGAACTGCTTGCCACAGACTATTACCGGAAATCTCCCCGTTCCGAGAAGCAATGGGTGAAAGGACGCAAACAGGCCGGTGTCGATGAGTTTCTCTCTAAACAAGGGATGCAGGCAGCCATCAATGAAGTCTTTAAAGACGTCGACATTTACGAAAACAACATTTCCCTGTTTACAAATAAGTTTGTCAGTCCCTTGTCCCGTATCGGTACAGGCTTTTATAAATATTACCTGATGGACACGTTGCAGATTGCCGGAGAGCCTTGTGCAGACCTTGCTTTCACGCCTTTTAATTCCGAGTCTTTCGGTTTCAACGGACACCTGTATGTGACGCTCGACTCTACCTACTTTGTTAAACGTGCCGTATTCAACTTTCCCAAAAAGATAAACCTGAATTTTGTAGACTACATGTTGCTCGAACAGGAATTTAAACGTGCCGAAGACGGTACGCGCCTGCTCGATCATGAAAGTATCACTGTTGAGTTTAAACTGACCGAAGGGCAGGACGGTATTTTTGCCCGCCGGGTAGCGGATTATAGCAACTACACCTTTACGCCGACTGTCGAAGCCGACAAAGCCTTCACCAAACCCGAACGTATTATTGAAGAGACGGAAGCCCTGTCGCGTCCTGAAACATTCTGGGCGGAGAATCGTCCGCAAGCCGCCATCTCCCAGCAGGAAAACTCGGTAGACCGCCTGATGACACAATTACGCAGTTATCCGGTGTATTACTGGACGGAGAAAGTGCTTTCCATTCTCTTTACGGGATATATTCCTACCTCCAAAGAAGCGCCGCTTTTCTATATCGGCCCGATGAATGCCACTATCAGCGGTAACACATTGGAAGGCCCCCGTATCCGTGCCGGAGGTATGACTACCGCCTGGCTCAATCCGCACCTGTTTGGCAAAGGGTATATGGCTTACGGGTTTAAAGATGAAAGAGTGAAAGGATTGGCAGAACTGGAATATTCTTTCAAAAAGAAGAAAGAATACGCCAACGAATTTCCCATCCATTCATTGAAATTGCGTTACGAATCAGATGTGAACCAGTACGGACAAAATTACCTGTATACAAGCAAAGACAATGTGTTCCTGGCCTTGAAACGTGAGAAGGACGACCGTATCGGCTATTTCCGGCAGGCGGAGATGACCTATACCAATGAGTTTTATTCCGGCTTTTCTTTCCAGTTGACAGCGCGTACACGGAAAGATGAGTCCTCCTACCTGATTCCTTTTTTAAAGAAAGAAGGAGATGCCTACACCCCGGTAAAAGATTTCTCTATCAGTGCCGCAGAGTTGAAGTTGCGTTATGCTCCGAACGAGAAATTCTTCCAGACCCAATGGAACCGTTTCCCCGTTTCGTTGGATGCACCTGTCTTTACCTTATCGCATA
>ERZ773195.1963-NODE-1963-length-13847-cov-2.894214_pt1 | contig 13847 bp, 10 predicted proteins | sample MGYA00580530_ERZ773195 | MGnify/ENA primary metagenome ERZ773195 (study PRJEB29015, sample SAMEA2737751) | human gut metagenome | biome: human gut; feature: human-associated habitat; material: faeces | place: China | collected 2012 ...
TTGGCCTGCACGACGCAGGTGGAGCCGTTGGGCGCGGGCAGGCCGTCGAGGTATTCGATATAGGCCATCACGTCGTCGCCGGAGCTCATGCGTTCGGCGTGGGGAACGCCGCAGAGGATGGCGTGGGATACGCTGGGCGCGTCCGTGCCGCGCCCCTCGAACAGGGCACGAACGCCGGAGAGGTCTTCGTCGTATTCCTGTAAGGATTCGGCGAGGATCAAAAAGCGCTTGCCGGTCAGGCGGAAGACGGAGGTGCCGCAGACGGCCTGAAGCTGCCGGGCGATATGCTGGAGCATCGCGTCGCCGCCCTGCATGCCGTAGGCCTTGTTGACGTAGCCGAGGCTGTAGAGGTAGACGGTCAGGACGTGGAAGGGTTTTTTCTGCGCGAGCATCTCGTCCACGCGGCGCAGGAGGAACTGCTTATCGTGCAGGCCGGTGAGGCTGTCGGTGTTGGCCTGCGGGTTGTTGATGATATCATCGGGAATTCCGCTTTCCACTACTTTTCCCTCATACAGTACCAGAACCCTGTCACAGAACATCTGGACAAGGGCCAGATTATGACAAATAAAAATAAAAGACAGCCCATTCTTCTCTTTCAGGTCTTCCAGAAGCTCCATGATCTGTTTCTGTATGGTTACATCCAGGGCACTGGTTGCCTCATCACAGATCAGAACTTTTGGTTCCACTGCCAGGGCTCTTGCGATCGCAGCCCGCTGACACTGTCCGCCACTTACCTCATGAGGATATCTTTTTGCATATTCCTTCTCAAGACCGCACTGCTCAAGCAATTCTGCTACTCTTTTCTCTACATCAGCCTTTTTCATTCCACGGTTGCGAAGGCTCTCACCGATCCCGTCACCCAGTGTCCTTCTGGGATCAAAAGAACCCACCGGATTCTGAAAAACCATCTGTATATCTCCATATACCTCTTTCAGCTGACTTTGTTTCAGTCTTGTAATATCTTTTCCTTCAAATTTCAATGTACCCTCTGTGATATCAGTCAGCCTGGTGAGCAGCTTTGCTATTGTACTTTTCCCACTGCCGGATTCTCCTACGATTCCCAGCGTTTCTCCTTTTTTTAGTGTAAAGCTTACATCATTTACTGCTTTAAAAGGATTTTTTCCTCTCTGGGTAAATGTTTTTGTTAAATGTTCTGCCTCTAAAAGTATGCTCATACTCTGACCTTCCTTTGCAGCTTTGGTACAGCCTCCAGCAATTTCCTGGTATAGGGATCCTGGGGATGATCCAGTACACGGTCTGCTGTGCCATATTCTATTGTTTTACCATTTTTCAAAACCAACACAGTATCTGCCATTGCCCGGACTACTCCGATATCATGTGTCACGATCACGATTGCAGTTCCAAACAACTCTCTTAACTTAAGCATTTCCTTTACAACCTGACGCTGTACAGACACATCCAGAGCACTGGTCGGCTCATCTGCAAATAAGATAGGCGGATTCATAAGCATGGCGATGGCAATACCTGCTCTCTGATTCATTCCGCCAGACAGTTCAAATGGATAACTGTCCCACACGCGCTGGCTGTCCTTAAAATTCAGTTTGTCAAACAGATCCATTGCCCTGGTTTTAGCCTCACTTCTTGTTATCTTTGTATGTGCACACATACTTTCGTAAATCTGTTCTCCAATGGTGCGGATCGGACACAGAGAGGCACCTGCATCCTGAAAAATCATTCCAATTCCTGCACCTCTGATCTTTCTTTTTTCTTTCTCCGGTATATCCAGGATATTCTGATCCATATATCGGATATCTCCTCTTGTCACAAGACCATCCGATCCCAGAAGTCCCACTGCAGCTTTGATCAGAGTGCTTTTCCCACTGCCGGATTCTCCCACAAGACCAAGTATTTCTCCATGTTCAAGGGAGAAACTCACATCATGAACCACCGCTTTTCCGCCAAATGATATCTCTACGGAATCGTAGGTCAGTATTTTTCTATCCATCTGTAAACCATCCTTGTTAATCCTTACCAAATCAGGGGCAAAATATCTTTTGCCCCTGAAATATCATCGTTCAAATATTCTTCATTTATTCTTACAGTTTAGTTGATATCCAGATCTGCTGTCAGTTCATAATAATCACATGGATGTGCAGTCAGTCCTGTTACATTAGACTGCATGATCATACTCATTCTCAGGTGAGAACAGAATACATAGGCATTATCATCCAGGATTGTCTGCTGCATCTGGATTGCCAGATCTGAACGCTTATCTGCATCAAATTCTTGCTTCATCTGTTTTTCCAGATCTTCCAGTTTATCACTGTGATAATGTCCGTTATTGCTTGCAGATTCATCCAGTGTACAGGAAGTAAAGAAATACTCCGGATCCCCTGTAGGTGCAGTTACCATGGCGCTTGCATATACATCCCATAATGTAGGATCTTTACGGATAGTATTATTATCAGAGGTACAATTCACCTGAACATCCATACCGATTTCTTTTAAGGTTGCCTGTGCAGACTCTGCAAGAAGCGGAAGCTCCTGACGGCTGGGATAAGTAAGCCAACGGATTTCCAGTTTCTGTCCATCTTTTTCACGGATACCGTCACCATCAGAATCCACCCATCCTGCTTCCTCCAGAACCTTCTTTGCCCCATCAGGATCATAGCTCTCTGTTGTCAGATTCTGTCCGCCAAAAGAGAAGGTATCCGGGAAAACACCAACTGCAGGATATCCATATCCATTCAGAAGCACAGACACAAAGCTGTCCTTATCAATACCCATGGCAATTGCTTTACGCACTGCCGGGTCAGATGTTACAGGACTTTCAAAGTTCATCCATGCATAGAATGCACGGCTTGTAGCTGTACTGGTAAATGTAAAGTCATCATTTTCAAATAAAGGATAGCTTGCATATGCCATACCATAGGCAGCATTGATTTCCCCTGCCTGAAGAGCCATTGCCAGTGTATCACCGTCAGAAATTGTGCGGACAGTGATCTCATCCACATTTACATCTCCGTTCCAGTAGTTTTCATTTTTTACAAGATTAACATGATCATCTGTCACCAGTTCAGTTGCCACATAAGGACCTGTACCGATCACAATCCCATCATCACTGATCCCGGCCTGCATATCAATAATGCATCCATAAGGATCACTGAGATAATTGATCAGTGCAGGCTTCGGTTCTGTAGTCTTTATGGTAACAGTATTTCCGTCAGCCTCGATAGTATCAATGCAGAGATCTCCTGCTGCACGCTCATTATTGGCAACCAGAGCCTCCAGGCTTTCCTTTACTGCCTCTCCGTCACAGGCACGTCCATTGGAGAACACAACTCCGTCATTCAGTGTGATCTTCCAGGTCAGCTCGTCAATATTTTCATACTCTTTTGCGATCCATGGCTCTATCTCCATTGTATCAGAATAACGGAAAAGAGTTTCCCCTACTCCATAACGGATACACGCCCATCCTGCATATGTATTTTGTGGATTAATATCTGCCTCTTCATTTTCCGCATTAAAGGTGGTATCACCAAATACAACTGTCTTTTTGTCTGCAGCCAGTGTTGGCATAGCTGTCATTCCTACTGCCAGTCCCAGGGCAATTGCCATTGCCAGAAATTTCTTTGCTCTCATTTTCTTTCCTCCTCGTTTGTTTTCATATTACTTATCATGAACGGCTGTTCTTAGGATCCAGATAGTCACGAACTGTATCACCTAACAGATTGAAAATTGCCACAGATATAAAAATTGCAATTCCAGGTGATAATACTACCCATGGATATGTCTGGATCATACTTCGTCCGCTGCTCATCATACTTCCCCACTCAGCCATGGGAATCTGTGCTCCCAGTCCAAGAAATGACAGACCCGCAAGCTCCATCATCATAGTACCAATGTCAAGCATGGCTGTTACCAGAACAGGTCCCAGCATATTTGGAAGAATATGCCTGAGCATAATCTGACCTGAGCTGTCACCTGCCAGTATGGCAGCATGAATATAAGGTTCCTCTTTTAATGCCAGAGTCTGCCCTCTGGCAATACGTGAATATTTCGGCCAGCTTACTACTGCCAGTGCTATAACAGCATTCTGAATGCCTCCCCCAAGAATAGCCGCAATCGCCATGGCAAATACAAGCCCAGGGAAAGCAAGACATACATCTGAAATCCTCATCATAACAGCATCTGCAGCTCCGCCAAAATATCCGCAGCATACACCCACAGCTGTTCCCAGCACAGAAATCACCGCAACCAGAATAAAGGTAGAGAAAATACTGGCTCTTGCGCCACTTATAACTCTGGACAGCATATCCCTTCCATATGTATCTGTTCCCATAGGATGCTGAAGACTGGGGGGCTGAAGTGCACTTGCCAGATCCTGTGCATAAGGGTCATATGGACAGAGATGCTCTGAAAAAACTGCAAGTATCACAAGCCCTATTGCCAGAATAAGAAAAAAGACCAGCTTTTGTTTTATATGGTTTTTCTTAATCTTCTGTACACGCACTGTCACATTTTTATTCTGCTTTTCACTCATTGTTTCACACCTCCCAGACGGATTCTCGGATCCAGGAACCGGTATGACAGATCTGTAAGCAGATTTACTACAACATAGATGATCGCCATCCACATAACATATGCCTGAATAATAGGATAATCACGCATGGAGATGGCATCTACTGCCATCTTTCCAACTCCATCCCACATAAAGATTGATTCTACGATTGCAGTTCCTCCCAGCAGATTTCCCACTGACAGCATCAGCAAGGTAATGATGGTTACCAGCGAAGCCTTCATAATACTTTTCCAAAGAGTGACAGAAAACTTTACTCCTCTTGCTTTCGCTCCTGCCACATAATCTTTACTCAGTTCATCCAGCACAGTTGCACGGACCTGGCGAAGATACTTGGCTGACATGGCAATTGCCAGAGTGATCGCCGGCATTGCCACACTCTTTAAACTTACATCTTTGGATATAACAGGAAAAATCCTCAGCCTGATCGCAAGAAAATACATCAACAGCAATGATACAAAAAAATTAGGAAGACTGTTTCCTATAAAGCTGCATAAACGGATCAGATAATCCGTAATCGTATTCTGTTTCACTGCTGACAGAATCCCCAGAGGGATTGATATGATGATGGTCAGCAAAATAGATGTCACTGTAAGAAGCAGTGTTGCCGGAAGCTTCGATATGAACGTGTCAAAAACCGGAATACCGGATACATAGCTGTTTCCCATATCTCCATGAAGCAGTTTCCCAAGCCACACAAAATACTGGGTCAGAAATGGTTTGTCCAGTCCCAGCTGTTCTCTGGCTGCATTTAACTTATCTTCTGACAGGATCTGTCCTGTATTTTCCATTTTTTGTGTTACTACATCACTTCCCGCAATCCGCATCATGCCATAGGAGAGAAAAGTAATCGCAAACAAAATGGGAATCAGCTGAAGCAGTCGTCTGAATGCATATTTTCTCATTTGATTATCTCCATTTTATAATTTTTGAAAATTGTACTCCTAATTTGCCATCATTCAGTTTAACAAAAGCAAAAATAGCCCACAACCCACCCTGGGGGTTATAAGCTATTCTTAATTTGAATATCTATCGTCATTTTTGGAATAGTTTTTTTAATATCAGCAATAATTTAAAACAACCATCCCATTTTGTTCTAAACTATGTTATACTACAAGAGCTGTCGAACCTCCTGCAGGAAGGAGGTGAGTTTCATGGAAGCAATTTTTACTTCATTTCTTGTCTCTGTCATAGCAGGCGTAGTTAGCTACTACATATGCAAATGGCTGGACAGCGGACATTAGACAGCAACAGTCTAAACGGAACAGCTCCCCGTAACGAGCAAGAAAGCCCTCAGAGCGGCAACTCTGAGGGCTTTCGTTTCGCTTCATGGAAATTTCACTTCATTTCTTAGCTACTATTAGTATATGCAAAATAAGTTAAAAAGTCAACTGCAATTTTTATTAATGCTTCGGCAGTCTGCTCTTTAAAAACTCCACAAGCTCTGCCACACTCTCATCCATTTCTTCTCCTTTGTGGAGTATAAAACCAAAAATCACTTTACTGTCTCCAAGATCCAGAGGGATTCCCGGTGTAGTTCCTTCTTTGTTTTCTGACAGGTAACTTCCGCTTATATTTGCCACCTTACTGTTCTTCAGCATTTTTTCCATAATATAATCACTGTTGGTCAGCACGGAAATGTCAATATCCTTCCATTGGAATGCATCTTCTTTTACAGCACCGATGTCAAAAAATTCATCCTGATAATTCTGTATAAAACGGATTCCCTCCAGGTCTTCCAGTTCTGCCCTCTCTTTGCCGGAATTGTAAAGCTCTGTCAGCCCTCCCGGATACAGCATTACATCTGTTTCATAGATAGGTTCGAAATGCATTTTGTTTTTTGACAATTCATACAGGAAATTTTCCTTCTGCTGACTGAGGATATATACAAAACCAATGTCATCCATATAATCCCGTACTCTTTCCATTACGCTTTGTACGCCTGCTGTTGTTACCTGGAAATGGTACTTTTTTTCATAGGTTTCATTATAAAAGTCTACAAACTGATTGGCAAACCAGGAACTGGGATTTAAAGATATCCGGATCCATTTTGTCATTCCGCTGGAAGCCATATTTTCCAGAACATTTACTTCATTTATAATTTTCGACGCATATTCATAAATCTTGTGCCCCTGTACTGTCAGTCTGATTCCTCTTGGAAGCCGTTCAAAAAGCTGCATTCCCAGCGTATCTTCCAGTCCCTTGATCACCTTGCTGACGCTGGGCTGTGTAGAATACAGATTTTTCGCAGCATCACTGAATGAACCAGTCTGCGCACATACTACGAAATACTGTAATTGTTTTAAATCCATAAAGATTTTATCCCTCTTTCTGTTTTTATCCGCCATTAACCCTTTTTTCTATTTTGAGTTTTATCTTCATACATTCTGTGATCTGCCATAATGCGGATTTCATCGATCTTCTGGCTGTGTTCCGGATAAATGGCATAGCCACAGCTTGTATCAACGCTCAGCAGACGCCCCTCTATATCAAAAGGCCGGTCAATGACACTTTTTATTCTTCTGACCATCATCTCACAGAATTCATCATTAATATTGCCCTCCTCAATGATCAGGGAAAATTCATCTCCACCGATACGGAAAGCATAGTCTGTCTTCCTGATACATTTGCACAATCTCCGGGAAACCGCCTTCAGCAATCTGTCTCCCATGTCATGTCCATAAGTGTCATTAACAGGCTTAAACCTGTCCAGATCCAGATAGAACATGGCAAATTTTTTATGCAGCTTTCCATTTCTTTTTAATCTTTCGGAAAGATAACGCTCATTATAAAGTCCTGTCAGTGCATCCGTATTTGCCAGCTTCTCAAGTTCATGCTTCTGCCCGATATCCTGAGCGATCAACATTACTTTGGACAGTATACTACCTTTCCATTCCACAGGTATCACTGACATTACTTTATAAGAAGATCTGTCAAGAGTACAATATTCAAAGGTATACAGATCATCCTCAGACATAATAACCTTTCTCAGATGTTCCGGTGAAAGCAGATCATCCATCTGTATATTTATCTTTTCCGTAAGTATCACATACTCTCCGGACATACGCTGAAGAAGTTCCCTGTAATCACCTGTAGGATTATAATAAGACTCATTGTTCATCTCATAATATTCATATATCCCGCTGTCCAGATCACAAACTGCAAAACGCTCTACAATCCTGGTTACTCCCTGAATAAGTTGATCCATGGCGATGTTCTGCTTTAACATCGCTCTGCATTCTTTTTCCGTATTTTTCGAATCCGTCACATCACGAAGAAAAATCATGGCGTGTCTGACCTCTCCGTTCTCATCTGTATCTCCCTCCATCACTACATTCCGGATAATACGCAGCTCTCCGTCAAACACTGCTTTGCATTCCTGACTGAGTTCCCCGGTAATTTTTCTGAGTTCCTTCATAATATATTCCCTGTTATAAATCTGTGCAACCGCTTCTTTACTCTCAGGACAGACATAATTATCAAGAAACATCTGTATCAGTTCATCCCATGTCCGGCTTTTGTTGAAAATTTCCTGAAGCGAGCCCTTTACTTTCATAGATTCAAATGTATTTTCCTGAAGATCCACATAATATTCACACAGATTCATATCTGTAAAAGCCCGGTGAAAAGCAGCTTCCCTTGCTTCCTGATTCCGGGCAAAGTGATCAGATCTGACAGATAATACCCAGATTGGCCGTCCTTTATTATCCCTGGCATCTGCCTTCACAATCCTTACCGATATTGATAAACCTTTACTGTCTGTAAGATACAAGGTGTGAGAACCCTGTAAATCATGAAGTCCTTCCGGTGAAAATATATGCTTTTGCTCATTACAGACCACACTGAGCATAGAGCCGTCTGATGCTTTCATAAATTCATCAAGGTCATCCCACCCCAAAAGCTGCAGAAAATAGTTACTTACACTCCAGATTGTCAGCTTCTCATCATAATAACCGGCGACTGTTCCCACCGGATCATTCTGTTTCAGTACATATTCAATAGCTTCCTGAACTGAAGGATTAATATCCGTATCTTCATTTGCGACATATATTTCAATCTTATTCATTTTGTTAAGCATACACCTATGCTCTGACATGATATTCTCAACCTTTCTTTAAAATAAAAGAGAATAATGCCCGCTACAATACAACAAGACATTACTCTCTGTATAAATGCAACTGGCTGCCATTTTACAGGCCCTTTAGCTTTGCGCCGCAGCCTTTCGACTGTTTTGCCGATACTGTATCTGTGGAATTATACAGTTACCTGGTGTGCCAACAAGTTGATTTCTCGAAGAATCAACTTGTCGGCACACTGGTTTATTCACAGACACATTATATATATTATATTTTTCATTTCTTATTACTGTTTACCATTAATATTTCCTGCACCGATGTTTATTTGTTACTGTTTACTCCGTTCTCAGTAACATTTATATGCTTTGTAAATCCAAATAACGACTTGCCTCTTTCAATCGTCAGGTCAGTTAAACACAAATTGCAATATATTATTTGCATATCCCCTGAATAATGTCAACTGCTATTTTCCTTATTTCACAAAATTTATTCCAGATTGCAAACGACATACATTACATTTGTCATAATTAATCCTCTGAAATATTAAGACAGGTCCGTATTTTACGGGATAACGACCAACTATAATAACTCCATACAAAAACAGATCCAATATCTTATAATCAAAGATACAGGACCTGTTTTTATTATCTGAAATTCAGCCTGCAAGATTCAGCATTTTTAATAAGAACAGCCAGCTCAGGCCATAATAGGTAATTACTGCAACAAGATCATTCACTGTTGTGATCAGCGGACCTGATGCTACTGCCGGGTCAATATTGATCTTCTTAAAGAACAATGGAATACAGGTGCCTACTGCACTGGAGATCAACATAGCCAGCAACAGTGCCACACCGATACATCCGGATACTGCATAGGAAAACAAAAGTGTTTTTCCTTTAAACAGATAAATATACAATCCAATCAGCGCAAAAGACAGAATTCCAAGAAGTCCGCCATTACACAGACCAATTCTCATTTCCTTCCACACAAGTTCCAGTTTCTGCTTACCTGTCAGAGATTCATCCATCAGCACACGAATCGTCACAGCCAGAGACTGGGTACCCACATTACCTGCCATATCAAGGATCAAAGACTGGAAGCACATAATGATCGGAAGTGCAGTCACCACCTTCTCAAAAATTCCTACCACTGAGGAAACTACCATGCCAAGTCCCAGAAGAATGATCAGCCAGGGCAGACGTTTCTTCATACTTTCTTTCAGTGGCTCCTTTAAATCCTCTTCTGCTGTCAGACCGGCCAGCTTCGCATAGTCATCACCCATCTCATCATCAACCAGGTCAATGATACTGGCAGATGTGATGACACCCAGAAGCTGATTATCGTTGTCAAGAACCGGAATAGAATCCTCAGAATAATCTTTCAGTTCTTCGATACAGTCATCAATATTCTCTTCCGCATATACATATGGATAGGAAGTCACCACCAGATTCTCAAGCAGATCATCCCGTCTGGCAATGATCAGTTCTTTCAGATTAATGGCCCCATAAAATTTCTGCTGCTCTGTCACTACAAAAATAGTGGAGATATTGTCATTTTTTGCAGCCTGTTCGATCAGACTGCTCATTGCCTGCTTAACTGTCAGTTTATCTGTGATCACAATATAATTTGTTGTCATGCGGCTTCCGATCTCATCCTCATCAAAGGATGCGATCATCTCCACATCACGTCGAACCTCAGGTTCAAGCAGATCGATCAGTATTTTTTTCTTTGTTTTTTCAACTTTATTTAATACATCTGCAAGAGCATCTGTCTCCATTCTGGATAAAATGGCTGCTGCTTTTTTCACATCCATTTCATTCAGATACTCTGCTGCATTCTCCTCATCTGTATATTCAAAAATATCAGAGAGCATATCTGTATCCAGGATACGGTACAGCTTGCACCGCTCCTGTACAGTCAGTTTCGGCATTACATCTGCCAGATCATTCTCATGATAATCCTGCAGCCTTTCTCCCATAACGGCCGGAGAGGTGTTGCTGCGGATGATCTTCAGAATTTCTTTGGAATCCTGTACTCTTTTCTCCATTCTTTCATCCTCCGTTTTTTTGCATAAAAGCACACCAAAAGAAAGCAGTCTGTTATTTATTACATTTTACTGCCATTTCTTCCATGCTTTTTCCAGCACAATAAACCGCAGGGTATCAAACCATAACCTGCTATTCATCCGCTGTCCGTAACTGTCCGGCATCTTCGCCGGATCATTACTGCTCAATATGTAATTGCATGATTCGGGGGAATTTCATAAATACAGGATAAGAAATGAAAAAGACATCCGATCTTCCACATACAGAAACTGTCAGATCACAGACAGTAAAAAACTTCTATTTTATATGCATACATGGAAAATCCTGAAAATATATGACTACAGCAGAACAAAAACGGCTGCTATACTCATATACTCTTTTTAATTCAGATCCTGTGCTACTACTTCGCCCATGAGAATCGCAATTATCCATTCTGTTCCACCTGCCTTTTCTTTAAAATTTACGATTTCGGATATCAGACCCTGTTTTCGGGAATCTGATTTCTAACAGCAAATTTTATGCTGTTCCCTATTTTGAAACAGCATTTTTAAAATTATTTTCAATTTGCACAGTTATTGTAACCGCCCAGTAGAGAAAAAGCAACCCTGTTTTCTCATTTTTTACATTAATTTTTGTTAATGTTAACGATAAGTTTGCTTCTTTTATTCCTAAATGATAGAATATAATCAGAAATTTGCAAATAATAAGATTATTGCCATAAACATGCAAGACTATAATTGATATTCACAGGAGAAAAAATATGTCATTTATCAGTGTATTTGATGTTATGGGGCCGAACATGATCGGTCCTTCAAGTTCACATACCGCAGGTGCGGCGCGTATTTCCTATCTTGCCCAGAAAATGATCGAAGGCCCGTTAAAGAGAGCCGACTTCATCCTGTACGGCTCTTTTGCAAAAACTTACCATGGTCACGGTACTGACCGAGCTCTGCTGGGTGGTATTATGGGATTCTCTACTGATGATATGCGCATCCGAAATTCTTTTGATATTGCTCATGAAAAAGGTCTGAAATTCTCTTTCACTCCAAATGAGCAGGAAACAGATATTCATCCGAACACCGTAGATATCTGCATGGAAAATGAAAAAGGCCAGAAAATGACCGTACGCGGCGAATCCCTTGGAGGAGGCAAGGTCCGTATTGTAGATATCAATCACGTACAGGTAGACTTTACAGGCGAGTACAGTGCAGTGATCGTGATTCATCAGGACACTCCCGGCGTTGTGGCCTATATTACCAAATGCCTGAGTGACCGCAATATCAATATTGCATTTATGCGTCTGTTCCGTGAAAGCAAGGGAGAGATTGCTTATACAATCGTAGAATCTGACGGCAAACTTCCTGAGAATATCGTTCCTGCGATTCGCGAGAACCCGAATATTCATGAAGTTATGATCGTACAGATGTAAAGAAAGGAGGATTTTTATCATGGATTTTAAAAATGCAAATGAACTCTTAGCACTCTGTGAAGAAAAAAATCTTCCTATCTCAGAGATTATGCGTATCCGTGAGATTGAGCTTGGCGAAACAGCCTCTGAGATTGTAAATAAAAAAATGACACGAGTACTGGGAATTATGAAAGATGCTGCTTTCTCACCAATCAGACAGCCGGTAAAATCTATGGGTGGTCTGATCGGCGGCGAGGCCAGAAAGCTGAGTCTCCACGCTCAGGAGAAAAAAGGTCTCTGCGGAAATCTGCTTCAGAAGGCAATTACTTATGCTATGGCTACACTGGAAACGAATGCCTCCATGGGGCTGATCGTGGCCTCTCCTACTGCCGGTTCTGCCGGAATCGTACCGGGGCTGATGCTGGCAATGCAGGAACATTATCAATTCTCTGATGAAGAGATTATACGGGCATTATTTAACGCAAGTGCCATTGGTTATCTGGCAATGCGAAATGCAACTGTTGCAGGTGCGGTAGGCGGATGCCAGGCCGAGGTAGGGGTTGCATCTGCAATGGCTGCATCTGCTGCTGTAGAGCTGATGGGAGGTTCACCGAAAGAATGTACTTTTGCTGCATCTACTGTTCTTATGAACATGCTTGGTCTGGTATGCGATCCGGTCGGCGGTCTGGTAGAATATCCATGTCAGAACAGAAATGCTGCAGGTGTGGCAAACGCTATAATTGCCGCAGAAATGGCTCTCGCAGGAATCCCGCAGTTGATTCCTCTGGACGAAATGATCCAGACGATGTTTACCGTGGGTAAAAAGCTTCCTGCAGAACTGCGTGAAACTGCTATGGGAGGATGCGCTACTACGCCATCTGCATGTAAAGCATGCCATATATGCAGTTAACAGGCTGACAAATAAAAAAACTGTCTCTGTAATGCACCTATTTTCTACGTATAATGTGCATATACAGGACAGTTTTTTATTATTTTTCCAGCTTTGCCAGCACTTTTAATGTAAAATGTGTATCGAAAAACTGAACAAAAGGTCCGAATCCAAATGCACTGACCAGTGTTCCCAGTCCGACGATTCCCCCTGCAAGCCAACACACCAGTGCACTGATCGCATCATTAGATACTCTGCACCAGAAATACGGAATTTTCGGCCATTTCTCTGTCATGATCAGAGAAATACTGTCATATGGTGCAACTCCCTGTTTCGGAAGCTGGTACATGGAAATTCCAAGGCTTGTTATGATAACTCCAATAAATACGGTAACCACCTGCATTGCCATCTGATCCGGTGCATCGATCACAGATGTGATCAGGTTATAGAAAAATGTAACAAAATATCCAAGGAATAACGCATTTATGATCGTTCCCAATCCGATAAGCTTTCTTCCCCAGATAATTTCTATTACAAAAAATCCCAGATTCAGAAGAATTAAAAAACGGGCATATTCAATTCCCACACATTCTGCCAGTGCCATTACCATTCCGCTGAAAGGGTCATTTCCAAGTCCGGAAAGTTTAAATATCGCAATTCCCAAACCAAGGATCACATTTCCAATCAACATTACGACCACATACTTCCAGTTTATTTTTCTGATCCATTCACTCATCTTTTTTTCCTCCGTAAAATTAACTCTTTCTATCATATCAGACAGTAAAATACTTTACAATATTCTTTCTGTAAATTGTTTTTCACTATTTTTAAACTACGTTACTGTTCACTCCGTTCACAGTAACGTAGCCAAAATTCATTCCAGATTGCC
>ERZ773195.1964-NODE-1964-length-13834-cov-3.348937_pt1 | contig 13834 bp, 8 predicted proteins | sample MGYA00580530_ERZ773195 | MGnify/ENA primary metagenome ERZ773195 (study PRJEB29015, sample SAMEA2737751) | human gut metagenome | biome: human gut; feature: human-associated habitat; material: faeces | place: China | collected 2012 ...
TTAAATCGTTGATTGCTACTACTTCATATCCTTCTGCTCCGAACATCTGTCTGAATGCAAGACGTCCAATACGTCCGAAACCGTTAATTGCAACTTTTACTGACATTTAATTGTCCTCCTATAATAAGTTTTTTTGCTATTGTTAATTTTCATTAACCTATGCTTATTTTACATAATAAGTTTGCAAATATCAAGTTGTTTTTGCTTATTTTTTGGTTTTTTGTTAAATTTTTGTCAAATTAGCAAAATTGATACGATTTTATGAGATTACGGATTATCAACTTCTTTTTTCTGTGACTACCGTAATTATCTAATTTATGCTAATATTTAACTAGCTCAGGCACATTATCAACTTATATTCATACACAGAAAGGACTTTACTATGTTTTCAGATTACCATGTACACAGCAGTTTTTCTTTTGATTCCGAGGAATCTCCTAGGGCTATTGTTGAGAAAGCCATTGCTCTTGGCATGAAACAGATTTGTTTTACTGACCATCAGGACTTTAATTGGCCAATTGAGGGGGAATCGCCTTATATTGATTTTCCCAAATATTTTGAAGCTTTGAATTCTTTAAGGAATGAATATTCTTCCAAAATCAATATTTTAAAAGGTGTTGAGTTGGGGCTTACTTCTGACAATTTTTCTTTGTGCCATAAGCTTCTTGATTCCTACGATTTTGATTTTGTCATTGGCTCCTGTCATATTGTTGACCAAATGGATCCTTATTATGCAGAGTTTTGGGAAGGAAAAAATGACCGTGACTGTTTTGAACTTTATTTTAAAACTTTGTTGGATTCCTTGAAATCTTTTATAGGAAGAAACACATGCACCACTCCCCGCACTGTCAACACTCTCGGGCATTTGGATTACATTGTCCGCTACAGTCCTAACAAGGATAATAATTACAGTGTAGCTGATTACATTGATGTTATAGATGAGATTTTAAAAATGATTATTGAAAATGATATTAAGTTGGAAATTAACACTTCAAACTTTTCTAAAGGATTTGATTTTCCAAATCCACACACGGATATAATTAGAAGATACAAGGAACTTGGTGGGCTTTATGTTACCGTAGGTTCCGATGCTCACAAAGCCCAATTTATTGGTTCCGGTTTTGATTTAGTTGAAAAAATCGTTGAAAAATATAAATTAAAAGTTTTTACTATTTAAATTGCAATAACTTAATATTCTATTTTGACTTGATTTTATTAACAAATTTAAATTTGATTCTTAATTTTATCTGCAAAAAATAAATTTGATTTTTACATGATTTTTTAACTTAATTTTCAGCTTTTTGCTCTTAGTTCTTTAACACCGGCTTTTAATTTTTCAACGGTGTAATCGATTTCTTTTCTTGTATTTTCATGGCCTATGGTTATTCGAATTGTTCCATAGGCTTTTTCTTTCGGTATTCCAAGGGCGCTTATTACGTGGGACGGCTTTTCTGCTGATGCAGCACAGGCTGAGCCGGCAGAAATACACACTCCTTCTTCATCCATTATTACTACCAGAGATGTTCCATTTATGCCATCAAAAGTAAAACTTGCGTTGCCTGGAAGTCTGTTTGTGTAATGACCGTTTAGACTTACGTTTGGAATTTCTCCAAGTATTCTTTTTACCATATAATCTCTTAGATTTTTCTCTTTATTGTAGCGGGCACTCATATTTCTCATAGAATCCTCAACTGCTGCCCCCATTCCTATTATTCCGGCCACATTTTCCGTTCCACCTCTTTTGCCCTTTTCCTGACCGCCGCCATAAATCAAAGGCATCATTTCCTTTGGATTTCTCACGTAAAGAAAACCTACGCCTTTAGGTCCGTTAAATTTGTGACTGCTGGCACTAAGCATATCCACTCCAAGATAATTTACGTCTATTGGTATGTGTCCAAAAGCCTGAACTGCATCAGTATGAAACAGAACTCCTTTCCTATGTGCCACCATTGCTATATTTCTAATCGGCTCAATTGTTCCGATTTCATTGTTTGCTAACATAATCGAAACCAGCGAAGTTCTCACAGGATTTTCAAATCCGTCTTTGTAATCAGTTTTAATTTGCTCCATATCCACAAAACCGTTTTTGTCAACGTCCACATATGTGACTTTTATTCCTTCATTTTCAAGCTGTTTGCATTTATTTAAAATAGCGTGATGCTCTATTTTTGACGTTATAATGTGATTACCTAAATATGCGCCGTTGTCCAAAACCCAATTGTCCGACTCGGTTCCCCCTGAAGTAAAAAAAATATTTTCAGGTTTGCAGTTTAACGATTTTGCAATTGTCCATCTTACCTTTTCAACCTGCTCCCTTGTCTTTCTTCCTATGGAATAAATTCCTGACGGATTGCCATATTCTTCTTTTAAATAAGGTTCCATTGCTTTAACAGCTTTTTCACATATTTTTGTGGTAGCTGCGTTATCTAAATAAATCATATTATTCTCCCATTTTTCGTTTTATGTTCAAATTTTAGTTTTTTTCTAAACAATTGATTGTCTGCCCTTTTTATGTTGTTATAATTATTGTTTTTGCATAATTCCTGTTTTTTTGAATATTTTATATAAATGCGTTTCAGGCAATACACTATGCTTAACAAAAATCCAATTATTAAAGGCACTATTATTCTCACCATAGCTAGTCTTTTAAGCAGAATAATAGGTTTCTTATATAGAATATTCCTTTCTAACCTAATAGGTGCTAAAGGTATGGGAGTTTTTCAATTAATTTTTCCTGTACTTGTTTTTTGCATTGCCCTAAGTTGCGGTGGAGTCCAAATTGCTGTTTCACGCTTTGTTGCTGAAAGCAAAAGTAGAAAGGAATGTTTTCTTGTGCTTATCAGCAGTATTATTATGTCACTTAGTCTTTCTTTTATTACCTTGGGAGTTTTGTATTTTTTCGCTGAGCCTGTTTCTTTATTTATTATAAAAAACAAAAGTTGTACTGAGCTGTTGAAATACGCCTCTTTCACGATTCCACTTGCCACTTTTCACGCCTGCATAACGGGTTATTATTTAGGTTTCAAAAAAACTTTTGTTCCAGCCTGGTCAGGTGTTGTTGAGCAGATTGCAAAAGTTATTTCACTTTTTATCTTATGGGTTGAAAAAGGTATTTCCATTACTCCTGTAATTGCAGTTTATTCCATGGTTATTTCTGAATTGTGCGGGGTTATTTTTTGTTTGATTGCAATATTTGGTGAACGTTTTTTTGCTTTTAAGATATCTGAAATATTTTCCGTAATGAAGAAAATGTTTTCTGTTTCTTATGTTTTGACTTTGAACAAAATAATGCTTACTTTTTTACAGACTTTGGAAGCTGTTATTTTTCCAACTGTACTTTTAAAAAGCGGGTTATCCCTGTCTGATTCTTTAAGTATTTATGGAATTTTAACCGGAATGGCCCTTCCGGTGGTTACTTTTCCTTCTGCCATAAGCACTTCCGTTTCCACTATGTTGCTTCCTACCATAGCAGGTGCAAATTCCGGAAACGATGTTTCAGGCATAAAAAAAACAACAGAATATTCTATTTGGTTTTCTATGATTACGGGGATTTTCTGTGTTGGTGTTTTTCTTTTTTATGGCGATTTTATTGGAACAAATATTTTCAGGCAGCCTCTTGCCGGCGAATACATAATGATTCTTGCCTGGCTTTGCCCTTTTCTCTATCTTTCCATTACACTTGGCTCCATCTTACACGGGCTGGGGCTTACTAATGCTGCCTTTATTCACAATGTTATTGGGGTTGTAATCCGACTTGCCTCACTATGGTTCGGAGTTCCTGTTTTTGGGGTAGAAGGGTATCTGATTGGCTTGCTTATAAGTAATCTTGTTGTGACTTTGTTACATAGTTTTTATATTCATAAATATGTGGATTTTAACTTTTCGGCAATTGACAATATTGTAAAGCCTGCACTTTGGATTGCAATTGGTCTGATAATGGGAAAATTAGTTTCATACATATTTAGTTTTGCTGATTGCAAGGGATTAGTTTTTTGTATTTTTTCCGCAGGAATAAGCGGAGTGATAATAGTGATGGTGTTTGGATATTTTGTATGGCATGAGAGTGTAAATTTAAAACAGTATAAAAATGGAGTATAAAAGCTCCATTTTTACACTGAGATATTATTTATTTGATTATCCATACTTCTTCATTTATTTAAGTGTATAAGCACTTACTTCTTGGTTAATCAATCTCTTTTTAGCTATTATAAAGTTTATAGTAAAACCCTCTCTTTTCAAGCAGTTCTTCGTGATTTCCCTGCTCGATTATTTTTCCATCCTTCATTACAAGAATTACGTCTGCTTCTTTTATTGTTGAAAGTCTATGGGCTACAATAAATGTAGTTCTGCCTTCCATCATTTTTGAAAATGCGTCCTGAATCTTTACTTCTGTTCTTGTGTCAATTGAAGATGTGGCTTCGTCAAGTATTAGCATTGGTGGCAGACATAACATTACACGGGCTATACACAATAACTGTTTCTGTCCCTGTGAAAGACTGCCTCCGTCTTCACCTATTACTGTATCATATCCCTTTGGCAAACGCTTAATAAAGTTATGTGCATAGCTTGCTTTTGCTGCATTTTCTATTTCTTCATCAGTTGCATCAGGCTTTCCAAAAGCGATGTTTTCTCTTACTGTAGTATTTCTAAGCCATGTTTCCTGAAGAACCATTCCATAAGAGCTTCTTAAATTCTTTCTTGATATGTCTCGTATATCTTTTCCATCTATTGTAATTGAACCTTTGTCCACATCATAAAATCTCATCAAAAGATTTATGATTGTAGTTTTTCCACAACCTGTCGGTCCAACAATTGCAATTCTCTGACCAGGCTTTACGTGTAGATTTAAGTTTTCGATTAATTTTCTATCCGGCACATAAGAAAAATCAACATCATTAATGTCAACCCTACCTGCCTCAATATTCCGGAACTGATTTTCACTTTCTTCCACATCAATCTCTTTTTCCTGATTAATAAGCGAAAATATTTTTGCACCACAGGCAATGGCATTTTGCAGTTCCGTAACAACACCTGAAATCTCGTTAAAAGGCTTTGTGTACTGGTTGGCATAACTTAAGATTGTTGCAAGTCCACCTACAGTAATTCCTCCTGTCATAATTGCCACAAGACCGCCACTTATTGCAACTCCAGCGGAAACTATATTGTTGACAAATCTTGTACTTGGATTGGTTATTGATGAAAAGAAAGTTCCCTTCAAATAATATTTTGCCAATTCATCGTTGATTTCATCAAAATCCTGAACAGCTTTTTCTTCCTGTCCAAAAGCCTTAACAACTTTCTGACCGCTTATCATTTCATCAATAAACGCTGTCTGGCTACCCCTTATTTCAGACTGTTTTCTAAACATTGAATACGTACGCTTTGCAATAAATCCCGCCACAAAAAACGATACAGGTGTAATACAAATAACAACCAAGGCAATTTTCCAGTTAATCTGTAACATAAAAACAAGTGTTAAAACAATTGTGACAACACCTGTAAACAAGTTTGAAAATCCCATAAGTAAGCCGTCTGCTAACTGGTCTACGTCCGCAATTATACTACTTACAAGACTACCTGTTGAATGTGTATCCAAGTAAGCCAAAGGAAGTTTCTGTATTCTCTCAAAACTTTCCTGACGAATGTCTTTAATCACGTGATATGTGATTCTGTTGTTTAACAGTCCCATAATCCACTGGGCAATTCCTGCAATTGCAGCGATTACAACTATCTGCACTGCTATTCTCTCTAATCCCTGAAAGTCAACATTGCCTTTTGATACTATTTTGTCAGTTCCTAAACCAATTAGTTTTGGTACATAAAGTGACAAAACAACATAAACCAGGGCAAACAATAATGAACCTATTAACAAATGCCAATATTTTTTTATTCTTTTTAACAATTCTAAAAGGGCCTGTTTTTGTGTCATATTATTTTCCATTTGACTGCCCTCCTTTTTTAAACTGTGATTGATAGATTTCCTTATATACTGAACAATCTTTAAGCAATTCATCGTGAGTTCCAAATCCTACAACTTTTCCATCATCAAGAACCACTATCTGGTCTGCATCCATAATTGACGCTGTTCTCTGAGAAACTACAAACAAAGTTATATCTTTAAGTGTCTTTATGTCACTTCTAAGTTTTGCATCAGTTGCATAATCAAGTGCTGATGAACTGTCATCAAGAATCAAAATCTTAGGCTTTTTAACCAACGCTCTTGCAATTGTAAGACGTTGTTTCTGCCCACCTGAGAAATTCTTTCCCTTTTGCGCCACTTCGCTATCAATTCCTTTATCTTTTTCTTTTACAAAATCGTAACTCTGTGATAATTTCAAAGCTTCCACTAATTCTTCCTCTGTAGCATTTTCATTGCCCCAAAGCAAGTTGCTTCTTATTGTACCCTTAAACAATAATGCTTTTTGAGGTACAACTCCAATAATATCTTCCAGATTTTTTCTCTTATAATCTTTTGCGTCAATTCCAAAAATCTTAACTTTTCCTTCTGTAGGGTCATAAAATCTTGGAATCATATTGATTAATGAAGTCTTACCTGAACCGGTACCTCCTATAATACCGATTGTCTGACCAGTCTTTGCCTTAAAATTAACATTTTCTATTGAACTTTCGCCTGCGCCCTGGTATTTCAAAGTAGCATTTTCAAATTCCACTGCAATGTCTTTGTTGTAGTTTTCCGGATTTTTTAATTTATTATCTGAATCATTTTCGCCGGCTAATTTACCAGTTCCATCATTTGAATTATTGTCATTAACTAAATTTAATTCAATATTTCCTTCTGCCATTCCCGGCTCAATATCAAAAATATCCTGTATTCTTCCTGAAGCTGCAAAAGCTTTTGTAAGATTTATAATAAGGTTTGCAAGCTTAATTAATTCAATAAGAATCTGTGACATATAGTTAACCAAGGCTACGACCTGTCCCTGTGTAAGGCTTCCTGTGTTAACTCTATCTCCACCTACCCACAAAATTCCAATGGTTGCAACGTTAATCACAATATAAGTTGCCGGGTTCATTAATGTTGAAATTCTTCCTGCAAAAAGCTGGAACTTTTCAAGTGTTGTATTTTCCTCATTATATCTTGCAACTTCCTGTTCCTGTTTATTAAAAGCTCTAATCACTCGGACACCGTCAAGGTTCTCTCTTGTACTTCCCATGACCTTGTCAAGTCTTGACTGAACTTTCTTATATAATGGAATTGTAATAAGCATAATTCCATAAACTATAACTGACAAAACCGGAATAGCCACAACAAAAACCATAGCCGTCTTTCCATCTACAAAGAATGCCATAATCATTGCGCCAAAAACAATAAACGGTGAACGAAGTAATAATCTTATGGCCATATTAACCTGTGTCTGCACAAGGTTAACATCAGATGTCATTCTTGTTATAAGTGTTGATGTTCCCTGATTGTCAAGCTGAGTGTACGACAATTTTTGTATATGATCAAACAGTGAATGTCTAAGTTCTTTACCAAATCCTGCTGCTGCTTTTGCCGCAAAAAACTGTGCCGTAAGTGAAAAAGTCAAACCGCACGCTGCTAACAATAACAGCACACCCCCCATCTGCAAAACATAGGTTGTATTTCCCCTTCTGATACCATCATCAATAATTCTTGCTACAACTAAAGGAACTAGCAAATCAAAAATTGCTTCCATCATTTTAAATAATGGTGCCAGAAGCGATTCCTTTTTGTAGTTTTTTAGAAATCTTAAAATCTTCATAAAATTCTCCTGTTTTATGATTACACTGCCAAAAGTACCAAATGCTAATCACAAATACTTTATAAATCTCTCATAACTCACTTGCTACTCAATGTAATCATTTTTATTATTAGTTATTTGTATGTTTTTGCCTAAATGTTAAGTATAAGTTATATTTTGCCAAAAGACAATAATGGTATGCATTTAAGGGCACAATCAACGATTATTCTTGACCTATCCACACTGACGTGCTAGTATTTAAATTAGTTATTTTTAGGATTATTTCCTATTAAAAATATATAATCAAATAAATTTCTATGAGGTGTACAAAATGAGTAAAAGTTTTAAAGATTTACTTGCACAGGTAGCTGAATGTCCTATGAAGAAGGTTGCTGTTGCCTGCGCTCAGGACGATGCAGTATTAGAAGCTGTTAAGGCAGCAAAGGAAAGACATATAGCTGATGCTATTTTAGTTGGTGATGAAGCTAAGATTAGAACAATCGCTGGTGTTTTAAAAATGAATATTAACGAATTCGAAATTATTAATGTTGTTGATCCTATTGAAGCTGCAAGAACTGCTGTTAAGTTAGTTCATGACGGCAAAGCTGATATGTATATGAAAGGTCTTATTGATACAAAATCATTCTTAAAGAGTGTTTTAGATAAAGAAGTTGGTCTTAGAACTGACAAAACATTATCACACGTTTGCGTTTTTGAAATAAAAGGTATTGATCGTCTTTTATTCTTATCAGACGTTGCTTTTGTTCCTTATCCTGACCTTGATACAAAGGCTCAGATTATTAAGAATACAGTTGAAATTGCACACGCTTGTGGTATTGAATGTCCAAAGGTAGCTCCACTTGCAGCTGTTGAAGTTGTAAATCCAAAGATGCCTTGTACTGTAGAAGCTGATGAACTTACAAAAATGAACGAAGAAGGAAAGATTCCAGGTTGTATCGTTGACGGACCTCTTTCACTTGACCTTGCAATAGAACCTGAAGCAGCTTACCACAAAGGTACAACTGATAGAAAGATTGTTGGTGATGCTGATGTATTATTATTCCCTGACATTCATGCAGGAAACATCACATACAAAGCTTTAGTTCATACTGCTAAATGTGTTAACGGAAATATTTTAACAGGTACAAAAGCTCCTGTTATCTTAACATCACGTTCAGATGAATTCGAAGTAAAGGTTAACTCAATTGCACTTGCTGCAATCGTTGCTGAAAACCTTAAGTAATCTAATTTTTGATTTATAAAAACGGGCAATTGTTGTTTATTTAACTTTTGCCCATTGTGATAAATGACAATACATTTAATTTATTGGAGGTATAAAAATGTCATACAAAATTTTAATTATCAATCCTGGTTCTACTTCTACTAAGATTGGTGTATATGAAGATGAAACTCAGTTAATGGAAGAAACTCTTAGACATTCAACAGAAGAAATTGCAAAATATGATACGATTTACGATCAGAAAGATTTCCGTAAAGAAGTTATTTTAGATGTTCTTAAAGAAAAGAATGTTGACTTAAATGATATTGATGTTGTTGTAGGTCGTGGCGGTTTATTAAAACCAATCCCTGGTGGAACATATGCTACAACTCCTGAATTATTAGAAGACTTAAAGGTTGGAAAACAGGGACAGCATGCTTCAAACCTTGGTGGTATTTTAGCTTCAGAAATTGCTGCAGAAATCAATGTTCCTTCATACATTGTTGACCCGGTAGTTGTTGATGAATTAGCTGATGTTGCAAGATTATCAGGACACCCTCTTTTCCCAAGAACTTCTATTTTCCATGCATTAAATCAGAAAGCTGTTGCAAAGAGATATGCAAAAGAAGTTGGCAAGAATTACGAAGACTTAAACTTAATCGTTGTTCATATGGGTGGCGGTGTTTCAGTTGGTGCTCATAAGAATGGCAAAGTTGTTGACGTTGCTAATGCATTAGATGGTGATGGTCCTTTCTCACCTGAACGTTCAGGCGGACTTCCAACAGGTGCTTTAGTAAAAGCTTGCTTCAGTGGCAAATATACACAGGCAGAAGTTGGCAAGATGTTAAATGGTAACGGTGGTTTCAATGCTTATGTTGGTTCTAACGATATGAGAGATTTACTTAAAATGATCGAAGAAGGCGACAAAAAGGCTGAAGCTGTTGTTGATGCTTTCCACTATCAGTTATGTAAAGAAATCGGTGCCATGTCAGTAGTTCTTGGCGGAAAGGTTGACCAGATTATCTTAACAGGTGGTATTGCTTACAGTGCCAAGACACAGGCAGATATGAAGAATGCTGTTGAATGGATTGCCCCTGTAACTGTTTACCCTGGTGAAGATGAATTACTTGCACTTGCACAGGGTGCTTTAAGAGTTATGAATGGTGAAGAAGAAGCAAAGGTATACTAATCTTATACTTATTGCAGGAGATTATTTATATGAATAAAAAAAGATTATACAAGTCATCAAGAAACAAGAAAATATGTGGTGTATGCGGCGGTATCGCCGAATACCTTAACATGGACCCAACTGTTATAAGATTAATTACAGCAATTATTGCCTTAGCATGGGGTTCAGGAATCATCTTATACATTATTATGGCTTTTGTAATGCCTTATGATAATGAAATAACATATTAACTTGTTTTATTGTTGCAGAAATTGATTATAATATTTCTATAGCGTTGTGATTAGAATTGTAAAGCGATTCAATTAACGATTTATAGTTATAAAAAGGTGTTCAACTTATGGTTGGATGCCTTTTTTGTTTGCTATTTTTTCTAATGTACCCCGGCATATTAATTTCTTCTTTTTTCGGGGTACTTTTTCCTGTTATTCAATTATTTTGTGACATCTTTTCCAATTTTTTTTCTTTCATACGCCACAACATTCGAACCTAATAAGAATTGTTGTGGTTGCTTTACTTTTCCCGCAAAAAAAAGCCTCCCACACCTTTCAGTATGAGAAGCTTTCTTAACTTCAATTCTTCCAAGACATAATACATTTTAACTTATAACAAACCACAAACTTCGTTTACTATTTCAATGCATTATAATTCTCTGAATTTGCTTATTTCTTATAAATCACTGCCTTGTAGTAATATTTCTTATATTACTTCTTGTAAGCCACTACCTTGTAGTAATATTTCTTATTACTCTTCTTTGCCTTGAATGTTGCTAATGACTTCTTAGTAATTGTCTTTACTTTCTTATACTTGCCGTTTTTCTTTGTGCTTCTGTATACTTTGTATCCTGTTGCACCTTTTACTTTCTTCCAGCTAAGTACTGTTCTGCCGGCTTTCTTCTTTGCCTTAACTTTCAACTTTTTAGCCTTTGGTGTTGCCTTTACTGTCTTTGAATCAACAGTTTCGCCCTTTTCGTTTACTGCAACTACTTTATAATAATACTTCTTGCCTGTCTCAACCTTCTTGTCTGTGTATTTTAATGATGTTGTTGTTGCAATGTTTACGAATTTGCTGTTCTTTCCGACTTTACGATATACCTGATATTTTGTAGCATTGTCGGCTTTTGTCCAAGTTAATTTAACTATATTGTAAGCTGTCTTTGCTACTTTTACTGTTGCAGGTGATAATTTCTTTGTATGTGTATCTCCTGAAGCATCAATTGTAGGTGTATCGTCCTTTGTGTAATCATCAACATAGTAGAACTTTATTGTGTCTCCTGCTTTTACTTTATAATCAGCAATTCCTACGTTTGGAGCCTTGCCGTTTACTGCGTACATCCAACCACTTCTTGGACCATTATCAAATTCACCAAGAGTTATTCCTGATGGTGTTTTGATTGCTGAAATGTAGTTAGTTGTTCCTTCTGATGAATAGCCGTTGTCTTTTAATGCTTTTGCAATTACATCTGATACTGTTGCACCGTTCTTTACTGTTACTGTAATATCATTAATCCAGTTAGTATATGATTTATGAGCATTTGTTCCATGAACATCATCACCTACTAAAGTAAACTTAGTCTGGATTACATTACCCTTGATAATATCAAGCTGTAATTCTGCTTCTTCCAATACATCAAAGTTAGTTACAAGAGATTTCTGTGTTGCAGTTAAGCTGTCATAAGCTGCTCTTGCTTCCTTAATTGCTGCTTCGCTATCCTTTGTAACCTTGCCAATTGAAGCAATTTTTTCTGTAACTTCTGCTGCTAACTGTTTGTTTTCTGTTTCAGCATCCATTGCAGGAATCTTTGTATCCATGTAATCATCAACATAGTAAAGAATTACTGCATCGTTTTCCTTGACTACATAATCTGCCATTCCAACACTTGGAGCTTCTCCATTTACGGCATACATCCAACCACTGTTTGAACCATTATCTAATGCTGCAAGTTTTGTACCTGTTGGTGTTGTAATTGCTGTAATATAGTTGTACTCAGCGTTTACTTCTGCTTCATAACCTTTTGCCTTTAAGCCCTTTGTTATTACATCTCCTGCTGTTGCATCTTTTCTAACTTTTACTGTAATGTTACTAATCCATCTTGTATAAGAAGTATGGATTTTTGTTCCATGAACATCATCACCTACCAATGTAAACTTAGTTGAAACTGCATTGTCTTTTATATTTTCAAGCTGTGCTTCAGCCTGTACTAATACATCATAATTAGTTACTAATTCTTTCTGAGTATCTGTTAATGCGTCATAAGATGCTCTTGCTTCTTTAATAAGATTTTCGCTACTTTCTGTAACTTCTCCAATTTCAGAAATCTTCTTAATTACTGCATCTGCTGCCTTCTGATTATCAGCAGGATCCTCAACTGTTGGAACCTTAGCATTGCTCCAATCGTCAACATAATAAAGAATAATATTATCGTCTTTGCTAACCTTGTAACCGCTGATTCCCACGTTTGGACTCTTTCCATTTACAGCATACATCCAACCACTGCCTGAACCATTATCAAATGCCTTTAAGCTTACTCCTGATGGTGTTGTTACACCTGAAATATAACTTGTTGAGCCAATAATTGAATATCCATACTGCTTAAATGCTTTTACAATTACATCCGATGCTTTTGAACCACTCTTAACTGTAATTGTCGCATTAGCAATCCAAGTACTGTATGAAACATGTCCTGATGAACCATGAACATCATCACCTACTAATGAGAACTTAGTTGTTACTGCTGTTCCCTTAATAATTTCAAGCTGTAATTCTGCTTCATCTAAAACATCATAGTTTGTTACAAGTTTCTTCTGTGCTGAAGTTAAAGCATCATAAGATGCTCTTGCTTCCTTAATTGCTGCTTCACTTTCTTCTGTTACTGTGCCAATTGCTGCAATCTTTTCTGTTACAAGTGAGGCATAATACTCATCTTCACCTTCATATTTTATCTTAACATTATTAAGATTCCAGTATCCATCCTTACCTTCTGTATAAAGCTTGTAAGATGTTAATGCCCAAACTGCCTGAATTGTAGCATACTGGTTTACTTTTCCACCTTTAAGATATACGAAAGCTCCATCATTTTCACTGTAATAGCTCATTAAAGCTGTTAATGTGTTCTTATATTTTGTACCAATTGTTGTTGTTACATCTTTGTTTAATGAAGTTAAAGCAAGTACAACCATTGCTGTTGTGTTTGCATTTCCATAATCATAATTTGCGTCAGCTTTTGATTCAATATAAGTTAATGCTTTTTCAATGATTTCTTTTGCTGCTTCATTATCCTGATATCTTCCAAGTGCCTGAAGAACCATTGCTGTTGTATCCACATCTGACGAACCCTTTGCCCAGCCGATACCACCGTCTTCATTCTGGAATTTCTTAAGTTCTGCAATAATCTTCTCTCTTGACCACTTAGCATCACTTGGAATTACTGTATTTCTTGCATCAAGTGCCAATAAAGCATATGCTAATTCATTTGCTCCGTCAGACAACCTTTCACTGTTGTAAATTAACTGAGCAATATTTACACCGTCTACATTTGTTATGTCTCTGTTTATAAGTGATAAAACAAGAGCTGCCTTTTCCATGTCGGTAGGCTTTGTTCCTTCTACTGTCCAATTCTTGCTTGCCTCTACTACTGCATCATAGTATTTATTGGCTTCCTGAATTGTAATAGATTTTCCTGCTCTTGCAAGTGTATAAAGATTC
>ERZ773195.1984-NODE-1984-length-13762-cov-3.631648_pt1 | contig 13762 bp, 15 predicted proteins | sample MGYA00580530_ERZ773195 | MGnify/ENA primary metagenome ERZ773195 (study PRJEB29015, sample SAMEA2737751) | human gut metagenome | biome: human gut; feature: human-associated habitat; material: faeces | place: China | collected 2012 ...
TTTTACGCCGTCCTCAGCCTCTTTAAGATCCTGACAGATCAGAACACCTTTTCCAAGAGCAAGTCCGTCTGCTTTTAATACAATAGGATATTTAGATGTTTCAAGATACTTCATTGCTTCTTCAGGTGAATCAAAGTTCTCGTATCCTGCTGTAGGAATATTATATTTCTTCATTAAGTCTTTTGAGAAAGCTTTTGAACCTTCAAGAATGGCTGCATTCTTTCTTGGTCCGAATACCCTAAGTCCTGCTTCTTCAAACTTATCAACAATACCGCCTACCAATGGATCATCCATACCTATAACTGTTAAGTCGATTTCTTTTTCCTTTGCAAAATCAACTAATTTATCAAATTCCATTGCTCCAATGTTTACACATTCAGCAACCTGACCGATTCCTGCATTTCCCGGTGCACAATAGATTTTGTCAACCTTAGGGCTTTTTGCCACTGCTGTTGCAATTGCATGTTCTCTTCCGCCACTTCCAACAATAAGTACTTTCATTTTATATCTCCTTGTCTTACTATCCTTAATGGATTCTATTCAATAAAATTATTCTCCAATTGCTATTTTGCCATTGGCAATATCGTTAATTGCCTGTGGTAAAATCTTCCACTCTGCCTGCTCCATAACTCTCTTCTGAAGGATTTCAGGTGTATCACCTTCTAATACCTCAACAGCCTTCTGATATATAATAGGACCTGTATCTGTTCCTTCATCTACGAAATGAACTGTAGCTCCTGTAATTTTAACTCCACGCTCCAATGCTTTTTCGTGAACGTGTAATCCATAAAATCCGTTTCCGCAGAAAGATGGGATTAATGATGGATGTATATTTATAATTCTGTTTCTATATTTATTAATTCTTCCGGTAAAACCACAAGAAAACCTGCAAGTACAATCAGGTCAAGATTGTATGAATCTATTGTTCTGATTAATGCCTTATTAAATTCATCTCTTGTAGCATAATCCTTAATACATACGCTTTCTGCCTTAATTCCGTTGTCTTTTGCTCTGGTTAAAGCATATGCGTCTTTCTTATTGCTAATTACAACTTCTAACTTAGCATTTGTAATTACTCCACTATGTACACCGTCTATAATAGCCTGTAAATTAGTTCCACCACCTGAAACCATTACTCCTACCTTTAACATAATTCCTCCTATTAAGTACCAAAAAAGTTATTGATACTAAGCAGTATTTATTTTCTTTAGAAAAGCATATAGGCTAGTTGAAAAACTAGCCTTTTCATTTAAATATTTACTATACTAATTCTGCACACTTTTCTCCGGATTCTACCTGTCCTAATTCGTAGCATGTTTCTCCTGCTGCCTTTAAAGCTTCCATTGTCTTGTCTACGTCTGCAGGATCAATTGCCAATACCATACCGATACCCATGTTGTAAGTATTGTACATCATTTCTTCTTCAATATCTCCTGTCTTTGCAAGAAGTTTGAAGATTGCAGGTACTTCGTAGCTGTCTTTCTTAACTACTGCCTTTACTCCGTCAGGAAGCATTCTTGGAATGTTTTCGTAGAAACCACCACCTGTAATGTGGCTGCATCCCTTGATTGTTACTCCTGCTTCTTTTACTTTCTTTAACGCCTTAACATAAATTCTTGTAGGTGCAAGTAACGCTTCACCTAAAGTCTTTCCTAACTCATCATAATATGTATTAAGAGATTCTTCTGTCATTTCGAATACTTTTCTTACTAAAGAAAATCCGTTGCTATGAACACCTGAAGATGCAATACCGATTAACTTATCGCCAGGCTTAATATTTTCACCTGTAATAAGGTCTTTCTTGTCTACAACGCCTACTGCAAATCCGGCAAGATCATATTCGTCAACAGGCATAAGTCCCGGATGTTCTGCTGTTTCACCACCAACTAATGCAGCTCCTGACTGCTTACATCCTTCAGCTACACCACTAACGATTGTTGCAATCTTTTCAGGATAGTTCTTTCCACATGCAATGTAGTCAAGGAAGAAAAGAGGTTCTCCACCTGAACATGCAATGTCATTTACACACATGGCAACACAGTCAATACCGATTGTGTCATGCTTATCCATAATATATGCTAACTGTACTTTTGTACCACATCCGTCTGTTCCTGATAATAATACAGGTTCTTCCATCTTCTTAATTGAATCTAAGCTAAAAGCACCTGCGAAACCGCCAAGACCACCTAAAACTTCCGGTCTCATTGTTTCCTTAACATGCTTCTTCATAAGCTCTACTGATCTGTAACCTGCTTCAATATCAACGCCTGCCTTCTTGTAATCCATAGTATAATCTCCTTAATTCTATATGTACTTTTCTATTGCTTTTATATTATTTTATATGATGCTTAAACATCTTTTACACTTTTTAATTCTTAGTAGTTCTTGTAACCTACTTCTTTAAGTCTTGCATCTTTTTCAACTACTGAATCTTTCATTTCCTTGCTAAAATCTTTAAGTTTTGCAAGTAATTCAGCATCTGATGTAGCAAGAATCTTTGCTGCAAGGATACCTGCATTCTGACCGCCATTAATAGCTACAGTTGCAACCGGGATTCCTGAAGGCATCTGAACGATTGAGTAAAGTGAATCTACTCCACCTAAATCTGAAGTCTTCATTGGTATTCCAATAACAGGCATTGGGAATAATGCTGCGCACATACCCGGAAGGTGTGCTGCCTTTCCTGCTCCTGCAATAATAACTTTAACTCCTCTTTCTTCAGCTCCTTTAGCCCATTCAAAGAAAATATCAGGCTCTCTGTGTGCTGAAATTATGGTCATCTCATAATCGATTCCCATCTGATCAAGAAAATCTGCTGCTTTGCTCATTACAGGCATATCTGAATCGCTGCCCATTACAATTGCTACTTTTGCCATTTTGTTCTCCTTTTCACATAAATTCATCTTAAAGCGTTATAAATTTAACATATTCTACATTGTACCCATAAAAATAACTGTAGTCAACATTAGATTTCTTCCAACGGTTCATTTAGAAGTTCTGTTCCTTCCAATACGAAACGTCCGTCTTTTATTATAGTAATTTCGCTGCCATCTTTTCTTACTGCCGTTATTTCACCAAGTTCATCATAAGGCATTGTAATGTCGGTATGACAACCAAAATATGCTTTCTTTATGTCTGTCTTTCTAAGAGCTGACACTTCATTCTCTCTTGCCACTATTTCCTTGCCGTCAGGATTATATGTTTTAATATCCTCCTCAAAGCTATAGCAGGTATCACCCACTGCAAAATGTGGTCCCATTTTTTCAACAATAAGAATAGGAAGCTTGTAAACCACATGGTACTTCTTTGCAACCATATAAGCTGTTGTGTTAGTACCTATGGCAAACTCTCCAATAGGAAGTGTTTCATGATTAAACATTACATTCTGCTTAATAAATTTCTTATTCTCTTCCTCAGTGTCAAAATTCTTACAAGTGTAATCTTTTATTTTTCCATCTTCAAATGTAATCTGCAAATCATTATACTTTAAGTCATTTAAATATACCTGACTTACGTGAAGGATTCCCTCTGTTCCCTTTAACTTAGGTGAAGTAAAAACTTCTCCCAAAGGAATGTTTACATCTGCAAGACAGTTTTCAAAATTAGTTTCCTTTAAAGGATTCTTAAGGTCATGCATCTGAACTTTCATGTTAGTTTTGTTGTCGCCTTTTCCAAGAACCTTTACATATTCTGCCTGGTCCAGTGCATCAATTATGTTCTGCTGAACCTTTCCGTATATTTCAGAATCAAGAGTGTTAATCTTTACAGTTTCCTTAAACATCTGTTCAAAGTCGTCCCCAAACTCAGGTATTGGAAAAGCAATAATTGTAAAACTTCTTTCGTCTCCCTTAATATACTCTTGAACCATTGTCTGATATTCAGTAATATATTCTGACTTAAGTTTCTGCTGTTCTTCTGAAAGTGCATATGCCTGTTTCTTATTTTCCGGTTCAAAAGGTGTTTCTCCGAAAATCTCAATTACTGCAGGGCCTGCCATCTTTCCTGCCAACTGTTTTCTGCTTTCATAAGCATGTCTTGAAACTTCTAATTTTCTCTTAATATATGCCTTGTCCAAATACAATGCATCATCGTATCTGTGATCGTAAGCATACTGCCTGTTAGGACTTGTTGTTGTATAACCTACCTGATAAATTACAGGTTCAAGTCCCATTTTCTTAAAATTAAATATTGCAGATCTGATAATTCTTTCAAAGCCCAATGAATATCTAATATCAACAGTGCCTTTCTTAGAAATATCTTTTCCTGTGTTTATAAAACCAATTCTGTAGCCTTCTGTATAAACCTTTGCAAGTCTGTCTATTTCTTCCTGACTTAAACTGTTAAGAAACTCTGCCATCTTAAGTTCATTAAAACCTACGTGCTCACCATATTTGTAAAGATATCTTAAGTCATTTAAATCGCTGTTCATAACAATATCAACAGCAAACTTATTGTCAGGATTAATTCTGTCCTCAATCATAAGGTCTGTAAAAATCTCTGTGTTATCTTTTTCATATGAATAAACCGTTTCATAAACATTGTCATATTCCAATTGTTCCACATCTTCAAAATAATTATAAATCTGTGTAAACAATTCCATTTGAAGAACTACTTCTTCTAATCTCCCCATATATACATTTCTAATCATTCCACGATTTTTTGTGTAAATATAGCAAAGTATCTTTCCGTATTCTTCTCCTAAAGTTTTCACTGCATACTCAGGATTGGCGAAACTTTCTTCATAGTTTTCACTATAAATTTCTTCAAATAAACTTTTATTAAGTTCTTTCAACCGGTCTAATGAGAAATCATTTATCTCTCCTGACTTTATGATGCTGTTTAAATCATCTATTTTACAAATAAACTCAGATGCCTTACAGAAAAAGCTCTTAAAAGGCTCTGACACTGTATCTTCATTTATTATTTCTCTTATTCGTGAGGTTGCAATCTCATATCTTTCAAAAATAATATCCAAATGCTCCACTCTCTTTCTTTAAAATCTATACACACTTTTTATACATATGCCAAATACATACCTAATATAAAAATCCAAATAACTGCATTAGTTATTGTGCCTATATATGTATATTTTAAAAATTTATTTTCTTCTTTAAAACTATTAATTCCAATAACAAATCCTACTATAGCTGACACCATAACCAACAACATTAAAAGGCCCACATAAATTCCTGCATTGCCTTTTTTAAGTATTGAAATAACCACTGCCAGTATAAATAACAATATATTTACGCCGGCAATAACTGATGACTTTCTGCCACCTTTTGTATAATTCCTTAAAGGTATCTTTCGTCCTTTTTTATCTTCTTTTTCTTCTCTTTTTTCTTCTTTGCTTCTCTTCTTCACTTTGTTATTCTCACTTATTTCTATTTTTCATGAATAATTTCATGATTTTTAAAACAATATACCCCAACAGTCCCCCAACTGTATTAAGAAAAATATCATCCACGTCAAAGGCTCCCACTTTTAAAACAAGCTGGGCTGTTTCAATAAGCATGCTGAAAACCATTGTAAGCAATGTTACACTTACAAAATTGTTTACGATTTTCTCCCTTGACATACTTGGTAACAAAAAGCCGAATGGCATAAAGAATGCTACATTTCCTGCCAGATTCATTATTGTAATCTGCCACCCATATGTATGTCTCATTCGCCAAAATCTGTTTATTTCTTTAAACAGAACCAGGTTATATCTGTATTCATCGCTAACCATGGTTCTGTCTAAACTTTCTGAAAAAAACATGGCATATAAAGTTACCACCAGATATAGGATAAACAATATTTTTCCAAACATACGCATCTTTTTATCTGATTTTCTCAATTCAACTTTGCCTCCAATATGATAGCTTAATTAGCTGTCATTAACTATTTAGCACCATACTGTTTATAATATTCATCAATTGCTGTCTTGATTGTATCATCAATAACAACTTTTCCATTACATTCCTTATTGTAAAGATATTCAACAACATCTGCCATTGAAACAATTGCGTTAGCCTTAAATCCATATTCTTCCTGAATTTCATCAAGAGCACTCTTTTCTCCGCCTTTTCCAACTTCCATTCTGTTTAGTGAGACCATTAAGCCTACGATTTCAACATCTGCTGCACTTCTTACCTTTGGTACAGTTTCTTCCATGGACTTTCCTGATGTAGTTACATCTTCAATCATAACAACTCTGTCGCCGTCTTTTAACTTGCTTCCAAGGAAGCTTCCCTTATCTGCGCCGTGGTCTTTTTCTTCCTTACGGTCTGAACAGTAACGGATTTCTTTTCCATATAATTCACTGTAAGCAATAGCTGTTACAACACTGATTGGAATACCCTTGTATGCAGGTCCAAATAAAACATCAAAATCATCTCCATATGTATCATGGATTGCCTTTGCATAATATTCGCCTAATCTCTTAAGCTGTGAACCTGTTACGTATGCACCGGCATTCATAAAGAAAGGTGATTTACGTCCGCTTTTAAGTGTAAATTCTCCAAACTTTAAAACATCACTTTCTACCATAAAATCAATAAATTCCTTCTTATATGCTTCCATTTTTTAATATCTCCTTTATTTTACTAATCCAATTAGACTGTTAATATCTTCTACATTATGTCTTCTCATGTAGTCCTCAATTCCTTCAACCACCTCTATTGTTGTGTTAGGGTTATTAAAGTTTGCAGTTCCCACTGATACTGCTGTGGCTCCGGCAAGAATAAATTCCATTGCATCACTTGCATTTGCAATTCCGCCCATTCCTATTATTGGAACCTTTACGGCATTAGCCACCTGATATACCATTCTTACTGCCACAGGCTTAATTGCAGGACCTGAAAGTCCGCCTGTCTTGTTGGCTAATACGAACTTCTGTCTTTCCACATCAATCTGCATACCTGTTAATGTATTTATAAGTGATAAAGCATCTGCACCACCTGCTTCTGCAGCCTTTGCCATCTCTGTTATATCTGTAACATTAGGGCTTAACTTCATTATTACAGGCTGTTTTGCTACTGCCTTTACTGCTTTTGTAATGGCTTCTACTGCTTTAGGATCCTGTCCGAAAGCTATTCCGCCATGCTTTACATTGGGACATGAGATGTTAATTTCTAACATGTCTACCTTTTCATGGCCTAATTTTTCAACTACATCAATATAATCCTCTGTAGTTCTTCCACAAACATTAACAATAATATTTGTATCATAATCCTGAAGATATGGGATGTCACGCTTTGCAAACAAATCATATCCCGGATTCTGAAGTCCTACCGCATTAAGCATTCCTCCATATGTTTCGGCAATACGTGGTGTAGGATTTCCCTCCCAAGGTACATTGGCAACACCTTTTGTTACTACTGCACCTAATCTGTTTAAATCTACAAATTCACCGTATTCTGCTCCTGATCCAAATGTTCCGGAGGCCACCATTACCGGATTCTTAAATTCAACTCCTGCAATATTAACTTTTGTATTCATTAAAGCTCTACCTCCTCGGCCAAAAATACCGGACCATCCTTACATATTCTCTTATTATTAACATTTGAGTGATGATCTTTCTCCTTAGACTGACATACACAGGCAAGGCAGGCACCAATTCCGCATGCCATTCTTTCTTCTAAAGAAAGCTGACATTCAATTCCTTTTTCAAGAGCATATTCTTTAATAGCCTTAAGCATTGGTGTAGGACCGCATGCATAAATCACATCGCCCTCAACTGCCTGTTCCTTTATGGCATCAATAACTGTACCCTTTGTACCTGTACTTCCGTCTTCAGTTGCAATATATAACTTTCCATTGCTTTCTAATTCGTCAGTAAGGAATAATTCATCACGATATCCTGCCACAATCTGAACTTCTGCCTTAGCCTTTAATTCTGTGGCAAGCTGAACCATAGGAGGAATACCAATTCCACCACCTATTAATATAGCCTTCTTTCCCTCTCTCTGCATAAAGCCGTTTCCAAGTGGTCCTATAATAGAAACACTGTCTCCTGCTTTATATGTTGACATTTCCGTTGTTCCGCCACCTACGACTCTGTAAACAATACGTAATCTGCCATTCTCTTTGTCTACCTGACAAATACTAATAGGTCTAGGCAATAATTTAGTTTTGTCATTACAGTAAACTGAAATAAACTGTCCTGCAACTGCTGTGTCTGCTGCTTTTGTTTCAATCCACATGCTATACACACCGGTTCCAATACATTCCTGTGAAATTACTTTTGCAAGTTCTTTACTTCTCATATTCGCTCCTACTCGTTGTTATGATTACATAATAATGAAACAATCCGTTTAATCATTTTTATATTTTATCATCATTAATTATTGTGTTTTTTGTCTTTATTAACAAACTCTATATTCCTTTAGAAAATTGAGTTAATATCTTCAATCATGTCAATTACAGCCTGTCTTGATGCATCTGCATAATTTAAGCTGCCAAACTTAGCATATTTATCCTGCTTGTATGCACAAATAATTCCTCTTGAAGAGTTAACAATTGCACCAAGTCCGTCTTCGTTAAAGTATGGCTTAAGTCCATCTGCTGTACCACCCTGTGCACCGTAACCAGGTACAAGAATGTAGCTCTTTGGCATTACTTTTCTAAGAACTTTTCCCATTTCAGGATATGTTGCACCAACTACTGCACCAATATAGCTGTAGTCGTTACCCATATGTTCTTCTCCCCATTTTGCCACCTTTTCGCCAACCCATTCATAAAGTGGTCTGCCATCAATTAATCTGTCCTGAAATTCTCCACTTGAAGGATTAGATGTTTTAACTAAAATGAAAAGACCTTTATTTTCTTCTTTACATACATCAATAAATGGCTTAATTCCATCTGTTCCAAGATAAGGATTTACTGTTGCAAAGTCTTCATCAAATAATGAATATTTCTTGCTTCCAACCTGTACTTTTCCAAGATGACCTGTAGCATATGCTGCTGATGTTGAGCCGATATCTCCACGCTTAACATCGCCGATTACAACAAGGTCTTTTTCCTTTGCATATTTTACTGTCTTATCGAAAGCAACAAGTCCCGGTACTCCAAACTGTTCATACATTGCTATCTGTGGCTTTACTGCAGGAATCAAATCATATGTATTATCGATAATTCCTTTGTTGTACTGCCAAATTGCCTCTGCCGCTCCCTCTAATGTTTCGCCGAACTCATCAAAAGCTTTCTTTGTAATGTGTTCGGGAATGTAACTCATCATTGGATCAAGTCCTACTACAACAGGTGCGTTTGTTTTTTTGATTTTGTCTACTAATTTGTTTATCATTGCTTTCTTCCTTCCTTATTGGATTTTGGTTATATTTTGATTTTTAATCTGTTATTCTCAAAATCTATTTTGTGTTTTAATATTTATTTGCTAAATTTTATTTGTTTGAATAAACAATTTTTCCGTTAAGAATTGTATATTCAACTTCTCCTGAAACTTTGTAACCGTCAAAAGGTGTATTCTTACCCTTTGATTCAAAAGTGTTTACGTCTATAGTGTATTCTTTATCAGGATCAATAATTGTAATGTCCGCAATCTTGCCCTCATCTAAAGTTCCCTTTGGAATGCCTAAAACTTTCGCAGGATTGTAACTCATCTTGGCAGCCATCTGCATTGGAGTTAAATATCCTTTCTTAACTAAGTTGGTAACTGTTAATGCTACTGATGTTTCAAGACCTACTATTCCAAATGGTGCATGTTCTAAGTCTTTAGCCTTTTCCTCTGCACTATGTGGAGCATGGTCTGTTGAAATAACATCCATAATGTCATCCTGTAGTCCTTTAATAAGAGCTTCCATATCCTCTCTTGCACGTAAAGGTGGATTCATTTTAAAATTACCGTCGTTACTTGTTATATCATCTGAACACATAGAAAAATGATGTGGACAAACTTCTGCTGTTACTTTTATGCCTTCTTCCTTTGCTCTTTTAACCATTTCAACACTATCCTTAGTTGAGCAATGGCACAAATGTAATGTTGCCCCTGTTTCCTTAGCCAACATAATATCACGCATTGCAATAACGTCTTCAACTGCATTGCTTATTCCCTTAACTCCAAGCTCACTTGACTTGTCTCCTAAGTTAATAACGCCGCCTTCAACTAAATTAATGTCCTCACAATGAGCAAGTACCGGCACATTAGCCTTTGCGGCATTCTTCATTGCTTTTCTATAAACACCTGAGTTCATTACTGACTTGCCGTCTTCGCTTATGGCACAAATTCCTGCCTTTTTAAGCTCTTCCACATCAGTAATTTCAACTCCTGCCATATTCTTTGTAACTGCACCAACAGGAAGTACATTGGTAAGTCCCGTTTTTTCACCTTTTTCAATAATGTACTTAACTGTTTCTACATTATCTACTACCGGTTTAGTGTTAGGCATACAGCAAACAGTTGTAAATCCGCCTTTTGCAGCAGCCTTGCTTCCTGTTTCAATATCTTCTTTGTATGTAAGTCCCGGATCTCTGAAATGTACGTGCAAATCAATTAATCCCGGCATTACATAACAGCCTGCTGCATCAATTACAGTGTCAGCCTGCTTTTCAATTGATTCTGCCTTTTCCTTAATAATTCCATCTTCAACAAAGATGTCCATTACTTTGTCTAAATTCTCTGACGGATTAATTAGCCGTCCGTTTTTTATTAATATTGTCACTTTTTACCTCTTTCTATGATTCAGTATTACTGTCACATTTGTAAAACTATACAATAATCCATCTAAAAGTATATCAAAAAAGCACACCCCTTTCAATAAAAAGGGCGTGCCTTATTTTACTTTTTCTTGTATATGCTAATAAGTCCTTGTTCCTGATATGCAATCTCATATCTGCCTGAGCTTAAAACCTGATCAAATTTCTGTTTCTCATTGTCAAATCTCTCATCTACCACAAGATAATCTGTATAAACAGGCTGTTCTAAATGATTCTGATCATACATTACAAGATTTTTAAACAAATGTGGTGTTAAAAATCCTGATGTGCAAACTGAAGCATTAGTAGGAACAAGCTCTAATGCTTTGTCTATTTTCTCATAGGTTGATTTGTTTTCTGTATATGTTTTGTAATAATTAGGCATTTTAGGAAACTGATTGCCTACAAACATTATTCCTGCATAAAGCACTGCTATGCTTACGTATGTTTTCGCCTTTTCTGCTTTAACATCAGCCATATTCATAATTGCAAGATACATTATTAATGCAATAACTCCAAAATTATACTGGAAGTTTATATCATGCATATACACATATGTTGTAAATATATTAATTATAATAAGTGGTGAAAGTAATATATATCTTGTATATTTCTTTCCCGTTGTAAAAATAACAGTTGCCATTGGTCCAAACATTAGTATAAAATAAGCAATCTTTTCTACACTGTCTGCGCTGGAATTTGTAATCATCTGTGCAATTACATATCCCGGATTTGCAATAATGCTTTTGAATACCTGGCTTAATCCTCCATCTGCATCAAAATACAAATTGCTAAATCTGTTATCCATAATTCCAAGTCCATAGCTGTTAACCACAGAAATTGCAATTAGGAAATAAACCGCTGCGCAAACCATTAATATTAGTCCTCTTTTTTTGTCTTTTCTTGAAAGCAAATAGAATGTTCCAAGAACCAATACATATATTGCCGCGTCCTCTTTCACAAAAAATGCCAAAAGCATCATTAATATCATAATGTATGTTTTCTTCTTTTCTGCTGCCCATATTGTCATCAGCAAAAAGAATGTAAGAAAACAGTTCTCATGCATATCATACATTGCCCCGCCTGATGTTGCTGGATACAATGCATAAAGTAAAGTAAATCCTACTGTCATCCAATTAGACAATCTGTATTCCCTGGCAATAAGAACTATTGGTATAACCGGCAAAGCTATCATTAATGCCTGTATTAGCTGTACTGTTACCGGACTTGGGAAAATAAAATATATAGGAAGTGCAATATAATATATTGGTGAAAAATGAACACCAAAATGAGAAAGAAGTCTGTTTCTCTCAAGGGTTGTTGCAACAGAACCTGTCTGTCTCATATTTTCATACATCTGAGTAAATATTCCAAAATCAAATGTTGAATTAAGATATGACTTATATCTTAATACTGTAACTATTCCAACAAATCCAAACAATAACACACCTATTATTGCAACTATAATATTAGTATGTATTCTTTTTATTTTTAATTCTGATATAAACTGATAAATGTCTTCTTTAACATACAAAAAAGCGATAGCTGCTATAAAAGCAAGTATTGCCTGATAACATGGTCCGCCTATTGGATTACCGGCGTTTGTTGTCCAATCATTTGAATATCCAATAAAAGCACATAACAATAGGAATATATATGTAAAAACAAACATTAATCCTCCTGCAATCTTTTTGTTTTTGTAATATATAATTCCTAATATAATGCTAAAAATTATAGTCATTATAAATGCCTTAGTAAAATTTCCATCAGCCGGAAACTGAATATTACTAATCTGCTTATAGGCACCTCTTAATATAGATGTTAATGCCCATCCGCCTACAATGCTTATAATAATACCTTCAAGTATTTCTTTTTCATATTTTGTAATTTTTTTTAATGTGTCCACCTTTTTACTCCCTTTTGTTTTCATTTACATGATATTTTACCATACAACCCTAAATATTGTGAACTATTTGTAAATGTTTTTTTGTAAAACCGCAAAATCTATTGATTATTATTACAGATGTGTTATACTTATGTAGTATTAAATACTACGTAGAAAGGTTATAAAAAACTATGTATAAAATTGTAAGCGACAGCGCATGTGACTTGTCAAAAGAATATTTAGAAAAACACGACGTTACCATTGTACCTTTATCGGTTTCTTTCGATGGTGAAATTTATTATAGAGATGGTGTTGATATAACAAGAGACCAGTGTTATCAGAAGATGGTTGATGACCCTAAGCTTTTTCCAAAAACTTCACTTCCAAGCGTGGAAAGCTATGCAGATGTTTTTAGAAGCTTTGTGGAACAGGGCTTCCCCGTTGTATGTTTTACAATAACAACACTTTTCAGTGGTTCATATAATTCAGCTATGAATGCTAAATCTTTAGTTGAGGAAGATTACCCTGATGCTAATATTTGTGTTATTGATTCAAAGCAGAACACTGTAACTCAGGCATTGTTAATTGACCAGTTTGTCAAAATGCTTGAAGATGGTCTTTCTTTTGAACAGGCTATGTCTAAGTTAGATGCTTTAATGGCCTCAGCCAGAATCTTCTTTACAGTAGGTTCACTTGATTATCTTAAGATGGGTGGTCGTATTGGCAAGGTTGCCACAGCTGCAACAGGCAAGCTTGGGGTTAAACCTGTTATTATTATGAAAGACGGAGATATTGTTTTGTTTAGGTTTAATGTATGATGAATAACAGAGATAATTTAATCAGCATAATTGTTCCCTGCTATAATGAAGAACACGCCATACCTTATTTTTATAAAGCAATAACGGAACATTCTACGCTGATGAAAAATGAATTTGGCGTTGATTTTGAATATTTATTTATAAATGACGGTTCGGTTGATAATACCTTAACTGTCTTAAAAGAATATGCAATTAAAGATAATCGCGTAAAATATATTTCTTTTTCATAATATGTCTGCAGGATTATTTTATAAGGTAAGTTGAAGTCCGACAGTGAGATATTTAGGCATAGGCGTTGTAGTACCTATATTACCGTAGTTATACGTAGACGACGTGAGCGAAGAACCGGTTCCCGTTTCAGGGT
>ERZ773195.2002-NODE-2002-length-13693-cov-3.599795_pt1 | contig 13693 bp, 12 predicted proteins | sample MGYA00580530_ERZ773195 | MGnify/ENA primary metagenome ERZ773195 (study PRJEB29015, sample SAMEA2737751) | human gut metagenome | biome: human gut; feature: human-associated habitat; material: faeces | place: China | collected 2012 ...
GTATCTTTCTTCTCTTTTTGGGATGCAAGAAGAACCGCTTCTTCGCGTTCCATCTCTAGTGGAGCGAGAACCGGGAAATGGAAAACAGGCAAGCCATACGAGCCGACACTGAACAGATCGGTTTCCCCCGGATGGAAAATCATCTGTCCTTCTTCTCCTATGCTGAACGAACCTAACACCCCTAACGACAACTTTCCATATTGTTGCAGGATGTTCTTTATATCCTCCACATCTTCTTCCAGCATCAGTTGTGCCTGACGATAGCTCACCTCGTGCATCTGCATATACGATTCAGGCAAAAGCCCATCATTATGTTGCAACGTCATATTGAAACCGATCTCTTTTCTCAAAGGACGAAACGTATGTTCCTCCTTATGCTGCATGGCCGGAACAGCCTGCAGAACAAAACCTCCGAACTTCGGCACAATCACACAATCATGCACTAAAAGCAAACGTTCAATATGTGTTACAATTCTAAGCATACAACAAAGGTAAATCTTTTGTCTGGATTGACAAAAAATTTATAGGATTACAATTGATGAAATTCGTATCTTTGTAAGGAAAAGAATCAATTAATCAATAAAGATCATATCATGCTTGCATATACATATATTGAAAAAGGCAAATTTGGTTTAACAGAAAAACCGAAACCGAAAATTACGGATGCACGGGATGCGATCGTGCGTGTGACCCTGGGTAGTATCTGCACCAGTGACCTGCATATCAAGCACGGAAGTGTACCCCGCGCAATACCCGGAACAACCGTCGGACATGAAATGGTAGGTGTCGTCGAAGAAGTGGGAACAGGTGTCACATCTGTCAAACCCGGAGACAGAGTAACCGTGAACGTCGAGACTTTCTGTGGAAAATGCTTCTTTTGCCAACACGGATATGTCAATAATTGTACCGACCTCAACGGTGGCTGGGCTTTAGGCTGCCGTATCGACGGAGGACAGGCGGAATATGTCAGAGTACCCTATGCCGATCAAGGACTGAATCGCATTCCCGACACGGTCAGTGACGAGCAGGCTCTGTTTGTCGGAGACATACTTGCCACAGGTTTTTGGGCTACTCGCATCTCGGAAATTACGGAGAAAGACACGGTCCTCATCATCGGTGCAGGGCCTACCGGAATTTGTACTTTACTCTGCTCGATGCTGAAGAACCCGAAGCATATCATTGTCTGTGAAAAGTCTCCTGAAAGAATTCGGTTTGTTCGCGAGCATTATCCTGATGTGTTAGTAACGGAGCCTGAACACTGCAAGGAATTTGTTCTCAAGAACAGTGACCATGGTGGTGCAGATGTTGTTTTGGAAGTAGCGGGGAGTGATGATTCTTTCCATTTGGCATGGGATTGTGCTCGTCCTAATGCTGTTGTCACCATAGTAGCCCTCTATGACCAGCTATATCAGGAAATAAATGAAAATTAAATAGAAGTCACATATGAAGAATATACTGATAGTGAGCAATAGTGATACGTGTCGCAGTCGTATGGCGCAAGAGATTTTAAACTCGTTCGGTAGAGGTATGAAGATTAGTACTGCCGGTGTTTTGGTTGGAAATTCTGTCCCGGATGTTGTTTGCCTGGTGATGGAACAGAATGGATATGACTTTTCACGTAGAAAGCCTTGTGATGTTGCTACGTATACCCAGCAGACATGGGATTATGTTATTACTCTTTGTCCGGAAGCGGAGGAAGTGCAAAAGGGAATGCAGGGGGTAGTGAGAAAATATGTTTCTTTTAATTTTGCAGATCCTTTTCGGGGAGGTATTCATGCCGATGATGAACAGGAAGAACGGGTGGTGGCACTATATGACGCTATGCATAAAGAATTGTATGAGTTTTTTCGGAGTGAATTAATGGAGAAACTCTTGCCTCGCTGTTCTTGTGGGGCGAATACATATTGTAGGTGTGAGTAGGAATATGAATAGAATCATATATGTGTCTCGTCCGGTGATGATGGCAGAGTTGCTTAATCTTTAACACGAAGTTGCCAGAAAGCGATAGCGGATGCGGCAGCTACATTGAGTGAATCTACCCCGTTTGCCATAGGGATGCGGACCACATAGTCCGCCTCGGTAATTGTTTCGTTTCGAAGACCGTCGCCCTCGGTTCCCATCACAATGGCTAACTTGGGTTCGGTCGCTAAGATGGGACTATCAATAGAGATTGATTTCTCTGTAAGTGCCATAGCGACTGTGCGGAATCCCAGTTTATGCAGTTCATTGGGAGAACCATCCAACCAAGCCCATGGTATCAGGAAAACAGATCCCATTGAAACTCTGACTGCACGTCGGTTCAATGGGTCGCAAGAATTGCGTGTCAGTAATATGGCATCTATCCCAAGAGCGGCTGCAGAACGGAAAATAGCTCCAATGTTGGTAGTGTCTACCACACCTTCAATGACTGCGATACGCCGTGCGCCTCTACATATTTCTTCTACACTTTTCGATGTCGGGCGGTGCATGGCACAGAGGACGCCGCGTGTGAGTGTATATCCGGTCAATGTGGCAAGCAGTTCTCTTGCACCCGTATAGACAGGTATATCACCACAACGTTCAATGATGTCAGCAGCATCACCAGTGATATGCTTCTGCTCGCATAAAAGAGCTAAAGGTTCATAACCGGCATTTAGAGCTACATTAATAACTTTCGGACTTTCTGCAATAAACAGTCCCTTATCAGACTCGATACGATTACGTAGTTGAGCTTCAGTGAGAGTACTGAATATTTCTATTCTGGGATCAGTTAAGGAATGTATTTCTATAATGGGCATAGGATTTCTTACAACTATCTATTTTATTATACCAATGATTGCATCTACTTTTTACTTGCCGATGCAAAAATGTTGAAAGATATTCTGAAGCACCATATCATTCGTAACCTCACCAGCGATGTCCGAAATAAAGAATATACACTCCCGTATGTCTTGCGAAAGAAAATCTCCGGAAATCTGCGAGTCAAGTCCGTTTTGTACTCTATGAATAGCTTCCAAAGCTTTATTTAAAGCTTCGTAATGCCTTACATTTGTCACAATAATGTCATTTTGTGTCACTGTAGGCAAGTGTGCTGCATCAATAAGCATTTTTTGCAGTTCACTTGTGTTCTCTCGTTGTTTGGCCGAGATGAAAATAGATTCCGCAGATTCTTTAGAAAAGTCTTTTAATAGAGACTGTAAATTCTCTTTTTGCTTGTCTTCGATTAAATCAGCCTTATTAAATACAACAATCAAATGTTTTCCTTCACAACGTGGAATTATCTTCTCCGATAACTGTTCAATTTGAGAAGCGGCATTCACAGCATCTACCATCCAAAGAACAATCTCTGCCTGATCTAACTTTTGGAAAGTACGTTCGATACCGAGACTTTCAATCGTATCATTGGTTTCCCGGATTCCGGCAGTATCAATGAATCGGAAAGTGATTCCTCCGATGTTGATAGTATCTTCGATCACATCACGCGTTGTCCCGTGGACATCACTGACAATCGCTTTGTCCTCATTCAATAATACATTCAGTAAAGTCGATTTTCCGGCATTTGTTTCACCGATAATAGCTACAGGGACACCGTTCTTAATAGCATTACCAACACTAAAAGAATGAGCCAACCGCGAAATGACCTGTTCGATTTCATCTGCCAACTTCCTTAATGCAGAACGATCGGCAAATTCAACATCCTCTTCGCTGAAATCCAACTCCAGTTCAATCATAGAGGTGAAATTCAGCAATTTGTTGCGTAACTCCGTCAATTCTCTGCTGAAACCACCTCGCATCTGGCTCATAGCCAAACGATGGGTGGCAGCAGATGAAGAAGCGATCAAGTCCGCCACAGCCTCTGCCTGACTTAAATCCATCTTTCCATTGAGGAAAGCACGTTGCGTATACTCTCCCGGTTGGGCCATACGGCAACCGTTCTTAATAAGCAACTGCATCACCTGTTGAAGAATATAAGAAGAACCATGGCACGTGATTTCCGTACTATCTTCTCCCGTGTATGAATGAGGAGCACGGAAAAGACTGACGAGCACTTCGTCAATAATCTCGTCCCCGTCATAAATACGTCCGAATGTCAAAGTATATGGTTTTTGCTCACTCAATAATTTGCCAGTCTTGGCGGGCTTGAATATGCTGCCGGTGATAGAAATAGCTTCCGGACCGGAAACGCGGATGCTTCCGATGGCACCGCCTTGGGCGGTAGCGATAGCGCAGATCGTATCTTGATTCATTGTTTTTTCTTTTTGGATGAGCAAAGATAATTGTTTCTAAGTAAAAAATAGAAAATTGAGCACAACTTGTGCTTTATTTGTTTATATTTGCTGCCGTGCAGTGGTACACCAAACAAAATAAAACAATAATGCTTATGGAACCAGCGATCAATTTATATTCTTCGAATGAGAAAAGCGAACTCATACGGGAAAACTATCAGGAAATACTTTCTGTGCTTGCAGCCCATCAAATAGCTTTATGGGAGTATGATATCATTACGGGCAAATGCTCCTTTTCAGACGATTATTTCTCTACACTCGGATTGAAGGATACCGGAATCATTTTTGAGGACATTGATGATTTTTATCGGTTTATCCATCCGGAAGATGCTGAATCCTATCAACAGGCATTTGCAGAAATGCTTTCATCAGAGTCTAAGACCTCACAAATAAGAGTTCGTTGTATGGGCGAACAAGGGGAAGTGATTTGGCTGGAAGATCATTTTCTGTCCTACAAAGAAAGTTGCAAAAGTCATCCGGGCAAACTGCTGGCATATACGGTGAACGTCACCTCACAATGCGAAAAGGAGCAACATATCAAATATCTGGAAGAATACAACCGTAAAATTATTGAAGCACTGCCGGAATTCATATTTATCTTTGATGATAACTTTTTCATTACCGATGTCCTGATGGCACCGGGGACAATCTTGCTTCATCCTGTGGAAGTGTTGCGCGGAGCGGACGGACGATCTATTTATTCACCGGAGGTCAGTGACCTGTTTCTTTGTAACATCCGGGAATGTTTGCGTGACGGTAAGTTGAAGGAAATAGAATATCCCCTTGAAGTGGATGGAAGTCTGCATTATTTTCAGGCACGTATCGCCCCATTCGAAGGAAACAGGGTACTTGCGCTGATACATGATATCGGAGAACGGATTCAGCGTTCGCAGGAATTGATCGAAGCTAAACGTCGTGCGGAAGATGCCGATAAGATGAAGTCGGTCTTTTTGGCAAATATGAGCCATGAGATACGTACTCCGTTGAATGCTATTGTTGGTTTCTCGGAGATTATCGCGGTGACAGAGAGTGAAGAAGAAAAAATGGAGTATCTGGAAATTATCCAGAGAAACAGTAACTTGTTGTTGCAGTTAATCAATGATATCTTGGACTTGTCCCGCATTGAATCCGGAAAGTCGGAGATGCATTTCCAGCAGGTAGAGATTGCAAGTTTGGTGGAAGAAGTGGAGAAAGTGCACCAGCTGAAGATGAAGTCAAGCGTAGAGTTGAATGTGATTCGCCCGGAAGGAGAATACTGGACTTCTACCGACCGAAACCGGGTGATGCAGGTCTTGTTCAACTTCCTTTCGAATGCCATTAAAAATACGGAAAAGGGAACTATAACATTAGGGCTGAAACATGAAGGCCCCTGGCTGAAGCTATTTGTCAGCGATACAGGTTGCGGAATATCCAAAGAGAAGCTCCCGCAAATTTTTACCCGTTTTGAGAAGCTGAATGACTTCGTACAAGGTACCGGGCTGGGACTCTCAATCTGTAAAAGTATCGTGGAACGTCTGGGCGGGCGCATCGAGGTAACTTCAGAATTGGGGCAGGGGAGTACATTTGCACTCTATTTGCCTTATCAGGAAGTACCGAAAGAAGTTGTTGAAAGAAGACTTCCACATAAAAAGGATGTTAAAGCGGATAAACGTAAAAAGATATTAGTAGTGGAAGATATAGAGTCGAACTTTGCTCAACTAAACATTCTTCTGAATAAAGAATATATTATCTCATGGGTACGCAATGGGCAGGAGGCTATCAATAGTTTCATCCGTGAAAGCCCGGATTTGATACTGATGGATATTCGTATGCCGGTGATGGACGGTATTCAGGCTACTGAAAAGATCCGTACGATTTCTCTGACCGTGCCTATTATTGCAGTGACTGCGTATGCTTTCTATACCGAACAGCAACAGGCTATTCAAGCTGGATGTAACGCCGTTATTTCAAAACCCTATTCTTTGGAGAGGCTAAGAGAGACGATAGAATCTTATATCGGATAATTAATTTTCTAAAAGAGAACCAACATTCTGAATATTGTAGTGTTACTATTATAATAGTAGTAACATTATAATAGATTTGAATATGGAGAAAGTGAAAAAGATAGTCCTTATCGGAGCAAGTGGCTTTGTTGGTTCTGCTCTTCTGAATGAGGCTTTGAATCGTGGTTTCGAAGTTACAGCAGTAGTTCGTAATCCGGAAAAGATAAAGATAGAGAATGAAAATCTGAAAGTGGTGAAAGCCGATGTAGCCGTGCTTGATGAAGTGGCCGACGTTTGTAAAGGCGCGGATGCCGTTGTTAGTGCGTTCAATCCGGGATGGAATAATCCTGATATATACGATGAAACCATTAAAGTTTATCTGACTATAATTGATGGAGTGAAGAAGGCTGGCGTCAATCGTTTTCTGATGGTTGGTGGTGCCGGTTCTTTATTTATCGCTCCGGGCTTGCGTTTGATGGATTCCGGCGAAGTACCCGAAAATATATTGCCGGGAGTGAAAGCCTTAGGAGAGTTTTATCTGAACTTCTTGAAGAAAGAGAAAGAAATAGACTGGGTGTTCTTCTCTCCGGCAGCAGATATGCGTCCGGGAGTACGTACAGGGCGTTATCGGTTGGGAAAAGATGATATGATTGTAGACATCGTAGGGAACAGTCATATCTCTGTCGAAGATTACGCTGCCGCAATGATTGATGAATTGGAATATCCGAAACATCATCAGGAGAGATTTACGATTGGTTATTGATAAAAAATCAGATTAAAAATAATTGTGTGATAAAGTGACGCTATCCTTCTCGGATAATGTCACTATAATCGTATTATAGCGTTACTATCACGGCGTCATAGTGATACTATGTTGAAGATAATCTAAATGATAAAAATGAAGCTGCCTAAGAAGTTCCTCATTAAGAATTTCCCCCACGCTATAACTATTTGTAGCGTGGGGGAAATTCAATATTTAGAACTCGTTAGACAGCTCTATAATTCTATTCTAACGATTACATTTTTATTCTTTCAGAAGAGCGTACCTCTATATTCTGTCAAGTACAGTTTTAATCAGTGTATCAATTGTATTTTTATATCCTGTATTGGCCTCTTTAATAAGTCGGTTGGCTATCACCATGCAGACGGTCATAGCCTTGTGCCCCATCAACCGGCTAAGTCCTGCCAAAGCCGAACTTTCCATTTCGAAGTTGGTAATCTTATAGCCTTTATATTCGAAAGATTCAATTTTATCATTCTGTTTCGGGTCTGCCAATGGAACACGAAGTTCACGTCCCTGCGGACCAAAGAAACCTCCGGCAGCGATTGTTACTCCACGTACCATGTCCTCTTTGGCAATCCGGTCAATCAGTTCTTCGCTGGCATCAATGACATAAGGAGCAGGCGCGCACATATTTCCCGACCAACCCATGTGATTGAGGAACGCACGCTCAAAAGGTAAGTCGCATACAGCATTTCGTCCGGCATAGAAATTCAGCAATCCGTCAAAGCCGATAGACTTCTGCGAACACACAAATGTTCCGACAGGAGTGTTGGGCTGTAAGCCGCCACATGTGCCGATACGTACTAATTCCAGCTGGTGGAACTGATCCTTTTCTTCGCGGGTATTAAAATCTATATTGGCGAGTGCATCCAGTTCATTCATTACGATGTCGATGTTATCGCAACCGATTCCTGTAGAAACCACTGTAATCCGTTTACCTTTATAAGTACCCGTGATGGTTTTGAATTCGCGGCTTTCCACTTCACATTCTTTGTTTTCGAAATGAGAAGCTACGAGTGCTACACGTCCGGGGTCACCTACCAAAATTACTTTGTCTGCCAACCATTCGGGCTTTACGTGAAGATGGAATACTGAACCGTCTTCATTGATAATCAATTCAGAGGATGGAAAGTACTTTTTCATGTTATTGAAGGGTTTTAGTTTTATAATAGGATTTGTATCTATAAATAGAAACGCCGGAACCGGATTTAAGTTCAGAAGAAGCCACTATCTTTTTCCTTTAGCAAAGGGGAGTGCGTCTTACAACTGAAATGAAATCGGATTCCGGCGTTTGTGAACGATTATTTGCTCAAAGGCTGATTGCCTGCATTGCCCGTTGCCGGCTTGGCGATATTCTCGCGCATGGAGGTATCAGCTTCAATATTTTTCATGCGATAATAATCCATGATGCCTAAGTTGCCGCTGCGGAAAGCTTCAGCCATCGCTTTAGGAACTTCAGCCTCTGCTTCGATTACTTTAGCACGAGCTTCCTGTGCTTTTGCTTTCATTTCCTGTTCAGAAGCAACTGCCATAGCACGACGCTCTTCGGCTTTTGCCTGTGCGATGTTCTTATCTGCGTTAGCCTGGTCAATTTGCAGAGCCGCACCGATATTTTTACCTATATCGATGTCCGCGATATCAATAGACAAGATCTCGAAAGCTGTTCCTGCGTCCAAACCTTTACGAAGTACAAGTTTAGAGATCGAATCCGGATTCTCAAGGACCGATTTATGGTTTTCAGAAGAACCGATAGATGAAACGATACCTTCGCCTACACGGGCAAGAATCGTATCTTCACCTGCACCACCGACCAACTGACGAATGTTGGCACGTACCGTAACACGTGCTTTGGCTATCAGCTGAATACCGTCTTTTGCAACAGCCGTAACAGGAGGTGTGTCGATCACTTTCGGGTTTACAGACATCTGTACAGCTTCGAATACGTCACGTCCTGCAAGGTCGATAGCGGTAGCCATCTGGAAAGGTAATTCGATATTCGCTTTCGATGCGGATACCAAGGCGTGAACCACCTTTTCTACATGTCCGCCAGCCAGATAATGGGCTTCCAGTTCATCACGGGTAATGTTTTTCAGACCGGCTTTGTGAGCCTCGATCATTCCCGGCACGATGATGTACGGCGGAACGTTACGTATACGCATTAAAAATAGTTGTATCAGCGAGATGTTAACTCCCGACACTTTTGCCGACAACCAGAGGAAGAACGGCACGTAATGGAAAAATATTATCAAGAAGATAATACCTCCAGCTATCAGAAAGATAGGCAAGTAGAAAGATGATTCCATTGATGTTATTATTAAGTGAATATTATTCTTTGTGTTTTTCAACCATGATTGTACCGTCGGTGATACGGCTTACAATAATCGGAGTCTTTTCATTGAGGAATCCGTCTATTGATTTTACTTCCACAATTTTTCCGTTTATTTCGGCATAACCGATTTGTGCCAGACGTGTGGTACTGATTCCTGTATCACCTACTTTAACGCTGTCTTCTGCGCTACGGTCTACTTTCGAATCAATATCCTTTTTCAATGCCAGTTTGTCCAGCATCTTCGATCGCATAAACCAAATCAATGATCCGATACAGGCAATCGCCGATATACCAAGAGTGATAAATCCTCCTGCCATACCTAAATTGGCAAATGCATAGTAGTTGGCATAAAGAATACAAACCAATGCAGAAATTCCGGCCAGGCTAATGCCCGGGATGACGAACAGTTCTACCAGAAACAGTATGACTGCGGCAATGATGAGAACGGCGATAATGAGTATATCCATAGTTCAGAGTTATTAATTTATTTTGTTTTTTCTGCATTGCGTACATTCACTTCGAGAGTATCCAGCTCTTCGGACATTTGCAGTACCCGCTTTTCGAGGTCGAGGATGGCAGGAGCCATTTTCTCTTTTCCCTGTTGGTTGGCACCGGCATATTGTTGACGCAGGCTATTCAGCTTTTCTTCTTGCTGATAATAGTCTTTCTCCATCTGCTGGTAACGCTGGAAAAGTGATTTTGCTTTTGCGGATTTAAAGTCGCTCATCAGATAGTAAGTCGTATGATCGTCAATGACAAATTCAAAGTCCATCGCGCGACGTTCTTTAGGCTTATGACTGATGGCAGCTTCCAGGCGTTGCAATGCTTCGGTTACAGCTTGTTTGTCTTTCCAGGTTTCTTTCAGCGAATGAATCTGTGCCAGACGAATAATCTGTTGCTGTTCCATTGCTTCATAATTATAAGTCTGCTTGGAAGTATTAGGAATGAACACATAAATACATACCTTTCCTTCGGGTTGGAAACGGTCGGAAGCAAACCATCCGAGATTGTTGTATTCGTCAATGACGTACATATAATCATTGTACGGTGAATTGAACGGCATACCTACATTGTCCGGAACAAGATAAGTGTCGGTATTCGTGTTGTAACGGGTGACAAAGATGTCGTAGCCACCCAGTCCTTCACCATCGCTGGCATAGTAAACCGTGACGCCGTCCGATAGAACGAACGGATAATTTGCGTTTCCGGAAGCGTTGATGCTACCCGGCAACGGGCGTCCGTCACTCCATTCATTCAGCAATTTGTTTTTTGAGAAGATGTCAAGATTACCGTTCTCGCCCTTTTCGCTATAATAGATTTTATTTCCAATTTCTGTTTCATAGACAGTCCCCGGATGATCTCCTTCTGTCTTGAAAAAATCATTGAAGGTAAACAATTTACCCGATTCTTCACTAATCTTGTATGCATGGAGGAAAGTCGCCTTGTCTACAACGAAGCTGTCAATGATACATACATCTTCCACTCCCTTCAACATCCGGAGGTCAGCTTTGCTCTTTTCCAGAAGTTTCTCCGCTTCTTCCGTCGATTTCTTACGTTTACTTAAATCTGCGATATATTCTTCAAAACAGTTTACAGCATCTTCGAAACGATACGTTTCATTATATGCCTGTCCCAGATAGAGTTGTCCACTGGTAACACGTTTTTTCACTGCTATCTCAAGAGGTTTCACAGCTTCTTCCGCTTCTCCGGTTTTCAGGCAACATACGCCATACCAATAGTTATAATTCCCGTTCGACGGTTGTGATTTAGCATACTTTTTGAAGACAGGCTTGGCTTTTTCATAGTCACCCTTAGTGAATAAGGTGCGTGCCTGTTCCAGTGTTTGTGCAGATACTTCGCAAAGGAAGAGGCTGCAAATTAAAAATAGAATATATTTTCCTTTCATCGTTTTGAGCGTTTATGAGTGACGGGTAGATTGAAAACATTGCTGCTTTCGGGCACCGGTCCATTTATCAATTGTTCAAAAGTACAAATTTATTAGAAATAAACCCTTTTTCAGTGATTCTATTATGTTAATTCTTCTTTAAATCATTCTTTTCGCTTACTTTTGCAGCCGATTTTCAAAGATATGACACAATTTACGGAAGAAGAGAAGACCATTCGCCGCATTGAACGGCGGTTTAGCAAAGGAGTGGTGCAATATGGATTGATAGAAGAAGGAGACAAAATCCTTATCGGACTGTCAGGAGGAAAAGATTCGTTGGCGCTTGTTGAACTGTTGGGTAAACGCGCACGTATCTATAAGCCTCGTTTTTCTGTCGTTGCCGTTCATGTGGTGATGAAGAATATTCCTTATCAGAGTGATACGGAATATTTGAAAGCGCACTGTGAAGCGTATGGAGTTCCCTTTGTACAGTATGAGACTGCCTTTGATCCTGCTACCGATACACGTAAATCTCCCTGCTTCCTCTGCTCATGGAACCGCCGGAAAGCTTTGTTTACTGTTGCCAAGGAGCACGGATGCAATAAAATCGCTCTCGGTCACCACATGGATGATATTCTGGAAACTTTATTGATGAATATCACTTATCAGGGAGCATTCAGTACAATGCCGCCCCGGTTGATGATGAAGAAGTTTGATATGACGATTATCCGTCCGATGTGTCTGGTTCACGAAGCTGATTTGATAGAGTTGGCAGCGTTGCGCCATTATCAGAAACAAGTGAAGAATTGTCCCTATGAATCGCAGTCCAGCCGCAGTGATATGAAAGGTGTTTTGCGACAACTGGAAGCGATGAACCCAGAAGCTCGTTATAGCCTTTGGGGCAGTATGACTAATGTACAGGAAGAATTATTACCAGATAAAATAGATTAATTTGAATAGGTTATTATGAAAGGATTCTATACCATTTTGTTGCTGATCGTATCCAATGTCTTTATGACATTCGCTTGGTACGGACATTTAAAGATGAAACAGGAGTACAGCTGGTTCGCTGCTCTTCCGCTGATCGGTGTGATTGCGTTTAGCTGGGCAATCGCTTTTTTTGAATATTCCTGTCAGATACCGGCTAATCGCATCGGCTTTATAGGCAATGGAGGCCCGTTTTCGTTGATGCAGTTGAAAGTCATCCAAGAGGTGATAACACTTGTTATTTTTACAGTGTTTACTACTATCTTCTTTAAAGGTGAAGCGTTACATTGGAATCATTTGGCGGCGTTCGTTTGTTTGATTGCGGCGGTGTATTTTGTGTTTATGAAATAACGGCATCAATATTGGCATAAAGAATACCAATGCGATGATTGAAAATAGTAAACCTCCCATTGTGCCAATCGCAAAAGAGAACCAAAACGCCTCTGCCTGTGGACCATCAATCAAGAATGGAACTAAGCCCAATACGGTAGATAATACAGTCAATAAGACTGCAACAATCTTGTGATTATAGGCTTTTACATAGAGCTTAACAGGAGGGAGTCGTTTGGCTCGATCGGGGCAGTTGCTACGAATTCCGTTATATTCGTTTATGATATAGATAGCGGCATTCACCACCAGTCCACTTAATAGAACCAGCGATGCAAAACCACCTGTTCCAAAGTTAGTGCCGGAGAAATAGAACGTTAAAAAGGTCCCTATAAAGGATACCGGAATCAGTGATATTATCACAAGTGGCTGGCGTAATGACTCAAATAAGATTGAACAAGTGAAGAAGATAATGACAACGATCAGCAGGATCAACCAATATTGAGTTCCTTTATCGTCATACCATCCATAACTTGTGTTGACTACACGAAAACCGACCGGCAGAGCAGCATTCACCTCTTCGGTTGTCTTTTTAATAAACTGATCGGATAGCTCATACGTTCCCATATAATCAAATGCTACATCGAGCGAGTACTCTTGATTTTTTTTGGTGATTTGGTTGCTGACAGACCGTCGCCCAATCTCTCCGATGTGAGCATAACAGATGGGGTTGTCACCTACATTTATATAGCTGTTCATCAGATGCCACACATCGAACTTATCACGTAGTGAAGAGTGACAATCAATGTCTATGTATTGATCTTTATTGCGGTAAGTGCCTACCGATCCTTCGTTCAACAGTGCAGAAAGTGCTGAATATCCTTGATTGAGATTCAAATCGTAGAGTGCGATTTTTTTCATATCATACTTGATATACATTTCATCCGTCGAATTATCTTGATTGACATAATCGCCGGAGCCTCCTAACTCTATATCGATGTTGGTGACTCTCTTGTTGTTTTTAATCTTTTCGATTACCATCTCTGCATATTTGTAAAGATAGTCATAGTTATAACCACTCAACCCTATACGGCACGATTTACTTTTTCCCAGTGTGAGCGAGTTGGAGAAACC
>ERZ773195.2004-NODE-2004-length-13686-cov-10.090602_pt1 | contig 13686 bp, 7 predicted proteins | sample MGYA00580530_ERZ773195 | MGnify/ENA primary metagenome ERZ773195 (study PRJEB29015, sample SAMEA2737751) | human gut metagenome | biome: human gut; feature: human-associated habitat; material: faeces | place: China | collected 2012 ...
TGGTGCTCATCACCTTGATGCCGTCGCCTACCGTGTCCAGCTTGGATACGGAACCTTCCGGCCTGTCGCGGTACTGGATGGGCATTTCGAACAGACGCAGGTTGTTGTTCAGCGAGTGGATGGTCATCTCCGTCTCGACCTCGAAGCCGCGCGAAAGCACGGGGTAGGTTTTGACGAAGGTGAAGCTGAACGCGCGGTATCCGGTCATGATGTCGGTGACGTGCGCGCGGAACAGGTGGTTGATGGAGCCGCGCACAAGTCGGTTGCCGAAGTTGTGGAACGGGCGCTTGTTCTCTTGGAAGTAGGTGGAGCTCAAGCGGTCGCCGATTACCATGTCGTAGCCTTCGAGCACCTTATCCACCAGGGCCGGCGCGGCGTCGGCGGGGTACGTATCGTCACCGTCGGCCATGACGTACACGTCGGCGTCGATGTCTTCGAACATGGCGCGAATCACATTGCCCTTGCCCTGCCGCGGCTCCTTGCGGACGATTGCGCCCTCTGACGCAGCGATATCGGCGGTGCGATCAGTGGAATTATTGTCGTAAACGTAGATGTCCGCTTGTGGCAAAGACGCTTTGAAATCGCGAACAACCTTGCCGATAGTCACTTCCTCGTTATAGCAAGGAAGCAGCACGGCGACGGTGGGAGATTGGTTTTCTGGCACAAGCATCACTATACCCTATTACAGTGGATTACTGTGGTTTTTAGGCTGGCAGGCGTCTCTGATGATTCGGTTGAGAGGCGAATGATGTGAATCGGTTTGTGTCGTCACCGTTCGACTTGCGTGTGAGGCCGTATTCGCGACTCCGATTGAACCCATTGTGTATTTGGTCACTGACAAGTATTTCGTCGTATTACTTGTGGAAAGTATGAATGATGGGTCGCCGGAACGCGCATAGTAGTGGACGCTTCGTATCATTGAGCACACGAAGCCGGAATGAGCGAATGTGATTTTCGGTCGGTGCACGCGAGGAGCGTGTTTGGAAAGCCGGTAGCAGAGAATTGGAAGACGTTTGGAAGTTCAAAATGAGAAGGCCTTGGGCGCGCAGGCCGCAAGCGCGAAAACCCCAAATGTGAAAGCGGTGCCCGCCCAATGGGTGCGTTTGGCATTGACATTGCTGGTCGCCGCCATCATCAGCTGTGGTTGTGTCAAAGCATATCCTTGGTTCTCCGCGAAGGTGTTCAACCTTGCGCTTGCCGGTGCTGATCTGCATATCAAACTGTTGCGGCTCGCTATACTGTTCCCTATCTGGACATTGGTGTGCTCATGGTTCTCGTTTGGCCTTCCCAGGGTAGGCGACTGGCTGCACCGCAACCGGTTCCGTCTGGGTGCGGCTATCATTCTGGCCGCGGTGGTGTTGAACGTTAGCGGCTCCTCGATGGCCGTGTGGAACATCTGGCTTGGCCGAAATGGTACCCAGGATCTCGTGTTCGGCACACCACGCCCCATCCGCACCGACGAATATGTGGTCGGCACCCCGCTGGCCTTCTCGCAGGCATACAACAACTACGGCTACTTCAACGGACTATTCGGTGCTAAGCCGGCGGACATGTTCATCATCAAGGACGCTCCGGCATGGTTCCCCACCGAAGTGTTCCGCCCATTCCACTGGGGGTACCTGCTGTTGGGTAGCTCCGCGGGATTGGCCTTCTACTGGTCGGCACGACTGATCGTCCTGTTCCTCTCCACTTATCAGTTCTTCCTGTGCGTCGGCAGCGACAAGAAGCCCGTCTCCCGTCCCATGGCGGTTTTTGGCGCTTCGCTCATCACCTTCGCGCCGCTCACGCAATGGTGGTTCGCGGTCAACGGTTTGCCGGAAATGCTGATCGCGGTATTCGTATCCATCTGCTGCTTCGACTACATGCTCCAACGGCAGGAGACGTGGGTGCGGCTGCTATGCGGTGCGGTAATCATGCAGTGCGCTGGCATGTTCATCCTCACGCTGTACCCGGCATGGCAGATTCCGATGGGTTACATTCTTCTGGGCCTCATCATCGCCATGGTGATCAGGCACTGGGGGAAGATTCGCTTCAAGCCCGTCCAAATCGTCGGACTGGTTGTGATAGGACTCGTTTTCACGGCATTGCTGGGCTTGGCCCTGCTGAAATCCGCTGACACGATCCGTGCGATGATGAGCACCGCCTACCCGGGGTCGCGTATGTCGAAGGGCGGCGGCCAATCCCCGCTGCTGATGTTTTCTTCCTTGGCCACGCTTTGCCTGCCATTCAAGGATTTCTACGAGAGCGCAATGCTCACTGGCAACAATGTGGAAGTTGCCGCATTCATCGATCTGTGCCCTCTGGGCATGCTGTTCGCGGTCATGAACATGATTAAGCGCAAGAAAGCCAATTTCCTCGATTGCTATCTCATCGCGTTCCTTGTGTTTATATCCGTATTTGCCATTGTCGGATTCCCTGCTTGGTTGTCGAAGCTGACGTTCATGTCATCGGTGACCAGCAGCAGGACTACAGTTGCTATCGGCGTATGCAACATCATCCTGCTGATCAGGTGCGCCCGGGAATGGTGCTCCAACCATTCCGCGAAGGCCAAGGCCGCGGTCGCCGTGGTGTACACGGTATGCGCCGCAGGAATCGGATACATGGTCTTCAGTCCGTATCTGGATGTCACGATGACCGTATCGTGCGCGGCAGCCGGGTTCGTCCTTGCGGCGGCTGTGGTGTCGTGCGATTTGAAGGTCGGTAAGATCGTCGCAACCCTTGCAACATTGGTTATGGCCTTCTCCGGCCTTGCAGTCAATCCGGTGCAGTATTCCTCCAAGCCGATCACCGAGCAGCCGGTGGCCCAACAGGTGCGCATCCTGCAGGAGCGCAAGTCGGGAGTGTGGGTCACGGAAGGCGATAACTGCGCTCGTATGGCGAATCTGCTGGTGGCGAACGGCGTGAAGACGTTCAACGCCTTGGCGGTCACCCCGGATCTGCAAGGCCTGAAACGTCTCGATCCGGACGGCACATGGCAGCACATCTACAACAGGTACGCGTTCATCGGCATCAACATCGTCGATAAGCCGGCGGAGAAACCGTTCAAGCTCTCCGCCAACGATGCGTATACGATTACCGTGACTCCCGAACAGCTGGAACAGTTGGGAGTGACCTACGTACTTTCAACGAACGATCTGAACAAGCGCAGGTTCGACGGGTATCGTCTCGTGAAGATCGGCGAGACGGTCAGCGGGGAGACGCCGTACGAAGTGAAGCGGATTAACTAATCCCAAGTCGAGTTCTCGATTGCTGCAGGCAGGGAGCGGGGAGAACGGCTCCGTTCGCCCCGCCGGGACTTGGCGTACATACAACGGCAAGGCTAAGATAAAGTTCTATGTCTGAAGAACTTTTCACTCCCAAGAACATCATTGTGACCGGTGGCTGCGGTTTCATCGGATCGAATTTCGTGCATTACGTGGTCGACAACCATCCGGACGTGCATGTGACCGTGCTGGACGCCTTGACCTACGCGGGCAACATCGAGAACATCGCGGGCCTTCCCGAGGACCGTGTCGAGTTCGTGCACGGCAACATCTGCGACGCGGAGCTGCTCGACAGGATCGTGCCGGGCCACGACGCGATCGTGCATTATGCGGCCGAGTCGCACAACGACAACAGCATCGCGAACCCCGAGCCGTTCCTCAAGACGAACGTGGAAGGCACGTTCCGCCTGCTGGAGGCCGTGCGCAAGTACGGCGTCCGCTACCATCACGTGAGCACGGACGAGGTGTACGGCGACCTGGCGCTGGACGATCCGGCGAAGTTCACGGAGTCCACCCCGTACCATCCGTCCAGCCCGTACTCGAGCACGAAGGCCGCGTCCGACATGCTGGTGCGCGCGTGGACCCGCACGTACGGCATCCGCGCCACGATCTCGAACTGCTCGAATAACTACGGCCCGTACCAGCATGTGGAGAAGTTCATCCCGCGCCAGATCACGAACATCCTGGACGGGCAGCGTCCGAAGCTGTACGGCAAGGGCGAGAACGTGCGCGACTGGATCCACACCGAGGACCACAGCTCGGGCGTGTGGACGATTCTCACGAAGGGCCGCATCGGCGAGACGTACCTGATCGGCGCCAACGGCGAGAAGAACAACATCACCGTGCTGCGCATGATCCTGAAGATGATGGGACAGCCGGAAGACGCGTTCGACTGGGTCAAGGACCGTCCGGGCCACGACCGCCGTTACGCTATTGACTCGACCAAACTGCGCACCGAGCTCGGCTGGAGGCCCACGCACACCGACTTCGAGTCCGGACTGAGGGCCACCATCGAGTGGTACACCGAGAACCGCGCCTGGTGGGAGCCCGCGAAGGCCGCCACCGAGGCCAGGTACAAGCAGCAGGGCCAGTGAGCTGTAGATGAGTGATGAGGCTGAGCTGGAAGCATTGCTTCGCCAGTTGATTGTGGACTGGGAGAACGAAGTCGTTGAATTCAAAGCGGCTGGAGAAGATTATTCGACTGGCACAATTGGGAAATATTTTTCTGCTTTATCCAACGAAGCTAATCTTAGAGGCAATGCTTCGGCTTGGCTGGTGTTCGGTGTAGACAACAAGACGCACACAATAGTTGGGACGAAGTACGGCAAAGAGCCGGAACGTTTGTCGCAACTGAAGATGCAGATTACTCGTGATACCGAGCCGCGCTCATCTTTTAAAGACATTCATGAGTTGAATCTTCCCGAAGGAAGAGTGCTCATGTTTGAGATTCCACCTGCTCCAACCGGACTTCCTGTATCATGGCAGGGATATTGGCACGGGAGAAGTGGCGAGAGTCTTGTTGCCCTGACCGCAGACAAGATGGATCGTATCCGAAGCGAAACTGACATTAATGATTGGACTGCAGAAATAGTTCAAGATGCTTCGCTAAGCGATTTGGACGAGGAAGCTATGCGTCACGCCCGCTCGGCTTTTGCAAAGGCTCATGCGAACCGTATTAGCGAAGAAGAAATCGCTTGTTGGACCGATCAGGAGTTTCTTAACCGTGCTCGTGTAACCAAGAACGGTCAATTGACTCGTGCCGCATTACTCTTGCTGGGTAAACCTGAAGCAGTTGATAAACTGCCAGCCGGCATGTTTGAAATGACATGGAAGCTGGTGGGACAGGAGAACGCTTATGAACATTTTGGTTTGCCATTTCTGCTGAGCACAACGCGGCTGTATCGACGAATCAGGAATATTCAGTTACGGTTGCTTCCTCCGGGACAGTTAATGCCGCAGGAAGTGTCGAAATATGACGAGCAATCCGTTATGGAAGCTCTGCATAATTGTATTGCGCATCAAGATTATTGCAGAGGCGCGCGGATTCTGGTAACAGAATATCCGGACCGTCTGGTTTTCGATAACAGTGGTTCCTTCTTTGAAGGACATCCAGATGACTATATCTTGGGAGATAAGTCTCCTGATCGTTACCGTAACCCATTTTTGGTCAGGGCCATGGGTGAGCTATACATGATTGATCGTATGGGATACGGGATTAAGAGGATGAACGAAGTCCAAGCCGGCAGGTATCTTCCGCTCCCCGATTATGACCTGAGTGAAGTGAGCAAGGTTCGTTTGACCATGTATGGCGGAGTGGTTGACCAGGAGTACACTCGCTTGCTTCTGAGCAACACTGGTCTTCCGTTGCCTGATGTGCTTGCATTGGATAGAGTCCAGAAAGGAATGGCCATTCCAGAAGATGTTGTCGCGCGTTTACGAAAGAAGAAGCTGATTACTGGAAGAAAACCGCATCTTCAAGTTGCGCCGGTAATTGCTGCAGCTTCGGACACTAAGGCCGAATATGTGAAAGCACATAATCAGGACGATATGTTTTACCAGAGGCTAATTATTAGCTATCTTGAGGAATTTGGTTCGGCCTCTCGGCAGGATATTAATAAGTTGTTGTTTACGAAGCTGGGCGATATGCTCACAGATGACGAAAAAAACAAAAAAGTCGGGAATCTTCTGACTTCTTTGAGGAGAGAGGGGCGTATTTTCAACGCGGGATCGCGAAGGTACCCAGAGTGGGAACTGAAGCAAGGCTTTTCTGCAGAATAGGAGATTTCAGAATAAGAAATGGACTTCTGCAGAATAAGACTGTTGGGAAACAGCCGTTTTCTATTCTGCTGACTACTATTTGAGCAGAATAACAACATCAAGGAATGGGACTCATGGATTTTGAGAAGGAACTGAAGGTCGAGAGGACGAACATCCCCGGCCTGATCGTGTTCGACCTGCCGGTGCACGGCGACAACCGCGGCTGGTTCAAGGAGAACTGGCAGCGCGCGAAGATGACCGCGCTGGGCCTGCCCGATTTCGGGCCGGTGCAGAACAACATCTCGTTCAACGCGAAGAAGGGCGTGACCCGCGGTATCCACGCCGAGCCGTGGGACAAGTACATCAGCATCGCGACCGGCGCGGTGTTCGGCGCGTGGGTCGACCTGCGCCCGGGCGAGAGCTTCGGCCAGGTGTACACCACCCGCCTCGACCCGTCCAAGGCGATCTACGTGCCGCGCGGCGTGGGCAACAGCTTCCAGGCGCTCGAAGACGGCACCGCGTACACGTACCTCGTCAACGCGCACTGGAGCCTCGAGCAGAAGAAGACCTACACCTTCGTGAACCTCGCGGACCCGGAGCTGGACATCCAGTGGCCGATTCCGCTGGAGGAGTCCGAGCGCAGCGAGGCCGACCTGCACCACCCGATGCTCAGGGACGCCAGGCCCATGGCCCCGCGCCGCACGATGGTCACCGGCTGCAACGGCCAGCTCGGCCACGCCATCCGCGACTACGTGGAGGAGCACGGCCTGGAGGGCTTCGAGTTCAACGACATCGACACGTTCGACTTCTCCGACCCGGCCCAGTACGACCGGTTCGACTGGAGCCTGTACGGCACGATCATCAACGCCGGAGCGTACACCGCGGTCGACAGGGCGGAGACCCCGGAGGGACGCCCCGTGGCGTGGAAGGCCAACGCGCAGGGCCCGGCCCTGCTCGCCGGGGTCGCCCACGAGCACAACATCACCCTGGTGCACGTGAGCTCGGACTACGTGTTCGACGGCACCGCCGAGGAGCATGACGAGGAGGAGGCGTTCGCGCCGCTCGGCGTGTACGGGCAGACCAAGGCCGCGGGCGACATCGCCGTGGCGAACGCGCCGCGCCATTACATCCTGCGTTCCAGCTGGGTGATCGGCGAGGGACGCAACTTCGTCAAGACCATGATGGCCCTGTCCGACCGCGTCGCGGACGCGCGGGACGGCCTGGACGAGGTCACCGTGGTGGACGACCAGTACGGCCGCCTGACCTTCACCCGCGACATGGCCGAGGCGATCTTCCACCTGCTCGACTCCGGGGCGCCGTTCGGCACGTACGACCTGACCGGTTCGGGCGCGGTGAGGAGCTGGGCGGACATCGCCCGCAAGGTGTTCGACCAGGCCAACGGCAACGGCGACAGGGTGCGCCCGATCTCGACCGCGGAGTACTTCGCGAACGCGAAGGCCCCGGTCAGCCCGCGTCCGACGCATTCCGCCCTGTCCCTCGCCAAGATCGAGAACGCCGGGTACCACGCGCCGGATTGGGAGGAAACCCTCAAGACATACGTCGCCAAGGAACTTGGCAAGTAAGGCATGAGAAGTCGAGAAGGCCAAGATTTCTCGACGAATCCATGAATAACGAGATGCTCCGGAATCCATCCCGGAGCATCTCGTTTATGTATGGTCTGTGTGGATACCCCCTATGGAGGTGTGCCAACGTCCATATGCAGGCATTAGGGTGTGTTTACGCTAGTTGGGTTTTGGCTGTGTTTTTTCAGGTAGACGGCGATGGGGATGAGCTGGAGGTTGGCGAGGAAGGTCTCGTCGAGCCTGTCGTAGCGGGTGGCGGCCTTGCGGTGGTGCTTCATGCGGTTGAAGACGCGTTCGACCATGTTCCGCCCCTTGTACGCCATGCGCCCCTGAAGCGTCCGTGTAGCCGGCCTGGTTCCTATCAGCGGTCATCGGGCGTCCCCGTTCCCGGCGACAACACCCCCCGGATCATCGACGACAGGGCAGGAAAGTCATACCGGAACCGGCGACCCGGCCCCGACCATCGGGGCCTACCAAACATGGTAATGGGCCGGACGCTGACCCGGCGAATGGCTCCTACCCACGGTGGCACGGTACCGTGCTGCCGTTCGATGCGCGTCGCCTCAGTTGACCGTCACGACGAAAGGGGTATCCGCATTCCACGGATACGGGCAACGGAGTTCCAGCCGATCTCAACCCTGACAAATCACGGCTAGGCGAACGCACGGAGTTCATGACCCGTGCGGGGCGCTGGTGTAATGGACAGCACGCCACCCCTGTGGGTGGAGATCCGGGTTCGAATCCCGTGGCGTCCGCTAAGGAATCCGCTTCTGATACGGTGTGCGGATTCCTGTTTGCGGTGTTAGCACAATGGTCAGTGCTTCAGTCTTCCAAACTGATGATGCGGGTTCGATTCCCGCTGCCCGCTCCAGACGTGCTGATATGGCTCAGTTGGTAGAGCGCACCCTTGGTAAGGGTGAGGTCCCCAGTTCGACTCTGGGTATCAGCACCACTTTTTAGGTTAAAGTTCGGCACGTTGTAAAGAATTTGCCTGGCGACAATAGCGCGGCGGTCCCACCTGACCCCATGCCGAACTCAGAAGTGAAACGTCGTAGCGCCGATGGTAGTGTGGGGTCTCCCCATGTGAGAGTAGGGAATCGCCAGGCATCAAATAAAGCAAAAGGCCCAGTCGAAAGACTGGGCCTTTTGCTTTTGTGTTATCTGTTGTTTGCCGATGAGCTTCTTTGCTGCCCAGGGAAAATCTAACTGGCATCGATATGAACATTGCGCAGCAACGGCCCGGAGAGAGGGAAAGGACGTTCGCCATCATTGCTCACCATCAGAGTAAAGGCCCGCTCTTCGACCGGGCCTTTGGTGTTTGTTGGTTCTGAACCCTGAATCTGAAAAGTTTGCCGATAGCGATGGACGACTCATTGCCAGCGGTCTCTGGCAACAACAACGGCTAAGAAAGCTGGCGAACTATCGTCAGGAAGAGCCTGAATGATCGCTTACTTTGGGGAATGGAGTGGAGCAGATACAGGGGATACACCTGTATCTGCGGTTGGGGAAGCGATCTAGCGGGTCAGAGCAACGATCCCTAACGTGAGGCCGGCTACCGCGGCCGCACCCCCGGCGATTGCGCCTGCGGTTTCCCAGTTGTCTTCTGTTGTGCCTTTCATACAGGTATTGGTATGGACTAAGCGGCCTTGCGAGTCATAAACCGGTACGCAGGGAGAGTCATGGGCACAGCCTGCCAGCAGAGAGGCCAGCAGCGCCACGATTAAATACTTTTTCATGATATTACCTCTGGATAATCCGCTGGGTTGTACTGAAAGCCAGTGCAGAACGGAATGGCTTATTTTATCACCGCGGATTGTCCGGGCCGGAGGCCGAAATCATCTCAATATATGAGCCGCGTAAATATCGTGAAGATAAGCCCGGGAATATGCAGAAAAGATGGAGAGAAAGATTGTGATTCAGCGATGCTGCGTGCAATGGCGGTTGCCAGACTGCGGCGCGTTTAGCTGGCTGCCAATATTGCATGCGAAAAAAAGCGCCCGCAAGGGGCGCCTTCAAGACATAGCCGAGTTATTCAGCGTGCCGGGTAAAGCGTCGTCTAACGACTACGAAGAACACCGGAACAAAGAAGATCGCCAGCAGCGTCGCGGTCAGCATCCCGCCCATCACGCCGGTGCCAACCGCATTCTGCGCCCCGCTGCCGGCACCATGGCTAATCACCAGCGGCATGACCCCGAGAATAAAGGCCAGAGAGGTCATCAGAATAGGCCGCAGGCGCATCCGCGATGCCTCCAGCGTGGCCTCAATGATCCCTTTCCCTTCTTTCTCCATCAGATCCTTGGCGAACTCGACGATCAGGATCGCATTCTTGGCCGACAAACCGATCGTGGTCAAGAGTCCGACCTGGAAGTAAACGTCATTATTCAGCCCACGCAGCGTGGCGGCTAACAGCGCGCCAATGACCCCCAGCGGAACCACTAACATGACTGAGAAGGGGATCGACCAGCTCTCATACAGCGCCGCCAGACACAGGAAGACGACGATCAGCGAGATGGCATAGAGCGCAGGCGCCTGGTTGCCGGAGAGCCGTTCCTGGTAAGACATCCCGGTCCAGTCATAACCGATGCCGCTCGGCAGTTTACTGGCCAGCGTTTCCATCAGCGCCATGGCTTCCCCGGTACTTTTGCCTGGCGAAGCTTCACCGAGGATCTCCATAGATGGCAACCCGTTGTAGCGCTCCAGGCGCGGCGAGCCATATATCCAGTGTGAAGTGACAAAGGCGGAGAACGGCACCATTTCGCCGTTGGCGCTGCGAACATACATGTTGTTAATGTCGCTCGGCAGCATACGGAAGTGGGCATCAGCCTGAACGTACACTTTTTTCACGCGGCCGCGGTCAATAAAGTCATTGACGTAGTATCCGCCCAGCGCGGCTGATATCGTTTCATTGATATCAGAGAGTGATACGCCCAGCGCCTGCGCTTTTTCCTGATCGACATCCAGTTTGAACTGAGGGGTATCTTCCAGCCCATTAGGGCGTACCCGAACCAGCTGATCCGGATGCTGTTTCACCATGCCCAGCAGTTGATTGCGCGCCTGGGTCAGAGCGGTATGACCGAGTCCGCCCTGGTCGATCAGTTCAAAGTCGAAGCCGGTGGCGGTACCCAGCTCAATAATGGCTGGCATGTTGAACGGGAAAACCATGGCGTCTTTGATCTGGCTAAAGGCTACGGTGGCCCGCTTGATGATGGACTCCACGCTGTTTTCATCGCCGCTGCGCGCTTCCCAGGGCTTCAGGCTGACAAACGCCATACCGGAGTTTTGTCCCTGGCCGCTGAAGCTGAAGCCGTTAACGGTAAAGACGCTTTCAACGTTGGCCTTCTCGTTATGCAGGTAGTAATCAGTCACCGTATCCAGGACCTTCTGCGTGCGCTCCTGGGTAGCACCGGACGGCAGCTGGATCATGGTCAGGAAGACGCCCTGGTCTTCGTCGGGCAGAAAGGACGTGGGCAAGCGCATGAACAGCACGGCCATCCCCACGACGATCAGCAGGTAGATCACCAGATAACGGCCAGTTCCACGTAAAATACCGCTGACGCTGTTGGTATAGTGGTTAACGCTCTGGTCGAAGCGGGCGTTAAACCAGCCGAAAAATCCTTTTTTCTCATGGTGTTCAGCTGAGGCTGGCTTCAACAACGTGGCGCAGAGCGCCGGCGTCAGTACCAGCGCAACCAGCACGGAGAGCGCCATGGCGGAGACGATGGTGATTGAAAACTGACGATAAATCGCGCCGGTTGAGCCGCCGAAAAAGGCCATCGGGACAAATACTGCGGAGAGCACCATGGCGATACCCACCAGCGCTCCCTGGATCTGCGACATAGATTTTTCCGTCGCTTCTTTTGGCGAGAGCTTCTCCTCAACCATCACACGTTCGACGTTTTCCACTACTACGATAGCGTCATCGACCAGCAGACCTATCGCCAACACCATGCCAAACATTGTCAGCGTGTTGATGGAGTAGCCAAACATCGACAATACCGCGAAGGTTCCCAACAGCACCACGGGTACGGCAATGGTTGGAATGAGCGTTGCGCGCATGTTCTGCAGGAACAGATACATGACAAGAAAGACGAGAATAATTGCTTCAAAAAGCGTTTTGACCACTTCGTGAATGGAGATTTTGACGAAAGGGGTCGTATCATACGGATAGACCACCTTCATCCCCTGAGGGAAGTAGGGCTGCAGCTCGGCCAGCTTCGCTTTAATCGCGGTGGCGGTATCCAGGGCGTTGGCGCCGGTCGCAAGCTTAATACCCAGACCAGAGGCAGGTTTACCGTTAATTCTGGCGACAACGTTATAGTTCTCTCCCCCCAGCTCAATGCGGGCGACGTCTTTCAGATGGACGACAGAGCCATCGGCATTGACCCGCAGCGTGACCTTGCCAAACTCCTGCGGATCTTTGAGCCGCGTCTGAGCGATGATTGACGCGTTCAACTGCTGGCCTTTCAGCGCTGGCGTACCGCCGAGCTGACCCGCGGCGATCTGATCGTTCTGGACCTGCAGCGCATTGATGACGTCCACCGGCGTCAGGTTGTATTTATTCAGCAGGTTGCCATCCAGCCAGACGCGCATAGCGTACTGCGCGCCGAACAGCTGCACATCGCCCACGCCGTTGAGGCGGCTAATAGGATCTTTGACATTGGAGGCAACATAGTCAGAAATATCGTCCTGGGTGGTGGTCGGGTTATCAGAGATAAAGCCGGCGACCAACAGGAAGCTGCTACTGGATTTCTCGACGCTAATCCCTTGCTGCTGTACTTCCTGGGGCAGCAGCGGCGTGGCCAGCTGCAGTTTGTTTTGCACCTGTACCTGGGCAATATCGGGATCGGTACCCGATTTAAAGGTGAGCGTAATGGTTACCGAACCGGCAGAGTCGCTGGTCGACGACATATACATCAGATTGTCGATGCCGTTCATATTCTGCTCGATAACCTGAGTGACCGTATCCTGTACGGTCTGGGCATCTGCACCGGGGTAGGTGGCGGAGATCGCTACCGCAGGAGGGGCGATTGTCGGGTACTGAGCTATCGGCAGCTGCAGGATGGCCAGGCCGCCGGCAATCATCATAATGATAGCCAGCACCCAGGCGAAGACCGGTCGATGAATAAAAAACTTAGACATGGCAGGGTATCCTTATTGCACGGCCGGCGCCGCACGCTCCACTTCCGCTTTGACAGTGACGCCTGGACGGACTTTCTGTAAGCCGCTGACAATCACTTTATCGCCCGGCTTCAGCCCACTGGTGATAAGCCACTTATCGCCAACGGCCTGAGTCGCGACCACTTCCCGGGTTTCAACCTGGTTTTTGTCATTCACCAGCATCACGGAGGCATCACCACGCGGCGTGCGGGTCACCCCTTGCTGCGGTACCAGGATAGCCTGCGGATCGACGCCTTCGTCTATGCGGGCGCGGACGAACATCCCTGGCAGCAGGACATGCTGCGGGTTAGGGAAGATAGCGCGCAGAGTAATTGAGCCCGTACTTTCATCAACAGTGACGTCAGAAAACTGCAGTGAACCTTTGAGCGGATAGGCCTGGCCGTTCTCCATGACCAGCTCAACGCTTTTGGTATCACCGCCGCGCTGCAGGCTTTCCTGCTTAAGGCGCATGAAGTCATTACTGGACTCCGTCACGTCAACATAGATGGGATCGAGCTGCTGGACGGTAGCCAGGGCATCCGACTGGCCGTTGGTGACCAGCGCCCCTTCGGTGACGCTCGATTTACCGATGCGCCCGCTAATGGGGGAGGTTACTTTGGTGTAGGCCAGGTTGATACGGGCCGTTTCCACGGCAGCTTTGGTGGCGATGACATCGGCATCGGCCTGGCGGGCGGTGGCCACTGCCTGATCGTATTCCTGCTGGCTGATATATTTAGTACCCAGCAGTGGAACGTAGCGTTTCACCGTCAAATGGGCGATAGCGGCCGCGGCTTCGGCTTTGGCCTCATCGCCTTTGGCGCTGTTCCACGCCGCCTGGTAGGTCGCCGGATCGATCTGATAGAGTGACTGGCCTGCTTCGACATCACTTCCTTCAACAAAGTTACGCTTCAGGATGATACCGCTCA
>ERZ773195.2009-NODE-2009-length-13672-cov-2.713446_pt1 | contig 13672 bp, 10 predicted proteins | sample MGYA00580530_ERZ773195 | MGnify/ENA primary metagenome ERZ773195 (study PRJEB29015, sample SAMEA2737751) | human gut metagenome | biome: human gut; feature: human-associated habitat; material: faeces | place: China | collected 2012 ...
GGACGAAAGGCCATTCCTGTCTGCCCTTTGAGGCGCGCGAAACGCACGGAAGAACAATGGCGTCTTTCGGGAACGGGCCCAATAATGGTAGCTATGAGCGAGACGACGAATTCCCCAGCCCCCATCGAAGTGCCAGTACGCACCAGAATCTGGCAAAGTGTGGTGATGGTGGTTTGCGCGGATTTCATGTGCATGGCGCAGACCGCGTTCGCCTCGCAACGTTTCGACCAGGATTCCGCCGCATACGTTTGGATGGTGTTCTGCGTGCTGCTGTCGTTCGTGGTCGGTCTGCTGCTGCTCGCCCGTTCCCGTTATCCACATGCCACATTCGTCGCCGCATGCGTGGCCGTGCTGGTTTTCCCGTACGATTCCACCATCGCGTTGATGGCGTTGACCGCGCTGTTGGCTCGTCGCAATGACACGAGGACGACGGTTCGTGCGATCGCGGCGGGCGGCTTCGTCACACTTGTGGCGCAGGTGCGTGATACGTTGCGCCCGCCGGAGGCGTCCATCTGGCATATGGTGTTCGCCAAACCGGATACCGGCAGCCAATACGGCACCGACCTGGTCATGCTCGCCGATGAACGCACCATCGTCGTCACCGCCGTAGTGGCGGCATTACTGGAACTGGCCATCGCGACTTTGGCGGGATTGCATATCCGATCCCGCGCCTTGGCATCGCTGGCAACGGCCAAGGCGGACGCGGCGGATGCGCAGGTGGCTCAACTCAAAACCGCGATCGACAGTCAGCAGCTGGCCGACGCAATCGCGGCCGAAGCGCATGACACGCTCGCCCATTCGCTATCCCTGCTGGCGTTGAATGCGAGCGCGCTGCAAGCCGAGTCGAAACGGCTCGTGGCCGAAGCGGAAAGCATGGACGCCCATCAGCTGGCCGAACAGACCGGCCGGATCGCGGAGAAAACCGAGGAAATCAGAAAACAGGCGGCGGGCGCTTTGGACGAGGCGCACAGCGTCATCGACATGCTGCGCCATCCGGAGCAGGCGCGTGAGCAACTGGCGCCATCCGACGAAACGTCCCTGACCCGTGAATCGCTGGATGCGCTTATCGGAGACGCACGTGCCGCCGGCATGCGGCTCAACACGTGGATCGACATCCAGCAATTGGGCCAGCTCAACAGGGAAACCGGCAAAATCGCCTATCGGTCCCTTCAGGAGGGACTGACCAACGCGAGCCGCCATGCGCCGGGATCCCCGGTATCGTTGGAACTCACCGCCAATCCCACCGCAGGCGTGCACGCGCATGTGTCCAATCCGACCATTCCAGCCAACGGTACGCATCTCGACACGAATGCAAAAGACATGTCTCGGACTGGCGCCGGATTGCCCGGTCCGGCGGAACATGCCGATTCGGTTTTGACCCGCAACACACGTTCCACATGGACGTGCAGCTACCATGGGTTGAGTGAGCAGCAACGAGAACAGCAACGACAGACCGATAACAGTTGGCGTGATCGATGACGATCCGATGATCTGCCAGGCCATGCGGCTGATCCTCGAAGACTATTCCGCAGGCAGGCTCAATGTTGTTTTCACCTGCACCGACGGAAGCCAGGCGATTGACGAAACCACCGGACATCATCCGGACGTGGCGTTGATGGATATCGCCATGCCCGGCATGGACGGCATTGAGACGACCAGGAGGCTGCGCGCACTCCCCCGTCCACCGCATGTGCTGATACTGACGTCGTTGAGTCCGAGCGGAACCGTGGAACGGGCCATTGAGGCGGGCGCAGAAGGGTTCGTCTCCAAAACCGACGCGCCGGAGGAAATCATCCGCCGCATCACCGACGTGTGCGTGGGCCTGCCCCAGTTCAATCCGGCCAGCCAGCGACAGCTCATCAACGATCTCAATACTCAGCAGCCGCAATCGCGCCGCGATGAGGCGCGCGCCATGCTTGACGCTCTGCCCGAACGGGAGCGCGAGGCGGTGGTTCTTGCCGCCGACGGGTACACCAATGCCGAAATCGCGAAACGTATGTTCATTTCGGAACGCACCGTCAAGGCGCACATCTCATCCGCGGGAGACAGATTATGCATGGGCCGGGTACAGATGGCGCGTTTGGTTGAACGTGCGGATCTGCCGGACCAATTATGAGGCGAAGGATTCTACGGCAGTGGAGACTCCGTTACGTCCATGAAACGCCGGTGCACCCCCTCCCATAAACTAGAAAACAGTATGCCGCACCTGCGGTGCAAACGTTATCAATGAGGGATGGCGGTCGATATGGCGATCAGCGCGACGGAAAAACCCCTGGGCAAAGTGTTCACTTCCGATTACCAACTCACCATCCCTTCGTTCCAACGCGCGTACACGTGGCAGGCGGAGAACATCGAACAGCTCGTCAACGACCTTCAGGACGCCTGCGCCGACCCGGACACGCCTTACTTCCTCGGCTCGCTCGTCATCATCCTCGTCAAGGACGGCCCCACCCAATACCAGGTCATCGACGGCCAACAGCGCCTCATCTCCCTGTCAATCATCGTCTCCGTGCTGCGCGAACTGGAAGACGACCCCGACCTCATCGACAGCCTCAACGACCTCATTTTGGAACCAGGCGACAAACTCCGCGGCATCAAAGCCGAGCCACGACTCACCCTGCGAGAACGCGACACCGACTTCTTCCGCATGTACGTGCAGGAAGGCGATTTGGAAGGCCTGTTCGATCTGAGGGACAACGACATCGCCTCGCACGCGCAACGCAACATCGCCGTCAACACCCGCCGCACATTCGACCTGCTCGCCGCCATGGACGCCAAAGACCGCCGCCGATTCGCCTCATACCTGGTCAACGGCGTCACCCTCGTCATCGTCACCACCGACGACCTCACCGGCGCGCACCGCATCTTCGACGTGATGAACATGCGCGGCGTGCCACTGACCGCATCCGACGTGTTCAAAGCGAAAACCATCGCGGAAATATCCCCCGCCGCGCGTAACGCCTACGCCACACGATGGGACGACATCATGGACCCGCTCGGCGATGACTCGCACACGCTCGAAGAGTTCTTCTCCGACCTGCACCTGATCGTCTCGCACAAGGCCGTCTGCACACAGCTGCTTGAGGAATTCCGCAAAGACGTGCTCAAACCATACGTGAAGAAACAGAACGTCATCTCCTTCATCGACGATCTGCTCGCCCCTTATGCCAACGCGTGGCTCATCCTCAACCGTCCGACCGACGCCAACCTGCCAGACGACATCGTGGCCATGCTCGTCTCACTCGCCGACTACCAGACCACCGACTGGAAACCTGTGGCCATGTGGGCGCTCGTCAACTCCATCCGCAACCTCGGCAGCGCCAACGCACAAGTGTTCTCCACACCCGGAAATATCGGAAACGAAACCACGAACGCGCACGACGAACGCCTCCAATTACACGACATCGACAGACTCCACGACGTTCTCGCCGCACTCGAACGCGTCACCGGCGTCGACAGCCTCAACCGGCAAAGCCCACTCGCCCGACGCACACGCGCCGCAAGCGCCATCCGAGACCTCAACAAAGGCCACACCCTCCAACAGATCCGCGGATTCCTCATCACCGACGAGGACCGACGTTCCGCACTCGCGCATCTACGTGGCGAGTTGCAGACCAGTCCCGCCATGAAGAAACTTCTGCTCATCCGCGCCAACGAGCAGAAGGCCGGCTACCGCATCACCCGACCGCGCAGTCTCAAAGCGTTGCCGATCATGCCCGAACAGGTCAGCGCGAAATCCGATTTCGCCGCTTGGCCGGAGTCGGTGCGTGACCATTGGGCAAACCGCATCGGCAATTTGGTGCTTAGTCAGGCCAACGAAACCCAAGTCGCGCCACTCGCCACGTATGCGCAGCGGCGCGACCGCATGCTGTTGTCGGCAAGCTCCAGACGTTTTCCACTGACAGCCGAACTCGCCAATATCGCCGAATGCACACCACAGACGCTGCAATACCGGCAGGATGAGATGGTTCGGCTCATCGCCGACCATTGGAATATTCGTTACGATGCCGACGATACGGATTTGTCGACGTTGAACGAGGAGACGCTCAATGTGAAAGCTACGGCCTCCTCTCCCACGTCCAAACGCGTCAGCATTGCCCAAGTGCTGGAAGCCGGGCTGCTTATCGCCGGAGAGACCTTGGTATGGGAGCGTCCCCGCAAGGGCGAACGTTGGGTAGCGACCGTCACTTCCGAAGGCAAGCTGCGCATGGATGACGGCAGGGAGTATGCCACGCCTACTGCCGCGGCGCGTGCCGTTGGCGGCTCATCAGCGGGTCTTACCGTGTGGAAACGCACGTCGAATGGCCAGAAACTGAGTGACGTTTGGAAGGCGTATCGTCTGCGCAAGCACTGAGGACGCCGAACGACCAGATGGTCAGTCTCAACCAGCCGGATTCAATCAACCGGATTCAGCCGGTCAATGCCAGGCCAGCCATTCGACGGCGAGTTTGGTGCGATTGGAGATGTTGGTTTTGGCAAGTATGTCGCTGATGCGGTTGCGGACCGTGCCTTCGCTGAGAAACAGCCGTGACGCGATCTCACGATTGTCCAATCCCTCGGCCACAAGTTCCAGCACGTCCAATTCGCGTTCGGTAAGGCCGGCGAAACGTTCGGATGGTCCGCTGGAATCGGGGTTCCGAGATCCTTGAACTGCCTGCGCATCATCATGCGACACAACGCGATCGACTGATGAGGATTCGTCTGATGTCGTGGATTGCGGACTGACCCGCAGCTTGCTCAACACTTCGGCGCCCATGACCACTTGTCCGGCCATGACGGCTTGCACCGCGGGTATGACGGACGAAACGTCCTGTTTGATCAAGTAGCCTTTCGTGCCTATTTCCAACGCTTTGGCGATGTATGACTCGTCGGCGAATGTGGTGAGGATAAGGATTCGCGCGTTCGGATGCGCGTCAAGAATCGCCTCCGACGCTTGCAATCCATCCATTCCCGGCATCTGCACGTCGACCAGCAACACATCGGGGGCATCCATCTCATATTGGGTCACCGCATCCGTGCCGGTGTTGGCGGTCCATGCCACATCGGCGGTGCCGGTGGCTTCGAGAATCGTGGATAATGACGAGCAGACGATTGGATCATCGTCTGCGATCGCGACATGCATTAATGCGCTCCTTTCTCCGGTTGCGTCATTTCCGAGCCACTCGCCGGCTTGGGGATGGATACGAACACGCGCCAACCCTCGTGATACGGCCCGCAAATCGCGGAGCCTCCCAACGCACGAGCCCGTTCCTCAATGTCCGAAATGCCGATGCCTGTGGAATCGTCCGGTCGAATGAACTGCATGGCGACGGCTTCAGCAGACGATCTTCTCACGGTTCCATCATCCTGCACGCACAGCTGCCACAATGCGGGGAAATCGCGCAGGGTGATTGAAACGTTCCTTGCCTGACTGTGTTTGACCGTATTGTTCAACGCCTCGCGAATCGCAGTGGCGAAGCAGCGGGACACGGCCGCCGGCGCTGAATCGATGCCGTTGACCAGCCTCACCCGCAAGGGGCCGGCGCCGTCCATGCTGTGCGCGGCCGTCTCAATCTGCGAAGCGAAATCCGTACCTTCGTCTTTCAAATCATGCACGGCTTTGCGCACCAAAGTCATAGCCTCGCTCACCGTGTCATGAATTTCACAGAAACGTTGGGCCGATTGTTCCTGTCCGGCAACCTGGGCCACCACGTGCGCCGCCTCGGTCTGCATGATGGCTCGGGTCAGCATGTGGCCGACATTGTCATGGATCTCACGTGCGATGCGCGTGCGTTCGGCAAGCGTCGCCGTGCGTACGGCCAACGCACGATCCTCGTCGTTTTCGGCGATCTGCGAGCGCAGGCGGCGAATCTGGTCGCGGCGGGAATCCTGCAATCGCCGCACTTCGCGGGCGAGGTTCGCGCAGCGCGTGCAAAGCAGACCGGCAGCGAATCCCAGAACCGTTTGGAGCACCATCAATATGATGATGGACAAGTCGGATGGAACGTGCGAGCCAATCGAACGGAAAATCACTATCGTCATGGGAAGAAGCCACAGCCATCGCGGCACCAACGCTTGCAAGAAGCGGCTGCCATCGACACCAGCGGACGATGATGCCGCGTTGAATGCTGCGATGGGAAGCATCAGATACCACGCCGGCACCAGGCATGCGCCGCAGTCAAGCATGACAATCAACGCCATCGCAAGCTGAATCAGTTTTTCTGTAATTCCGACGCGTATTCCCCCACGGCGGCACAGCACACCGCCACAAGCGCGCCGCACATCAGGTCGAGGCCGACGTCTCCGGATGCGTATACGCCCATGATCATGCCCGTGGCCAGGAACACGGCTTGGAACAGCAACCGTTTCATGCCGCCTCCCGTCCGCCGATTCGTGTCTGATTGGTTCGCTTGCTTCCAGAGTAATGCACATGGCGCATGGCACAGCCGGCGGCATCAACGAAGGTGACATTTGTCATGTTCGAAAGTGACATCATTCCGGCAATTGTGACTACGCGCACCATGTCGGGGGCATCCGGCGGCACGACAATGGAATCAGAGGCATGGAGCACGAGAAAGGAGCTCGTCATGGGTGGACGCATGAATGACGCTGCCGATGCGGTCAGCGCGGTCAAGGTCTCGAAACTGGTGAAACGTTACGGAGACATGCTGGCGCTCGACTATTTCGATCTCGACGTGCATCAGGGGGAAATCTTCGGCCTGCTGGGGCCTAACGGCTCAGGCAAGACCACGGCGATCAACTGCATACTTGCGTTGCTCACGTTCGATGAGGGCACTGTGCGCGTGTTCGGCGAGCCGATCAGCCCTACCAGCTATGCGTTGAAGCGGCGTATCGGCATTGTGCCGCAGAACGTGGCCGTGTTCAACGAATTGACCGTTGAGGAGAACATCGATTATTTCTGCTCGCTGTATGTTTCCGACAAGGCAAAACGTCGCATGCTCGTGGACGAGGCGTTGGATTTCGTAGGATTGCGCGATTACCGTACCTATCGTCCGGCGAAACTGTCCGGCGGTCTGCTGCGTCGTCTTAATATCGCCTGCGGCATCGCCCACAAGCCGGATCTGATCTTTTTCGACGAGCCGACCGTGGCCGTCGATCCACAAAGCCGCAATGCGATTCTCGAAGGTATCCAACGACTTAACCGCGAAGGCGCGACGGTGATCTACACCAGCCATTACATGGAGGAGGTCGAGCAGATCTGCGACCGCATCCTCATCATGGATCATGGCCGGCATCTGGCTCTTGGCACCGCGGAGGAACTTAAGGCGATGATCAGCACCGGCGAACGCATCAGCATCGAAACCGATGATCTGGGAGGGCGCTCAGATTCGGCCGATACGACGCTTGCGCGATTGCGCGCATTGCCGTTCGTGACCAACGCCGACTATGACGGCCATGAGCTGACGGTGAACTGCCGCCAGGGCGATCACAATCTCATCGACGTACTGCAGCTGTTGGAGCACGAGGGCACGAATATCGGGCATCTCTCCAGTCGCCAGCCGACGCTCAATGATGTGTTCCTGGAACTGACCGGCACCGCGTTACGCGACTGACTTGGCTTGCAAGGCTTGTGGCAAATCGAAAGGCATGTGACATCATGTGGCAGACGTTACTGATCAATCTCAAACTGCATTTGCGGGAGAAAACGCAACTGTTCTGGCTGTTCGCCTTCCCCATCATCCTGGCCACCATGTTCAACGGCATGTTCGGCAACATCGCGGAAAGTTTCGAATTGCACACACTTGACGTGGCCGTGGTCGAGGACAACGCGTGGAAGACGTCCTATGGGGCGCAGACGCTGATCGAAGGCATTTCATCCGAATCGTCTGCATTATCGGACAATCACGTGAAAGTGAGTGCCGATGGCAAGAATGGAACGGGACTCATCAACACGACCAAGGTGGAATCGATTGCGCAGGCGGAACAGCTGCTGGCCGACGGCACCGCGCAAGGCATGCTGCGAATCGATGACGGCAGATTGCGATTCTCCGTCTCACAGTCGACGCAATCGTCCGCGTCCGATGTGATGGCGTCGAGCAGCGGCTTGGATATTTCGCTGACGGTGCTGGGCAACATCGTGGACCTGTACAACCGCAACACCGATGTGGTGGTGGACATTGCGAAGCACAACCCCGAAGCTCTGATGAATGGCAAGGTGACCGGCAGCATCGGTTCGGCGAATGGCTATACAAAGGAAATCCAGCTGACGAATTTTAAACCGAGCGGTACGGCACGATATTACTATGCACTGCTGGGATTGGCCGCGTTGATGGCCATGAGCTTCGCCATCAACGTAGTGACGATGACGCAGGCGAATCTTTCGGCTTTGGGTGTCCGCCGTTCCGTTTCGCCGCTTCCGAAATCGCAGCAACTGCTGGCTGGATTCCTGTCCAGTTGGCTGTGTTCGTTCCTGAGTCTGACCGTGGCCATGCTGTATATCCGGTTCGTCTGTCATATTTCGTTGGGCGGACGTGAATGGGCTGGTGTGGGAGCATGTCTCATGGCTTCGTTCGCGGCGAGCGCATTCGGCACGTTGCTTGGCGCGCTGCCGAAGATTCCAACCGGCGCCAAGCAGGGGCTGTGCACGGCGATCGCCTGCACGTTGTCATTGTTCTCCGGACTGTACGGTTCGTTCGCCATGCAGTTGAGCGACTTGATCGCCCAGCGCACACCGGTGCTGAGTCTGCTCAATCCGGCGCAGCAGATCACGAACCTGTTCTACGACATCCTCTATTACGACAATTTCAAACCATTCTTCACCACCGCCGGCATCCTTGCCGCGATGAGCCTGGTCTGCCTTGCTGCGGCGACCGTTCTGTTGAGGAGGCAACGCTATGAATACCTGTAAGACGGCGCTGAGAATTCTCAAATCACGCAAGATGTACCTGGTCATCTATTTGGGGTTCATCGGCATCATGATGTTCGCCATCAGCTGGCAGATCATGCGTGGCTCGATGACGGGTGGCGATGAGGTGTTCCATCCCGATACGGCACGTGTGGCGGTGATCGACCGCGATGGCGATGCCGATGGTATTTCATCCGCGCTGCGTTCCTATCTTGCGTTGGATGGCGAGATGGTGGACCTTGCCGACGATTCCGAAGCGTTGCAGCAAGCCGTCGCTTCGAACTATGTTGATTTGATCGCAATTGTGCCGCACGGCTTCGCTTCGGATTATCAGAAATATCTGGATGGTTCGTCAAATGACCAACCGACTGTCGAAACCGTTGTCAGCTACACTTCCGGAGCAGGCTCCCTTTCGCAGCTGGAAGTCAACGAATTCCTGTCATTGACACGCACCGCGTACTTGGGTCAAGCCGGGAAGCAACAGTCGATGGAAACGGCCATGCGGACGGCGTTGGATACCGCGAAAGCAGATGCCAAGACGTCGAAAATAGCGGTGGTGCAATCGCCATCCGCAGATACTGATAATACCAAGCCGGCGGCATCCGCATTCGCCGGCACCATCAAAACGGGACTCTATCCGTTGCTGCTGGTCATGCCGATCTGCACGTTCCTGGTGATTGGCACCTTCAATGACAGTGAGATTCGTCGCCGCCTGTATTCGTCGCCGACGCGTCTGGTGTCGTTGCAGATGCAGGAGATGCTCACCTGCGCCACCTTCGGCTTGGTGGTGTGCGTGGGTTACACGGCGGCGACATTGGTCTTGATGATGGCCGCAGGAGTGCCGTTCGACGGGATTACATCCACGAATGTGGCTTTGACGTTCGTGTCGCTGCTGGCGTACACGTTGATGGCAATCGCCTGCGGTTTCCTTCTGGGGTCGGTTGGTTTCTCGGAAATGGCGGTCAATGCGTTCGCCAACGTATTCGGTCTGCTGTGCATGTTCACGTCGGGTATGGCATTCCCCATCGATATGATGCCCGAACCGATGATCATGATCGGCAAGCTGCTGCCGGGATGGTGGCTGTGCGTGTCCATCGACAACGTGTTCGGGCTTGGCACGGCGGCCGCAACCGGCGTGGATTATGGTTCTTGGGCATCGTCAGTCGGCTTGGTGGCATTGTTTGCAGTGGCGTTCATCTGCCTTGGTCTGGCATTGGGGCGTATCCGTCGCACACGCCCGTCCTTGGCCTCCCCCACCACCACGCAGTTGGCCAAGTAAATCCCCAAGTGTTCCGTTCCATCGGCCGAGTCCCGATGGAACGGAACATCCGCCTTTGCCGTAGGCTCTCAATCAAATCGGATGGAACCGGACGAAATCGGACTAGGCTGAAAGCATGATCGACCACATTACACTTCATGTTTCGAACGCGGAACGCAGCATCGCATTCTATACGAAAGCTCTGTCTCCGCTCGGATACATTCCCAAAGCCCATCACGAACCGACCATCGGTTTCGGCGTGGATGACGGCACGCCCCGTTCGGATTTCTACATCTCCCCGATGGACGATCCGGCGCAACAGCCGATTCCCACGCATATCGCCTTCCGCGCAACGAACGAACAAGCGGTACGCGACTTTTATGAAGCCGCGATCACGGCAGGCGGAATGGATAACGGCAGACCCGGACCACGTGCCTACCATTCCGGGTATTACGCGGCCTTCGTGCTCGACCCCGACGGCAATAACATCGAAGCTGTCACAGACTGGTCGCACACAAGCCAATCATGAAATCGGCCGCCGAATCGCAAAAAGTCATCGGGTGACATTGCGCAGCCAACGGTACTTGCGGTAGTGCAACAACGCGGGAACCATTTTGATGCATTCGTCGGTGTTGAGCAGCGCATACACCACCAACACGGGCAGTTTGAACACGAACGCGGCCAACAGCCCGACCGGCACCACAATCAGCCACATGACGATGGCATCGCACATGAGACCGAACTTCGCATCGCCGCCGGCTGGAAAAATACCGGCGATCGTCAGATTCGTCATGCATCCGCATGCCGCGTAATATGCGCAGACGAACAGCATGACCGACAGGTACCGTGTGGCTTCGGGCGTAAGGTTCGCCCATTGCAAAGCCAGCGGACGCGCCGCGACAATCAACAGTCCCGTCGCGGTACCGACCACGGCCACCAGCACGCACATCCTGTCGCCCATCGCCTTCGCCTGTCGGAAATCTCCACGTCCCAGCAGATTGCCGACCAAAATGCCGCCGGCATTGCCCAGACCAAGGGACAGGCACACCAACAGATCCTTGACGATATTGGCGATGGAATTGGCGGCGACTGCGTCTGCACCCAAATGTCCCATGATCACGGTGTACATGGTGAAACCACATCCCCACACCAATTCATTGCCAAGCACCGGCAGGCTGTATTTCCAGAAATCCTTCTGCAACGGCCCATCGGGATGCAGCACATGGCCAAGTCGCAGGTAGGGGCCACGACGGGTCGCCACGACCGACCATGTCAGCTCAATCGCACGCGAAATCACCGTGGATATAGCCGCGCCGAAAATGCCAAGCGCGGGAATGCCGAGACTGCCGATACCGTAAATCAGCGCCGCGTTCAACACGACGTGCACGATCACGCCAACCGTGCTGACCGTCATGCCCATCACCGCGGAGCCGGTGTTCTTCATCAGACACAGGTACATCTGGGACAGGCCGATGAACAAGTACGACAATGACGAAATCCGCAGATATCGCGCGCCAAGCATGATCAGCGTGCCGTCATTGGTCATGATGGACATCAACTGTTCCGGCACGAGCAGTGCCGCCAGGAAGAACGCCGTCGACAGCATTCCGGCATACAGCATGACGAATCCCAGCACGCGTTCCACCGCGTCACGGTTGCCGGCACCCCAATACTGCGCCACGAGAATGCTCATGCCCAGGGTCAGGGCCGCAGTGAACAGGCTGAACAGGAACTGGAACTGCGTGGCGAGCGAGACGGCGGCCAACTCGTTTTGCCCTACCCCCGACAACATCAGCGTGTCGGCGCAGGACGACAACGACAGCATGAGCTGTTGGAAAGCGATAGGCAAAGCCAATTTGAATACATGGCCGAGGAATTCCCGGTCCGGCATGATGGTGCGCACGATAGTCTCCATTGGAATACAAGCCCGTTTCAGACGACGGGCAAACGAAAACGTCGGGATATGTAGGCCGACCAGCCTTATCCCGACGTTGGGCCGAATATTGGGCGAGGTTTTACAGCGAATCCTTCCATGCGCGGTATTCGGCGGCCTTGCCCTCCCAGTATTCACGGTCCGCATCAGTGATCTTGCGAATCACATGGCACGGGTTGCCCACGGCCACCGAATGGGATGGGATATCCTTGGTCACCACGGAGCCTGCACCGATCACCACATCATCGCCGATGGTAACGCCCGGACAGACCACCACGCTGCCGCCGAACCACACGTCATTGCCGATGGTGATCGGACGGGCGCCTTCCGGACCGGAAGCGCGTACGGCCGCATCGATTGGATGGTATGGCGTGTACAGGCCGACGCGCGGGCCGAAGAAGACACGGTCGCCGATGGTGATTCTCGCCACGTCGAGGAAGATGCAGTCCATATTGGCATAGAAGTTGTCGCCGATATACGTGTTGCAGCCGTAATCGCAGTTGAATGGCGGTTCAAGGAACGCGCCTTTGCCGAGTGAACCGAACAGTTCGCGGAACAGCCTGTCACGTTCCTCGAACGCGTCGTATGCGGACGTGTTGATGGCGTGCACCAAGCGGCGTTTACGCATGTTCGCTTCACGCTGCATATCACCGCAAATATACAATTCGCCGGAAAGCATGCGTTCCCACTCGTTCGTAGGCACCGCCGCATTATCCACGGCAACGGCCGCACCTTCATTCTCCGCCATTGAAAGCTCCTTGTGAATCTGTTTGTCAATCGTTTGACGTCCTTTGACACCATTCAACACCACCAACATCGACGGCAGCACTTGCAATGTTGTAGAATCATCCTTGTTCTTTGCATTATCTACCGTTTATTAGAGTAGTCATGAACACTGCCGATGAAGAAGCACAGATGGAACGGGACGAATGGGCCTCCCGTGAGGTGATGCCCATCACTAATTGGGGTCGCCGACCCGATGGTTCGGAGATAGTGCAGTATGACGCGCCGATGTTCTTCTCCTTCACCGAGCATTCGCTGCTCCACCAGTACCCCCATATGCGTGCGGAATGCCATTGGCATGTCGACCTTGAACTCACCTACATCATCCATGGGCATATGTGGTATTTCGTCAACGGAGAAACAGTCCGGCTCGATGAGGGGCAGGCGATTTTCGTCAACTCACGTCAGCTGCATTACGGTTTCACCAAGGACGGTTCCGATTGCGAATTCTCCTGCACGTTGCTCAATCCGGCTAAAATGTGCGCCTCATTCGAAGTGTACGACCGTTTCATCGCGCCGTTGATGGCGGAGAACACGATGCCATATGCCGTCATCACCGACGACACGGCCCCCGGTCGGCGGCTGCTTGCCACCATCCGACAGCTTCATGCGGCGAAATTCGGTCCGCTGGAGCGGTCAGAGCGGTCAGCCGAACCGTTGCCCGCCGACGATATGACGCTAACCGACAATACCGAGGCGTTGACGGTGCTCAGCTGTTTCTATGCGGTCGTCCGCGACATACTGGCGATCGCCGGCAGTCATTGCGCGACTTCCACAGCGCCGCACCCCCGCATCGTGACGCTACGCAAGATGATCGATTACGTGCAGAGATATTACGTGCGTCCGATCACCT
>ERZ773195.2018-NODE-2018-length-13622-cov-8.800840_pt1 | contig 13622 bp, 9 predicted proteins | sample MGYA00580530_ERZ773195 | MGnify/ENA primary metagenome ERZ773195 (study PRJEB29015, sample SAMEA2737751) | human gut metagenome | biome: human gut; feature: human-associated habitat; material: faeces | place: China | collected 2012 ...
GCACCTCGCTCGCCGTATCGGCACTTAGAATTATGCGGTATTGCCTTAATTTTTTCTTATAGCAAAATACCAGCTGAAACGTGAAAGTCAAAACTTGATTCAATCAGCCAAAAATCTGTTTGGCGTAATCGGCGCTGGCTTTGGCGTCCTTGGCATAAAAATCGGCACCGATCTGTTCGGCGTATGCCTTGGTCAGCACAGCGCCGCCCACCATGACCTTGCAGGGCAGGTTGGCCGCGTGCAGGGCTTCGATGGTGGCCTGCATGTTGGGCACGGTGGTGGTCATCAGGGCCGAAAGCCCCACCAGCGGCGCACCGGTCTGGCGCACGGCTTCCACCACGCGCTCCGGCGGCACATCGCGGCCCAGATCCAGCACGTCATAGCCATAGTTTTCCAAAATTACGCGCACAATGTTTTTGCCAATATCGTGTACGTCACCTTTTACGGTGGCGATCACAATACGGCCTTTGCTTTCACCCTGGCTGCCGCTGGCGGCAATGGCGGTTTTGATCACTTCAAAAGCAGCCTGGGTCGCCGTGGCGGATTGCAGCAGCTGCGGCAAAAAGATGGAGCCTTTTTCAAAGGCATCGCCCACCACATCCAGCGCGGGGATCAGCGTTTCGTTCACCACCTGCAAAGGCTCGCGGGTTTTCAGGGCTTCCTCTGCAGCGGCGCGGGCTTCGTTTTTCAGGCCGCGGCGCACGGCTTCAAACAGAGCATCGGCCCCTGCTGCACCGCCCGCCGGGGCGGCGGCATCAGTTTTTGCCACCTGGGAGGTCTGCACCTGCACATTGGCATAGGCGGCAACGTAATCATTGCACTTTTCGTCCTGGCTGGTCAGCACACGGTAGGCGCGCACGGCGGCCATCATTTCCGGCGTGTTGGGGTTCATGATGGCAAGGTCCAGCCCGGCCTGCATGGCCAACGTCAGGAAAGTGGTATTCATGTAGCCGCGGCAGGGCAAACCAAAGCTGATGTTGGAAACACCCAGCACGGTGCGCACGCCCAGTTCCTTTTTGCACATGGTAATGGCTTTCAGGGTTTCGGCAGCGGCGCTCTGCTCGGCAGAAACCGTCAGCGTCAGGCAGTCGATGTAAACATCCCCGCGGGGAATGCCGATAGCATCCGTTGCGGCCACAATGCGCTTGGCAACCTCAAAGCGGCCCTCTGCCGTTTTGGGAATGCCGTGTTCATCCAGTGCCAGACCAACCACGGCGGCGCCATACTTTTTGCACAGGGGCAGAATGCTGTCCAGCACCTTTTGCTCGCCGTTGACCGAGTTTACGATCGGCTTGCCGTTATAAATGCGCAGCGCGCGGGCCAAAGCATCTTTGTTGGAAGAATCCAGCTGCAATGGCAGGTCGGTGATGGATTGCAGCTCCCGCACCAGCATTTCCAGCGTGGCGGGTTCGTCAATATCCGGCAGACCGGCGTTCACGTCCAGCAGCTCGGCACCGGCTTCGGCCTGGGCTACGGCCTGGGCGCAGGCATAGGCGCTGTCGCCCTCCCGCAGGGCCTGCTGCAAGCGCTTTTTGCCGGTGGGGTTGATGCGCTCGCCCACCACGGTAATGCCGTTTACCTCCACGTAGCGCACGGGGGTACACAGGCGGCTGCGCACAATAGGGGTTTTGGCGGCGGGGGTTTTATCCTGGGTCAGCTCTTTCAGCAGGCGGATGGATTCCGGCTCAGAGCCGCAGCAGCCGCCCAGCATGGAAATTCCGGTGGGCAGGTAGGCGGCCATCTCAGCGGCAAACTCCGCCGGGGTGATATCATAGCTGCCGTCCAGGTTCGGCAGGCCCGCATTGGGCTTGACAAACACCGGCATACCGGCGGGCACCACACGGCAGAGCCGCTGAGCAAAGGGCAGGATTTCCTTGGGGCCCAGCGAGCAGTTGATGCCCACGGCGTCCGCACCAAGGCCGGCGGCGGTAATGCCGTAGCTTTCCACTGTACAGCCGGTAAAGGTACGGCCACGGGCCTCAAAGCTCATCGAGGTAAACACCGGCAGGTCACAGTTTTCCTTTGCGGCCAGGATGGCGGCTTTCAGCTCATACAGGTCGGTCATTGTTTCCAGAAAGACGAGGTCTGCCCCGGCTGCGGCACCGGCGCGCACCATCTCAGCAAACTGGGCGCAGGCATCCTCAAACGGCAGGGTACCGGCCGGGGCCAGCAGCTCGCCGATGGGGCCGATATCCAGTGCCACCAGGGCACCGGTTTCCTGCGCGGCGGTCCGGGCACATGCGATGGACGCTTCGATCACCTGCTGCACAGTATAGCCGGTTCCCTTCAATTTACGGGGGTTGGCGCCAAAGGTGTTTGCCAGCAGGATATCCGCCCCGGCGCGGGCATAGTCCCGGTGGACGGCAGTGAGCACATCCGGCATGATAAAGGCGGCCAGTTCCGGCTTTTGTTCTGTGGTCAGGCCGCGCAGCTGCAGCTGGGTGCCCATGGCGCCATCCAGCATAATAAAGCGGCGGCGGGCAAATACTTCCTCAATTTTCACAGGTGGTTCCCCTCTTTCTGTATTCGCACTTTTCGCGCAGCAGGCAGTGCCCGCACCCGGCGCGGGCCCCCGTTACCGGGTGGTCCGCCACGCCAAGGATGGCTGTTACGCTTTTGCGCGGGGTCAGCAGATTTTCCGGCGTAACCGCCATGCCAAGGCCGCGCACGGTATCCAGCGCAATGGCAAACGGCTGCTGCAAAGTCAGCGGGCAGTCCCCATAGCCGGGGGAAAAACGCCCCGTCAGGTAGTGCCCCTGCGCCTGCACGCTGGTGCGGATCTCGGCTTCCAGCGCGTTGCACAGCTCTTCCATCACAGCGGAAGCCATCGCATCCACCACAGCGGCCAGGGCAATATCCGTCAGCTCCAGGCGGCGCATCAGGGTATCAGCCCCGCTGCCAAGGGTAACGGCCATCAGCACCATGGCATCGCAGCCGCGCAGGTGGCGGGCAATATCATTCCCGGCGTTCTGCAGCGGCAGGGCGGTCAGCGGCAGCTGTTTCCACACGCCGCGCGGGGTGGCGGCGGCGCGCAGGGCGTCCTCGGCTTTTTGCAGCAGCACCTGGGATGCAGCATCCGGCTGCCAGCCCCCTGCCCCAAGGTAGCGAAGGGTTTCGGCGCGGGTATCGTTTTGCGGGTAGGCTAATTGCACAGCGTTTCACTCCCCCTCTATGGGGCCAACAGGCCGATTACAGCAGGTCCTTGATGCCCTCATACACAGCGGCGGCAACCTTGGCGTCATTCATGGCATACAGGTGCACACCGTCCGCGCCGCCCTCGATCAGATCTCGCAGCTGCTGCACGGCATAGTCAATACCGGCAGCATACAGGCTTTCGGGGTCGTCCTGGTAGCGGGAGATCATGCGGGTAAACTCCGAAGGCAGGCTGGCGCTGGAAAGTGCCACCGTGCGCTCGATCTGGCTGCGCTTAACGATGGGCATAACACCGGCAGACACCGGCAAAGTGATGCCTGCGCGGCGGGCCAGGTTCAAAAAGCGATAAAAGTGCATATTATCAAAGAACAGCTGGGTCAGCAGGTGGGTGGCACCGGCCTCCTGCTTAAAGCGCAGGTTGGCAACATCCTGGGCCAGGGTAGCGGCTTCGGGGTGGCCTTCGGGGTAGCAGGCAGCGTGGATATCAAATTCCGGCTGGGCCTGCCACACAAACCGGGCCAGGTCGCTTGCGTGGGCAAAGTCCGGGCTTTCGGGGCGGGTGGGGGTGCGGTCGCCGCGCAGGGTCAGCACGTTGCGCACACCGGCGGCATTCAGCTGGTCCAGCAGCTGGGCGGCCTTTGCCTTATCGCTGCCCATGCAGATCATGTGGGCCAGCGGCTCTACGTTCAGGTCGTTTTTCAGGAATTCGGCCACTTCCACAGTGGAAACGCCGCCCGTGGAGCCGCCTGCACCGTAAGTAACGCTGATAAAATCCGGGTTAAGGGTGCGCATGGTGCGCAGGGTGTCCTTCATTTTATCAAAGTTGGCGGTCTGCTTCGGGGGGAAGCACTCGATGGAAAACACGCAAGGCTTGCGCTTGAACATCTGGGAGATCTGCATAGGATTCATCCTCCTGTATTTTTATTACTTTCCTCTATTTCTACTCAATTAAAACTTTTGGGGCGTGCGGGAACACTTTCCTGCCGACTTACCGGGGCCAGGCACACAGAGTCAGGCTGCCGGGGGTTACGCGGCGGGAGCCAGCTCTTCGTCCGGCTGTTTTGCCGTCTGCACAGTAAAGCTGCCGTCCGCCTGGGCGGTCACGGTCACCGTGCCGTACAGGTCGGTGCGGTAAAAGTCAATGCCCTCATCCTGCATTTCCTGGATGACCTCGCGGTGGGGGTGGCCGTAATCATTGTTCAGGCCGCAGCTAGCAACCACAAGCTGGGGCTGCACCTGCCACAGCAGTGTTTGGGTGTTGGATGTGGACGACCCATGGTGCCCGGCCTTGAACACGGTGGACCGCAAGCGGAACGGATATTGCTCCGCCAGGGCGGCTTCCTCGTTGCGCTCGGCATCGCCGGTATCCAAAAAGGTAAAGTTCCCGGCTTCAAACCGCAGGCAGAGCGACATATCATTTATTGCATCGTCACTGCCCGCCGTATCGGCATCCACACCGGGCAGCAGCACGGTCAATGTGCCGGTGCCGATGGTGTACTGCTGGCCGGTATAGGCAGTTTCCACCGGTACGCCGCATTCCTGGGCGGTTTGCAGGGTGCGCTGGGTCTGGCCGGTCACGTCAGTTTCGCTCAGGTCAGGGGTCAGCAGGGTCTGCACATCAAAGTTCTGCAAAACGGCCTGCATGCCGCCCACATGGTCGGCATGGGGGTGGGTCATCACCAACAGGTCCAACTGGCTTACGCCATAGCTACGTAGGTCCTGCACAAGGTTCTGCCGGGCATCCTTGGGGCCTGCATCAATCAGGCAGGCCGCACCGTTCTGCAAAATCAGCACGGCATCCCCCTGCCCCACATCCAGGAACACCACTTCGGTTTTCCCCTCCGGCAGCGGGGCTGTGGTTTCGCTCTGGCTGGGTTCCAGGCCAACCCATTGGTAAATCTGGTCCCAGCTGGGCACAAAACCGTTGCCGCCGTAATTTTCGACCACATACAAGGCAACGGCGATGAGAACAGCGGCCACAATGGTCCACACCTGAGGGCGGCGGTAGGAATGGCGGCAATACCTGCGCCGCCGGTATTTACTCACCCTGGCCCAGCTGGCGTTCCTGCCACTGGGCGCGGGTCAGCAAAACGGCACGGGGCTTGGCGCCCTCATAGGGGCCGATAATCTTTTCCTGTTCCATCTGGTCCATGATGCGGGCCGCACGGGCATAGCCCAGCTTGCAGCGGCGCTGCAAAAGGCTGGTGGATGCCTGCCCGGCTTCGATGACGCATTCCACCGCCTGTTCAAACATGGGGTCGCGGCTGCCGCTGTCATCGTCCGAATCGGAGCTGCTGCCCTTGCCGCCCTTTTCGGCCACGGCACGGCGCTCCATCTCGGCAATCATCTCTTCATCATACTGGGCGCTGGAAGTGGATTTGATAAAGTTCAGCACAGCGCTGATCTCTTCATCCGTCACAAAGGTACCCTGCACACGCACGGGCTTGGAAGCACCGACCGGCAGGAACAGCATATCGCCGTTGCCCAGCAGCTTTTCGGCGCCGCCGCTGTCCAGAATGGTGCGGGAGTCGATCTGGCTGGAAACTGCAAATGCAATACGGCTGGGGATGTTGGCTTTGATCAGGCCGGTGATAACGTCCACGCTGGGGCGCTGGGTTGCCACAATCAGGTGGATACCGGCCGCACGGGCTTTCTGGGCAATGCGGCAGATATAATCTTCCACCTCTTTGCCGGCAACCATCATCAGGTCGGCCAACTCGTCAATGATAATGGCGATATAAGGCAGGTGTTCCAGCACATCGGGGTGCTGCTTGGCCAGCTTGTTATAGCTCTTGATATCGCGCACATTGTTTTCGGCAAACAGCTTATAGCGGCGCTCCATCTCGGCCACACTGGCCCCCAGGGCACCGGCGGCCTTGCGCGGCTCGGTCACAACGGGCATTAACAGGTGGGGAATGCCGTTGTACTCAGCCAGTTCCACCACCTTGGGGTCGATCAGAATCAGTTTGACATCTTCCGGACCGGAGCGGAACAAAAAGCTGATGATGATCGAGTTGACGCAGACGGATTTACCGCTGCCGGTGGAGCCGGCGATCAGCAGGTGGGGCATTTTACACAGGTCCGCCACCTGGGCTGTACCGGCAATATCTTTACCCAGCGCCATGGTCAGTGGGCTGCGCATGTTGATGTAGTTCTGGGATTCAAACACCCCGCGGATGCTGACGGTAGACCGGATCTTGTTGGGCACCTCGATACCGACGGCGGGTTTGCCGGGAATGGGGGCTTCGATACGCACACCGGCGGTGGCAAGGTTCAGGGCGATATCATCCGACAGGCTGGTGATACGGCTGACCTTGATGCCCGCCTGGGGCTGCAGCTCATACCGGGTCACGGAAGGGCCGCGGCAGATATCCAGGATATGGGTCTTAACACCAAAGCTGTCCAGCGTGTTCACCAGGATATCGGCGTTTTTCTTCATCTCGGCGGCCGCGCCGCGTTCATCTTCCGGCTTGGCCGCATTGAAAAGGTTCAAAGATGGGTAAGTATACGGCGGGAACTCCTCTTTGGCCTGGGCGGCAAAGGCTGCCGTAGCTTCGCTGCTGGCATCCTCGTCCGCTTCGCGGGCTGCACCGGCGGGTGCGGTGGCTGCCGGGGCGGCAGGGGCTTTCGCCATTGCTTTGGCCACGCTGGGCGGGCTGGAAATGGGAGCCGAAGCCGAATTGCCCATGCTGGAAGATACCCGCAGCCGGTTGGGGCTGCCGGGGCGGCGTTCATCCGTTACGCTGTATACTTTAGGCGCAGCGGCGGCAGGCTGAGCCGTGGGCTGCGGTGCCGGGGCCTGCACGCTGACCCGCCCGGTGAGCAGATCCGATACCGGAATTCCGGCGTTCCAGGCAGCCTTGGCTGCATCGAAACCGCCCTGGTCAAAGCTGCCGCCCAATGTGGGGATAGCTGTAACAGGGGCAGGCGCTGGCTGGGTGGGTTCCGGCACCAGCGGTGTTTCAAAATTATCCGCGCTTTCGCTGCTGCCAGCGTCATCCGGTTCCGGCAATTCCTCTACCGGCTCCAGCGGGGTGGAAAAATCTTCCGCCGAGGCGGCAGGTGCGTTATCATCCGGTTCCGGGGTCAGCGGGGTTTCAAAACTTTCCGCTTCATCCTCATCGGGCAGGCCCACATCGGCACCGGCCACGGGGGTATCCCGCCCGGTCACGGCGCGCTGGATCAGGTCATTCAGGCTTTCTTCCTCCACCGGGGCTTCCTCAGCCTGCTGGGCCTCCGGTTCCAGGTGCAGCTCAAAGCTTTCTTCCTGCGGCTGGGGTTCCGGCTGGGGCGCGGGGTACTTGCGATGATTCAACTGCTCCAGCGGGTCAAGGCCAAAGGTGCCGCCGGGGCCGATATCAATTTTCTGCAGCGGGTCATGCTGCACGGCGTTCTGCAAAGCGCGCTGGGAAGCATCCGGCCCCAGGTCCACATCAAAGTCCGAACGCTGGGCGGGCGGGGCAAAGCTTTGGGTGTGCTGCACGCCTTGGGGCGCAGCCTGGGCACGCTGCATATCGGGGTATGTTGCGGTGCCGGGCTGCGTATACGCCTGCTGGGGCTGGGCCGCCGGCTGGCCGGCCTGCGCTGCGGCGGCTGCCTGGTCGGCAGGGTTTGCCTGGGCCGCATTGCGGCGGGCGGCTTCCTCCTGTTCCAGATAGGGGGCCACATCAAAGGGGCGGCGGGTGCCAGACTGCGGCGTGGCCGGAGACTCGCCGGCCATGGGCGGCAGGCTGCCGGTCAGGTTTTCAAGGGATTCTTCCTCCGCTTCATGGCCAAACAACTGGGTATCATAAGCGGTTTCTTCCTCCGCACGGGCGGCGCGGCGGGCTTTGAACTCCTGAATATAATAGCTGATGAACTGCACCACATCCACCGGGGTAACGGCAAAAAACACCATCAGCCCCATCAGGATGACAATAATCATGACGATATTGGCACCGGGACGGCCACAGACGGCCAGCAGCGATGCGCCGATGGGCACGCCCAGCACACCGCCGGTCCAGAACTTGCGCTGCCCCCAGGCAAACAGCATCTTGACGGTCTGCCAGGGGGTATCCCCTACCTTAAAGTCCGAGAAGATGACCGCCGTACCGGCCAGCAGCACCGCCAGCAGCAGCACCTTGCCAATGAAAGTGCCCACATGGTAACCGGATGCCAGCAGATAGGCCAGATACAGCAAAAACGGGCCGACAAAATATGTAACCACACCAAAGGTGCCAAACAGCCAGCTGCGCAGAACATTCCAGAAGCTCTGCCCCGGCACCAGCACCAGCGCAATGGCCAGAATGCCAAGCCCAGCCAGCACCACGCTGCGGATCAGGTTTTGCTGCTGGGCGCGGCGCTGTTCCAGCCTGGACATCCGCTTTTTGCTGCCGGAGGCCGAACTGTTGTGTCTGGCCCCGGAGCTGCTGCTTTTACTGCTTTTGCTGCCGGAGGCGCGGTATGTGTTTTTACTGCTTTTTCCGTTTTTGGCGGAACTTGAACGTGCCATGCTCTCCCTACCTCTTTACTATAATATGCGTATATTCAGGCTGCCCTGTTCAGCGGGCAGCCATTGTTGATTTGCTTTGGCGCGGCGGGCCCTGCCCCCGTTTTGAACGAAAGTTCGTCCGCCTTTTATCTGGCAGCGGGCGGCCATTAAACAGCATCCGGCGGCCCCGCATAAAGAGACTTTCCGCGCAGTGATTTTATCTGCCATCCGCCACGGCGGCTGTGCCGTGCTGTTTTGGGCAGGGGCATACTGCCCCTTATAGCATAAGGTATATTGTAGCATGAAAACGCCCGCTTGTAAAACCCCTTTCTCTTTCTATTTTCATCAAAGCCTTTCCGCCCACTGGCGGGCAGCGCCCCCTCAATATCCGGTTTTCCCGGCGTCGATTTCGGCATACAGGTAGCGCAGCGCATCGCCCAGGTTGCCGATGGCGTCGATCAGCCCCTCTTCCACAGCCTGTTCCCCGCCCAGCACGGTGCCCATATCCATCACCAGCTCCCCGGTATTGTGCATCAGCTGGGTAAAGCGCCTGGCACTGATGCCGGAATGCCCCGCCACAAAGCTGACGATGCGCTCCTGCATCTGCTCAAAATAGCGCAGGGTCTGGGGCACCCCCAGCACCATGCCGGAGTGGCGCACCGGATGCACCGTCATGGTGGCGGTGGGCACAATAAAGCTTTTGCGGGCCGAAACCGCCAGCGGGATGCCGATGGAATGCCCGCCGCCCAGCACCAGCGTTGCGCTGGGCTTGCTGACGCCGGAGATCAGCTCCGCCAAAGCGAGCCCGGCTTCCACATCGCCGCCCACGGTATTCAGGATGACCAGCAGCCCCTCAATGGCGGGGTCCTCCTCAATATCCACCAGCTGGGGGATCACATGCTCATACTTGGTGCTTTTCTGGTTATCGGGGGCCAGGCTGTGGCCCTCAATGGTGCCGATCACCGTCAGGCAATAAATGGCATGGCGGCCCTTGGTGGCGGGCACAATGCCGCTGTCCGTGATCAGGTCATGTTCCAGCCGCATGCGCTCCACATCCTTGGCGTCTTTGGCAGCATGGGGGGCGGGCTGTTGTTTTGGGGTACGGTTTGGCATGGCGGGGGTCCTTTCCTTCCGACAAATCGGTGCGCCGGGCAGTGCAAAACCCGGCTATACCCTGACAGTATGCCCCGCTGGTACGCTTTTTTATGCACAGAGGGGCGCGACTGGGCAAAAAAAGCGCGGAAAAACTTAGATAAAAAATTGACAATCGGCACAAGATTGATTATACTTTTACTAGAATTTACATCGGAATTACACAAGAGGCAGGGTGTTCCCTTTACCCCTGCCCGGAGAACGGGAGATTAGTCTTTATGTCATCAACAATGCAAAACAAAGCATCGTTGCCCGTGATCAAGCGGCTGCCCAAATATTACCGCTACTTGAGCAACCTGCAGGCAGATGGGCGTGATAAAATTTCTTCCAGCGAGCTGGCCCGCATGATGGGCACCACCGCCAGCCAGGTGCGGCAGGATTTCAACTGTTTTGGCGGTTTTGGCCAGCAGGGCATCGGCTACAAGGTGGATGTGCTGCTTACCGAGATTGGCAAACTGCTGTTTGGCAACGGCGAGCTGCTGCCTACCGTGCTGATCGGCGCCGGCCGCCTGGGCACGGCGGTCTCCAGCTTTATCAGCCGCGATACTAACGGCTACAAGCTGATTGCCGCGTTTGATATCAACCCCGCCCTGGAGGGCAAGGAGATCAGCGGCGTAACCATCCGCCCACTGTCCGAGCTGGAAAGCTTTTGTGCGGCGCACAAGCCGGTGGTCGCCGTGCTGTGCGTGCCGCGCCAGAGCGCCATGGACCTTTCGGACGAGCTGGTTCGGCTGGGTATTCAGGGCTTCTGGAACTTCAGCCACTATGATCTTTCGGTCGTTTATCCGCAGGTCACAGTGGAAAACGTCCATTTAGGCGATAGCCTGATGAGCCTTGGCTACCGGCTGCGCAACCATGATGAATAAAATCCGGGCACACAGCACATGACTGTTTCCGGCGGGGTGTACCCCAGCGCTTGCCCCGGCATGGGTGCAGGATCCTGTGGTACACCCCGATTTTCATGCTGTTTTTCACTTTATTTTAATAAGGAGCCAAACATGGCAAAGCTATATTACCGTTACGGCGCAATGAACAGCGGCAAAACCACGGCGCTTTTGCAGGTTGCTTTCAATTATAACGAACGCGGCATGCGGGTGCTGATTCTGAAAGCCAGCGTGGACACCAAAGGTGGCGATCATATTGTTTCCCGCCTGGGGGTCAGCCACAAGGTGGATGTGCTGGTCAGCCCAGACATGGACATCCTGGATATCGTCCGGGCCGATACCGCCGCCCATGGCAGCGCCCCTGCCTGTGTGCTGTGTGACGAAAGCCAGTTCTTTACCCCGGCGCAGGCCGAGCAGCTGTTTTTGGTCACGGTGGACCTGAACATTCCGGTCATCTGCTATGGGCTGCGGGCGGACTTTATGAACCGCGGTTTCCCCGGTTCCACCCGCCTTCTGGAGCTGGCCCATACCATCGAGGAGATGAAAACCATCTGCGCCTGCGGCCGCAAAGCCACCTGCAACGGCCGCAAGGTAAACGGCGAGTTTGTGTTTGAGGGTGCTCAGGTTGCGATTGACACAGTGGACGCTGTAGAGTATCAGAGCCTTTGCCCCCAGTGCTGGTACCGGGAATACCGCGCTTTCCTGAAACGCCACCCCGCGCACCAGTGATCCATTCTTTTATTTCAATCTGTGTTCCGCTCTTTTATATAAGGCAACACCGCACAATTCCCGCCTTGCGGCTTAAGCACCGCTCCGGCAGCTGCGGCACCTCGCTCGCCGTATCGGCACTTAGAATTATGCGGTATTGCCTTAAGTAAATGACAACATATATGGCACAAAAGCCGCTGCCCAGCCTTGCAGCACCGCTTTTGTGCCATTTTTGTTTCCAACACTTTGCGGCGCAATTTTCAGAGCACCAAAAGGCCGCATATACAAGATATGTGTTATGTGCAGCAATTTCCATTCCATTTTTCGCACATATTTTGCTATCGCGAATATTTTTAGCATACTGCATGTCTTCCCATTGCAAATTTTGCACGAATGCGCAAAAGAAGTGCGTTTGCGTACATTTTTTGCGTTACCGAATTTGTGCGTTTGTTTTCTGTGATTCATTCAGCATTTTACACGTTTTCCCCTATAATTTTGTTGTAACCGTTTGCAATATATACAAATCCGCACAAATTGCCTCAATTTGTGCAAGATTTTTCCGCAATCTTTATTAGATACGGGTTTGAGTTATTTCAGCATCATGCACAAATCGTTTTGCCTTAGTTCGTATGTTTTGACATAGGTTGATTTTTTGTCCATTCAATTAAAGCAATATTTGTTTGTTTTCATGATTTACACACTATTTTGGATATTTTTTTGATGTTCACAATTTGTTATGATAATAGCGTTGAATGAAGCGGTCAGTTGTCAGGCCGCTCGTTATAGGAACATTTTTTAGGAGGACTAAAACAATGAAAAAGGCAATCGCCCTTGCAATGGCCAGCGTTATGGCTGCTGGCCTGCTGGCAGGCTGCGGCGGCTCCGCTGCCAACAGCACCGCAGCTTCTTCCGAGGCCGCTTCTTCTGAAGCTGCTTCCACCTCTACCGAGGCTGCTACCGAGGCTCACACCATCAACACCACCGATCCCATCACCCTGACCATCAGCTGGTGGGGCGGCGATGCCCGCCAGGCTGCATACGAGGCTGCCTGCAAGGCATTCACTGAAAAATACCCCAACATCACCGTTGAGTGCACTTACGGCCCGTGGAACGGCTGGGAGGAAGCTCAGTCCACTGCCCTGGCTGCCGGCAACGCTGCCGACGTGATGCAGGTCAACTGGAACTGGCTGTTCCAGTACTCCGGCAAGGGTCAGAGCTTCGTTAACCTGAACGATTACTCCGATGTGCTGGATCTGACCCAGTTCCCCTCTAACGCTCTGGATGCCTGCACTGTGGCTGATTCCCTGCAGGCTGTTCCCGTCGCTATGGCCGGCCGTATTTACTACTGGAACATGGCAACCTTCAAGAAGGCTGGCCTGGACCACTACCCCACTACTGAGCAGGAGCTGCTGGACGCCGCCAAGACCTTCCAGGAAAAGCTGGGCGATGACTACTATCCGCTGGCTGCCACCACGCTGGACCGCATGATCATGATGACCTTCTACCTGGAAAGCAAGTACGGCGAGCCCTGGGTTACCGACAGCACCCTGAACTACACCGTTGAGCAGCTGCAGGAAGGTCTGGAATGGATCCAGAGCCTGGAAGATAACCACGTGATGCCAGACCTGAAGACCATGAACGCCGCCGGCGATAAGAACATCACCGATGGTCAGGCCTGGATCACCGGCAAGTACGCCGGCATCTTCACCTGGGACTCCAGCGCACTGAGTTCAAGCCAGAACCTGCCCGACGACGCTGAGTTCGTTGTTGGCGACGAAATCAAGTGGGGCGAGGCTGCCAACGGCGGTTTTGCCAAGGTTTCCATGGGTATGGCTGTTACCCAGAGCTGCGAGCATCCTGTTGAGGCTGCTGCCCTGATCAACTTCATCCTGAACGAAAAAGAGGGCGCTTCCATCATGGGCACCCAGTGCGGCATGGTTTGCTCCAAGGCCGGCCAGGAATACGCCAAGGAAGCCGGTGCTGTCAACGAGCTGATTCTGGAAGCCAACACCAAGGTTATGGCTTTTGTTGACCAGCCGTTCGACCCCTGCTACGAGAGCACTTCCCTGAAGGACGAGACCAATGGCGTGTACGGCGATGTGTTTGAAGGCTTCAGCTACGATCAGTATGATTCCGCCGAGGCTGCCCAGATCCTGTACGATGGCATCTGCGAAGCACTTGCCTAATCCCCGTTTTCACACTTAAGGCAATACCGCACAATTCCCGCCTAACGGCTCAAGCACCGCTCCGGCGGC
>ERZ773195.2022-NODE-2022-length-13602-cov-5.491400_pt1 | contig 13602 bp, 14 predicted proteins | sample MGYA00580530_ERZ773195 | MGnify/ENA primary metagenome ERZ773195 (study PRJEB29015, sample SAMEA2737751) | human gut metagenome | biome: human gut; feature: human-associated habitat; material: faeces | place: China | collected 2012 ...
GGCCAGCTCATGCACCACCACATACTCGATGGCCTCCGGGGGATAGGCCATCAGGTACAGGGAGAAGCAGAGACTGTTTTTCCCGGAGCAGCTGCCAAATCGTGTCCGGGCGGAGGTGATCCTGATCCCGGTGGGGCGGACGCCCATGACCCCGGCCCAATAGGCCACCCGCTGCGGCAGAAGGGTCTTGGCCTGCTGGCGAAGGGCCTCCTGCTCCTGAGGGGTGGGTTCCGGGTGTTCCGCCCGATACCGAACCTGACGCTGCTGCTGGCGATGGATCCATGTCTCGTGCTTTTCCACGAAGGTGCGGATCTCCTCTGCCGGGAGGGTCATGGGCGCCCGCACTATCACGCTGCCGGACTGGTCCACCTGCAGGGCCACGGTGCGGCGGCGGCTCCGCACCACCCGATAGTCCGTCATCGCTCTGCCACCCAAGTGAACCGGGGGCCGTGATAGCCGTCCCGCTCCACGGTCTCCGTCCACATGGACGCAGGGCGCACCCATAGGCCGCCGTCGCCGTAGAGGGCACGGTACACCACCAGCTCCTCCAGTGTTTCCGAGTGGTGGGCGATGCCCAGCACCTGATATTCATTGCCCTTGAAGTGGCGATACCGCCCCGGTTGGATGTCCGCCATATACTCCACCTCCGTTTTTGGGATCAGTATACCACATCGGTTCCCAAAAGGCAAAAACTGTGTTATCATACAGGAAAGGACATATGCTGAAAGGGGAGACTGCACCATGAAGAACACCACCCTGTGCTACATCGAAAATCCGGCCGGGGAGTATCTGATGCTCCACCGGGTGAAGAAGGAGAACGACTGCAACCACGACAAATGGATCGGTGTGGGCGGCAAATTCGAGGACGGAGAGAGTCCGGAGGAGTGTGTCCTGCGGGAGACACTGGAGGAGACGGGGTTGACTCTTACCGACTATCGGTATCGGGGGATCGTCACCTTTGTCTCCGACCGATGGGAGACGGAATATATGCACCTGTTCACCGCCACCGGCTGGACGGGCCGCATCCGGGAGGACTGCGACGAGGGCGTGCTGGAGTGGATCCACCGGGATCGGCTGGCAGCCCTGCCCCAGTGGGAGGGGGACCGCATCTTTCTGGAGCTGCTGCGGCGGGAGGTGCCGTTCTTCTCCCTGAAGCTGCGCTATGAGGGGGAGCGGCTGGCCTATGCCGCCCTCAACGGAAGGGAGATGGAGCGATGAAGCTGCTGGTCAGTGCGTGTCTGCTGGGAGTGGCCTGCCGCTACGACGGGCAGAGCAAGCTCCACCCGCTGGCGCAGAAGCTATGCCGCCGCCATGAGGTGATCCCCGTGTGCGGGGAGATCTTCGGGGGGCTGCCCACGCCCCGGCTCCCCTCCGAACGCTGGGAGGGCGGCGTGTTTGCAAGCGACGGCGGTGATGTCACCGATGCCTTCCGTCGGGGGGCGGAGGAGGTGGTGCGTCTGGCCCGGCTCACCGGGGCGCAGGCGGCCATTCTGAAGGAGCGCAGCCCCTCCTGCGGCTCCGGGGAGATCTATGACGGCACCTTCACCGGAACGGTGGTGGAGGGCTGGGGCGTGACGGCGGAGCTGCTGCGCCGGGAGGGCATCCCGGTGCTGGGGGAGTCCCGGATGGGAGAACTGCTGACAGAGGGCGAGGCGTGTTTGGTCAAAATCACAAGAGACCCGGCGAAAAAACTGTGAGATTCTGAAAAAATGGTCCGGCCCCATTGACAGCCTATGTATAAGTTGCTAAGATGGTAGCGTCAACAAACCGAAAACGTTACCGGAAAGGTTTCCAAGTTTTCGGTACTATCTCCGGAGGGATCACCGATGACCATCAAAGATATTGCCCGGCTCTGCGGCGTCAGCGTCAGCACGGTATCCCGTGTGCTCAATGACCGACCTGACGTCAGCGAGGAGAATCGACGCCGGGTGCTGGAGGTCATTGAAAGCTCCAACTACATCCCCAACAACACCGCACGGGATCTGGTCAAGACCAAGTCCGACGCCATTGGGCTGGTGGTGCGGGGCGTGTCCAACCCCTTCTATACCGACATCATCCGGGCCGTCGAGGACAGCATCACCGCCGAGGGCTTTACCATGGTGATGCAGCAGATCGGCACCTGCGATGACGAGATCAAGCGGGGGGCTATGATGGAGCGGGAGAAGCGGCTGCGGGGCATCGTGTTTCTGGGCGGACGATCCGACTACACGCCGGAGGAGCTGACCGTGCTGAACGTCCCCTTTGTCTGCTGCTCCTACGCCAATCAGTACGGCACACTGCCGGAGGGCTCCTACGCATCGGTGTCTATCGCTGACGAGGAGGAGGCCTATCGGGCCGTGACGGAGCTGTACCGCTGCGGACACCGCCGCATTGCGGCGCTGGTGGCCCGCACCGATGACCGGGCCATCAGCCAGCTGCGCTATCAGGGGTATCTCCGGGCGCTGGCGGACTGCGGCCTGCCGACGGAGGAGGAGCTGGTGATCCGCGCCGGGTCCTTTGACATCGGGGACGCCTACCGGGCCACGGCGGAGAGGCTGCGGCAGGGGACGGACTTCACGGCGGTGTTTTCCATTGCCGACAACATGGCGCTGGGCGCCATGCGGGCGCTGCGGGAGGCGGGACGCCGGGTACCGGAGGACTGCTCCGTTATCGCCATCGACGGCCTGACCATGTCGGAGTATTTCTATCCCATGCTCACCACCCTCTGTCAGCCCATGGAGGAGATGGGGCGGTGCAGCGTGGAGATTTTGATGGACATGATCCACGGCCGGGGACGGCCTCGCTGCGAGACGGTGCGGACCGTGCTGCGCCGGGGAGCGTCTGTGCGGCGGATCAACTGAGTTTTTCCCATCCCAAGGGATGTGAAAAATAATAAATGAAGGAGAAATGAAAATGAAGAAGTTTCTTGCATTGGCTCTGGCTCTTGTTATGGCGCTGTCTCTGGCAGCCTGCGGCAAGAAGGCAGATGACAACAACAAGGGCAATGGAGACGAAGCGAAGGGTTCCGTGTACTACCTGAACTTCAAGCCCGAAGCCGACAAGGCCTGGCAGGATCTGGCCAAGACCTACACCGAGAAGACCGGCGTGGAGGTCAAGGTCGTCACCGCCGCCTCCGGCCAGTATGACACCATGCTGACCTCCGAGCTGGACAAGTCCGCTCCTCCCACCATGTTCCAGGTGGGCAATCAGGGCGCCGTCAACTCCTATGGCGATTTCTGCTATCCTCTGGATAACACCGACGTCATGAAGGAAATGACCACTCAGGACTTCAACCTGAAGAATGCCAACGGCGAGACCGTGTCCATCGGCTACTGCTATGAGGCCTATGGCATCATCGTCAACAAGGCTCTGCTGAAGCAGGCCGGTTATGAGATCACCGACATCACCAACTTCGAGTCTCTGAAGAAGGTGGCTGATGATATCCACGCCCGTGCCAACGAGCTGGGCTTTGACGCCTTCAGCTCCGCCGGTCTGGAGGGCTCCTCCAGCTGGCGCTTCTCCGGTCACCTGGCCAACATGCCCCTGTTCTATGAGTTCCGGGATGACAACGTCACCTCTCAGCCCGCCACCATCAAGGGTACCTATCTGGACAACTTCAAGAACGTCTGGGATCTGTACACCACTGACTCCGCCACCACCGGCGCTGCTCTGACCACCGCCACCGGCGACACCTCCGAGGCCGAATTCGGTCAGGGCAAGGCCGTGTTCTTCCAGAACGGTTCCTGGGAGTATGCCAACCTCACCGGCGAGGAGAAGGGCTTTAAGATGAACCCCGAGGATCTGGCCATGATCCCCATCTACTGCGGCGTTGAGGGCGAGGAGAAGTCCGGCCTGTGCTGCGGCACCGAGAACTGCTGGGCTGTCAACAAGAACGCCAAGGAAGAGGACATTCAGGCCACGCTGGACTTCATGAAGTGGGTCGTTACCTCCGACGAGGGCACCACCATGCTGGCTGAGCAGTTTGGCCCCTGCCCCTTCAAGAACGCCAAGACCCCTGAGAACGTGTTCTTTGCCGATGCCAACGCCTATACCGCTGCCGGCAACTACATTGTGACCTGGGCCTTCAACTGGACTCCCGCCGTGGATGACTGGCGTGCGGGCGTGGTGGACGCTCTGACCCAGTACACCGTCAACGGCGGCAGCTGGGACAACGTCAAGACCGCCTTCGTGGACGGCTGGGCCACCCAGTATGCCAAGGAGAACGGCTGAGCTATAAGCGCTCCGTTGTAACGCAATAGGACCGGGGGCGGGCTTATCGCCCGCCCCCGATTTTCTCACCTGCGGCGCACAGAGCTGTTGGCCGGTATGGACCGGGCAAGAGCTCCGGGCGCCGCCCGGAAAAAACATAGATAGGAGAGAGGCGTCATGAAACTTCCGAAACACCGCCGGGACGAGGCCGCACTGAATTCCCGGCTGATCCGCCGCCCCATCAAGCGCATGGTGTGGCTGTTTTTGCTGCCCACCTTTGCCGCCTTCTGCATCGGCTTCCTGTACCCCTTCTTCAAGGGGCTGTTTCTGTCCTTCTGCAACTTCCGCATTACCAGCCAGTGGACATGGACGGGGCTGGAAAACTACCGGAAGGCCTTCCAGGACCCCGGCTATATGCACGCATTCTGGTACACGGCGCTGTTTGCTCTGGTGAGCCTGATCGTTATCAATCTGTTTGCCTTTACCATTGCCTATGCACTGACCCAGAAGTTCAAGGGCACCAACGTGTTCCGCACGGTGTTTTTCCTGCCCAACCTCATCGGCGGCATCGTGCTGGGCTATATCTGGTCCATGATCTTCGACGGCATCCTCATCAAGTACAACACCTCCGTGATCCTGGAGACGAAATACGGCTTCTGGGGTCTGGTGATCCTGGTGTGCTGGCAGCAGATCGGCTATATGATGATCATCTATATTGCCGGACTCCAGGCCGTGCCCGAGGATATGCTGGAGGCGGCCCGCATCGACGGCGCCAACCGCTGGCAGACCCTGTGGCGGGTCACTATCCCCAACGTGATGCCCTCTATCACCATTTGTATGTTCCTGAGCCTGACCAACGGCTTCAAGCTGTTTGACCAGAACCTGGCCCTGACCGCCGGGCGTCCCTTCCAGCAGCTGGGCAACGGAGAGACCATCAAAACAACGGAAATGCTGGCCCTGAACATCGTCAACGCCTTCGGCACCAGCGGCGGCGGCAACCGCGGCGTGGGTCAGGCCAAGGCCGTGATCTTCTTCATCGTGGTGGCGGCCATCAGCATCATCCAGCTTCAGGCCAGCCGCCGCAAGGAGGTGCAGCAATGATCAAAACCGAAGCTCTGCGCCGCAGAGAGCGCCGTCAGGCGCTGCTGACGGTGGTGTTCACCATCATCTCCGTGATCTATCTGATGCCGGTGCTCCTGGTGCTCATCAACTCCCTGAAGGCCAACGCCTTTGTCAACACCGAGACCTTCAAGCTGCCCACGGCGGAATCCTTTGTGGGGCTGAAGAACTATGTCAAGGGCATGACCTTCGGCAACTTCGCCTTCTATAAGGTGGTATTCTACAGCTTCTTCATCACCATTACCTCCACGGCGCTGATCCTGCTGTGCACGTCCATGGCGGCGTGGTACATCTCCCGGGTGGGGAGCCTGGTCAGCAAGATCGTGTACTACCTATGCGTATTCTCCATGGTGGTGCCCTTCCAGATGGTCATGTACACCCTGGCCCGGACGGCGGACCGGGTGCATCTGAACACCCCCTGGACCATCCCCGTGGTATATCTGGGCTTCGGTGCGGGCCTTGCCGTGTTTATGTTCACGGGCTTTGTCAAGAGCCTGCCGCTGGAGATCGAGGAGGCCGCCGCCATCGACGGCTGCGGCCCGGTGGGCACCTTCTTCCGGGTGGTGCTGCCTATGCTCAAGCCCACCATGATCTCCGTGGGCGTGCTGGAGATCATGTGGGTATGGAACGACTATCTGCTGCCCAGCCTGGTGCTGGACATCAACCAGTACCGCACCATCCCCATCCACATTCAGTACCTCAAGGGCAGCTATGGCACCGTGGACATGGGCGCCACCATGGCCCTGATCATGCTGAGCATCCTGCCGGTCATTATCTTCTATCTGTGCTGCCAGAAGCACATCATCAAGGGCGTGGCCGCCGGTGCGGTGAAGGGCTAAGGAGCATAGAGCCTCCGCTCGGAGGGCGGGGCTGATAAGAATTTCAAAGCATTTCTATAAGTAAGTGAGTGACTACCTATGAATCGAAGCAGCGGCATTCTGATGCCCATTTTCTCCCTGCCGTCCCCCTATGGCATCGGCACGCTGGGCAAAGCGGCGTATGACTTTGCGGACTTTCTGGCGGAGGCGGGCCAGCACTACTGGCAGATGCTGCCCCTTGGCCCCACCAGCTATGGGGACTCCCCCTATCAGAGCTTTTCCACCTTTGCCGGTAATCCCTATTTCATCGATCCGGACCTGCTGGTGGAGGACGGCCTCTTGACGAAGCGGGAGGTGAAGGCCTACCGCTGGGGGGATGATCCCCGCCATGTGGACTACGGCGCTGTGTACGCCAGCCGGCTGAAGCTGCTGTCCAAGGCCAAAAAACGGGGCTGGGAGCGTGACCGGGAGGAGGTCACGGCCTTTGTGGCGGAGAACGCCCGGTGGCTGCCGGACTACGCCCTGTTCATGGCCTGCAAGCGCCATTTCGGGATGCGCTCCTGGACGGAGTGGGAGGATGAGGACATCCGCCTGCGCCGCTCTCCGGAAGTGCTGGAGCAGTACCGCACCCTGCTGCGGGAGGATGTGGAGCTGTTCACCTATATCCAGTATTTGTTCTTCCGGCAGTGGGAGGCCTTGCGGACCTATCTCCATGAGAGGGACATCCACGTTATCGGTGACCTGCCCATATACGTGGCCATGGACTCCGCCGACGTGTGGGCCGAGCCGGAGAATTTCCAGCTGGATGACCGCTGTGTCCCCACGGAGGTGTCCGGTGTGCCGCCGGACTACTTCAGCGCCGACGGCCAACTGTGGGGCAATCCCCTCTATCGCTGGGATCGGATGCAGGCCGATGGCTTCGGTTGGTGGATCCGCCGCATCGACGGCGCCGGGAAGCTGTATGACGTCATCCGCATCGACCACTTCCGGGGCTTCGAGAGCTACTGGGCAGTACCCTACGGCGAGACGACGGCCAAAAACGGCCGGTGGGTCAAGGGCCCCGGCATGGCGCTGGTGGGTGTGCTCACCGGTTGGTTCCCGCAGCTGGAGTTTATCGCTGAGGATCTGGGCTATCCAACCCCGGAGGTGGCACAGCTGCTGCGGGATTCCGGTCTGCCGGGCATGAAGGTGTTGGAATTCGCCTTCGATTCCCGTGATACCAGCAGCTATCTGCCCCATAGCTATGGGGAGAACTGCATCTGCTATACCGGCACCCATGACAACAGCCCGCTGGCTCTGTGGCGGCAGGAGGCAGACCCGGCGGATATCGCTTTTGCCAAGGAGTATCTGGGGCTTAACGACGAGGAGGGCTTCAACCGGGGCATCATCCGGGGCGGCATGAGCTCTGTGGCCAAGCTGTTTGTAGCTCAGATGCAGGACTATCTGGAGTTGGGGGCGGGACACCGAACCAATGAGCCGGGGACCCAGTCCGGCAACTGGCAGTGGCGGATGCTGCCGGGAGAGCTGACGCCGGAGCTGGCGCAGCGCATCCGGAAGCTGACCCGCATCTACGGCCGATTGGCCTGAGAGAATAGCGAGAGGGACTGAGCAAATGCCCAGTCCCTTTTTCTTTCCTGCGGAAGGAGAAGACTATGATCCGTGTGTATGAGACGGGACTGCGGCGGGAGGAGGTCACAGTGAACAAACCGAATCCTCAGGCTGTGGGCCTTTACCGGCATATGGGGGTCTATCGGAGGATCGATTGCGGCGAGGAGGGGCCCCTATCCACTGCTTTATAGGAAAACCGTCGGAACTGAAAACAGTGCATGACCCCGGTGGCCATTGGCTGCCGGGGTCATGCTATGGAAAGGAAGGGGATAGAATGATTTACCGCTGCACCCGGCCGGAGCCGTCGCCGCCGGCCAGTTTCTCCACCTCGGCCACGGTGACACGGTTGAAGTCACCCTCGATGGAGTGCTTCAGGGCCGAAGCCGCCACGGCGAACTCGATAGCGCTCTGGCTGTCCTTGCCGTTGAGCAGGGCGTAAATCAGGCCGCCGCCGAAGCTGTCGCCGCCGCCCACACGGTCCACGATATGCAGGTGGTACTCCTTGGAGAAGCAGTAATTCTCGCCGTCGTACAGCATACCGGCCCAGTCGTTGTCGCTGGCGGACAGGGAGGTGCGGAGGGTGATGGCCACCTTCTCGAAGCCGAACCGATCGGCCAGCTGCTTGGCCACGGACTTGTAGCCCTCCTTATTGAGCTTGCCGCCGTAGATGTCGGTGTTCTCCGCCTCGATGCCGAACACGTCCTTGGCGTCCTCCTCATTGGAGATGCAGACGTCCACGTACTGGCACAGCTCCGTCATGGCGGCACGGGCCTGCTCACGGGTCCAGAGCTTACCACGATAGTTCAGGTCGCAGGAGATCTTTACGCCGTGCTTCTTGGCGGCTACGCAGGCCTCCTTGCAGATCTCCACCAGATCGGAACCCAGCGCCGGAGTGATGCCAGTGAAGTGGAACCAGTCGGCGCCGTCAAAGATGGCATCCCAATCGAAATCGGAGGGCTGGGCCTCCTGAATGGCGGAGTGCGCCCGGTCGTAGATGCACACGCTGCCCCGCTGGGAGGCACCCTTTTCCAGATAGTAGATGCCGATGCGATCGCCGCCCCGGACGATGGAGCGGGTGTCCACGCCCAGCCCACGGAGGGCATTGACGGCGCCCTGTCCGATGGCGTGGGCGGGCAGCTTGGTGACGAAGGCGGCGTCCATGCCGTAGTTGGCCAGCGACACGGCTACATTGGCCTCGCCGCCGCCAAAGGTGGCCTGCAGCTGATCGTCCTGAAAGAAGCGATAGTAGCCGTTGGGAGCCAGACGCAGCATGATCTCACCGAAGGTGACGATACGTTTGCTCATAGTGATTCCTCCTTATCTGCGAACCAGATGAATGGCGAAGCCGCCGAATTCACCGTCGATATAAATGGCCTTGGTATTGCCCTTGGCATCCGTCTTGCGGGTCTCCGGCAGGCAGTGGACGCCGTACAGGCCCAGATGATACACCGCCCGGTCCACGTTGCTGGTGGCAATGGCGATGTGTCCGTGGGTGCCACGGCCGGGGGTCTTGGTACACTCCACGGCGTGGAGGGCCTGTACAGAGGAGTTGCCCATCTGATAGGAGAAGCCGAACATATCGCACAGGGTACGGGCCAGCCGGTCGGCCTCGGCCTCGCTGCCGCAGTTGATGCCCACATGATCCAGAGAGAAACCCAGCATGGTGCGAACGGCCTCCCGGCTCAAGCGGGTGATCTCCGCCCAATTCTCCTGTTGGATGAGGTCCTTTTTCACCATCCAGGTGCCGCCGCAGGCCACGATCTGGTCAAAGGCCAGATAATCCGCCAGATTCTTGGCATTGACGCCGCCGGTGGGCATCCATTTCAGGGTTTTGTAGGGGCCGGCCAGAGCCTTCAGCTTGGCCACGCCGCCGTTCTGCTCGGCGGGGAAGAACTTTACTACCTCCAGACCCAGCGCCATAGCCTGCTCCATCTCGCCGGGAGTGGCGGTGCCGGGGACCATGAGCGCACCCTTGGACAGACCGTAGCGCACCATGTCGGGGTTGAAGCCGGGACTGACGATGAACCTGGCACCGGCGTCCAGCGCACGATCCAGCTGGTCGTGGGTCAGCACCGTGCCGGCACCTACCAGCATTTCCGGGACCTCCCGGCTGATGGCACGGATAGCCGCCTCGCCGGCGGCGGTGCGGAAGGTGACCTCGGCCACCGGCAGCCCTCCGGCTACCAGTGCTTTTGCCAACGGCACGGCCTTTTCGGCGTCGTCGATGGCGATGACCGGGACGATGCCGATATCAGAGATTTGTTTCAGAACAGGATGCATGGATAGACCCTCTTTTCTGTGTAGTAGTGGAAATGGTCAGATGCTGCGTGCTTACACGCAGACGGGAACAAAGGGAAAAACACCGCACCCGGCGTCAGCGCCGGATGTTGCCGGAACACGCTCAGATGCGGTGGTTCTTTCGGGTTTTGGAGGGGGTTACTTGCTGCCCTTCTCCAGCGCCTCCCACAAGCCGGATAGGTACACGGCGCCCAGCGCACGGTCGTAAAGACCATAACCGGCACGGCCCTGCTCATCCCAGATCATGCGGCCGTGGTCGGGGCGAATGTAGCCGTCGAAGCCCACGTCGTGATAGGCCTTCATGATCTCGTAGAGATCCAGACTGCCATCGCCGGAGAAGTGGGCGGCCTCCTCAAATTGGCCGGGGCCGGTGAATCGGATGTTGCGGACGTGGGCGAAGTGGATACGGCCCTGTGCGCCGAACTCCCGCACCATGGCGGGGATGTCGTTGCAGGGGTTGGAGCCCATGGAGCCGGAGCAAAGGGTCAGCCCATTATAGGGACTGTCCACCAGCGACAGGATGCGGCGGACATTCTCGGCGTTGGTACAGATGCGGGGTAGGCCGAAGATATCCCAAGGGGGATCGTCCGGATGGATGGCCAGCTTCACATCGTACTGCTCACAGACGGGGATCACCGCCTTCAGGAAGTACTGAAGGTTGCGGAACAGATCCTCGTGGGACACGGAGGCGTATTGGGCGAAGAGCTTTTTCAGCTCCGCCATACGCTCCGGCTCCCAGCCCGCCATCTCGAAGTCACCGGCACCCTGTTGGATGCGGTCGGCAAAGGCCTGCGGATCAGTGATGCAGTCGATAATGGACTGGTCATAGGCCAGAACGGCAGCACCGTCGAGCCGGGGCTTGGCCAGATCCGTGCGGGTCCAGTCGAACACCGGCATGAAGTTGTAGCAGATGACCTTGACCCCAGCCTGACCCAAACGGGCCACGGTCTGGCGGTAGTTGTCAATGTATTCGTCCCGACTGGGCAGGCCCAGCTTGATGTCCTCGTGGATATTGACGCTTTCGATGACCTCCAGCTCCAGACCGGCGTCGTTGACTTCTTGCTTCAGCGCCCGAATACGCTCCGTGGGCCACAGAGCCCCGGCGGGCATATCCATCAAGGAACTGACAACGCCGCTCATGTTGGGGATCTGCTTGATATAGCGCAGCGGTATGGGATCCATCTGACTGCCATACCAGCGAAATGTCATTTTCATGGCTGATCGCTCCTTACTCTCTCACTCAGCTGCCGGCGCAGGATATCACGCACCGCTCCCGGCCCTGCCAGCATGGCACGGAAATCGTCCTCCACCGTTTTGGCCAGCCCTGCCTCATACAGGTCCACACCGAAGATATCGGCGTTTTGCAGGATGGGACGCAGCTGATGGGTGAAGGTATCGGGCTTTCCGAGGGTTACGTCCGCCAGCAGCGGCTGCAGCTGGGGAAGCAGGGGATCCGGACTCACCGGCATCGTCTTACCGGCATCGTCTACTCCCAGCAGATAGCGGCACCAGCCGGCAAAGACCAGCGGGATATACCGCAGCTGCACCATGGGGAGGCTGCGCTCCCGGTAACGGCGCAGGGTGCCGCCGTAGCGCACTGGTAGCTTCTGAGAGGTATCGGTGGCGATGCGCTGGGGCGTGTCGGGAATGGCGGGGTTGGGGAAGCGCTCATGGAGCACCTGATGAATAAACTCCGTGGGCCGGAGGATGCCGGGATCCTCCACCACCGGGAGACTCTCGCCGGCGATACGTTCCACCAGCGTTACAAGGTCGGTATCTCGCATCTCGGCGGAAATGGTCTGATAATCCAAAAGGCAGCCAAACACCGCCAACGCCGTGTGCAGGGGGTTCAGACAGGTGCCGACCTTCATTTTCTCCGACTTCTCCACGGTGGCCCGATCGGTGAAGTAGACACCTGCCTGTTCCAGCGGAGGCCGACCGTTGGGGAAATGATCCTCCAGCACCAGATACTCCGTGACCTCGGAATTGACGAAGGGGGCGGAGACGGTGCCGGTGGCGCTTTTGGTGATGGTCATGCCCGCCACGCCCAGAGCCGTCAGCTGGTCGGCCACCTTCTGGGAGGGGTGGGGGGTGATTTTATCGATCATGGACCAGGGGAAGCTGACGCTCTCCTCACAGGAGAGCCAGCGGAGGAAATCCTCCGGCACGAAGCCGCCCTTCTGCCAGCCCTCGGCAAGGGTCAGACAGCTGTCCCGGAGCTTTTTGCCGTTTTGGGCGCAGTTGTCCATGCTGACCACGGCAATGGGGCTTCCACCTGCCAGAAACCGCTGATACAGCAGTGCCACGGCGATGGACAGCGTGTGCCGGGGCCGGAATGGCCCCGCCGCCAGATCCTGCGCCACCACGGGCAGGAGCGTGCCGTCCATATCCCGGAGGGCATAGCCCTTCTCAGTGATGGTGAAGCTGACCATTTGCAGGGCGGGGTCCCGGAACATCCGGGTGAGGGTCTGCCAGTCGCCGTCCTGCCAGTCCGCCTTCAGACAGCCGGCCACGCTGCCGATGACCTCCCGGTCGCAGGAGCCGTCGGCGTGCATCCGCACCAGAAGGGAGAGGTTGTCGTAGGGGGTATAGCCCTCCGTGGCGGCGCTGAAATTATGGGACGCCGCCGCCACGATGCCGGTATCGGTGCAACCGGCGTTCAAAAGGGTCTGCTGGGCCGCCGCCAGAAAGGCACGGAAGATGTTGCCGGCGCCGAAGTGTATCCAAGTGGGATGGGCCAGCGTCCGCTCCTGCATGGCGGAGACGTCGTAGCGGGGCAGGGCGATGTGCGCCGCCTGCCAGCCGCTCTCGTCCCGCAGACCCTGAATGTTCAGATGAAGCATAGAATGCCGCCCTTCGTATCAGACTCTGGTATCCACCAGATGCTTGCCCAGCTTCTTTTCCAGCTTGCCCTGCAGCCAAGTCAGCATGGTGCTGAAGATCAGGTAAATCAGTGCGGCCTCGCAGTACAGCAGCATGGGCTCAAAGCGAACGGCAATGATGCTCTTGGAAGTCATGAGTATCTCCGGCACGGTGATGGATGCCACCAGAGAGGTATCCTTCAGCAAGCTGATGAAGGAGTTGCCCAGAGAGGGCACCGCCACCAACGCCGCCTGCGGGATAATGACCTCGGTCATGGTCTGGAGCTTGCTCATGCCCAGCGCCTTGCAGGCCTCGAACTGTCCCTTGGGAATGGAAGTCAGCGCAGCGCGAATCACCTCAGAGTTGTAAGCACCTTGGCTGACGACCAAGGCAATGATAGCGGAAGGAATAGGCTTGAGAACGATGCCGATAGACGGCAGTCCAAAGAATATTACGAAGATCTGTACCAGCAGAGGTGTGCCACGGATGACCCAGACGATGAACCATGCAATGCCCTTTAGGGGCGGCAACTTGGACATCCGCATCAGTGCAATGATGAAAGCCAGTACGAGGCCCAACGCAAAGGAAACCAGCATCAGCGGTACAGAAACCGTCAAGCCGGCCCGAAACATGGGCCAGAAGGACTCAAGAAATAGTTCCATAGGGGCTTCTCCTTTTTAAGAGGAGGGGACGCCGCCGGAGGCGGCGT
>ERZ773195.2025-NODE-2025-length-13583-cov-2.583309_pt1 | contig 13583 bp, 10 predicted proteins | sample MGYA00580530_ERZ773195 | MGnify/ENA primary metagenome ERZ773195 (study PRJEB29015, sample SAMEA2737751) | human gut metagenome | biome: human gut; feature: human-associated habitat; material: faeces | place: China | collected 2012 ...
TTCTGTTAATATCGGCAGAAGGTATGGGCAACAGATATTGAGTCGGCGCCTCGAACTTACGCTCAAAGTCAATAGTCTTCACTATCGCATAATCTTCTATGGTAGTAGCAGCAATATTCAACCCCTTAGCCTTGACATTAAAATATTGTCCAGCCAGCAGCCAACGGCGCATATCCCAGAAATTCTGGTTTTCCAAATAAAGTTCATTCATTCTCTCCTGCCGTACAATCTGACGTAATTTTGTCTGATCCAATGCAGCAACACCACTCCATGCTGTTTCTACTGTAGGGATACCGGCACGTTCTCTGACTTTGTTCAGATATTGTTTGGCTGTCTCCAGATCATTAGTCTCCACACATGCTTCGGCATATGCCAAATACAGATCGGCAAGACGAATAATGGGCCAGGGATACTGATTCAATTTCGTAGCATTTGTAGAAACAACAGTATTAGGATCGACACCTTTTTTGTTCAGATAACCACTTGGAGTATAGTTACCCGGTCGCTGTACGGTGGCCGTACCACGACTGCAGTTACCTCCCAATACAAAATCGCATATCAATCTGCTATCCGAATTATCTTTCTTACCGTTACTCATAACATAGGCCGGATTAGTTGACCCGTTCATCACTTCGTAATATCCACCCTGAAAAGCTACCCAAGCATAAAAGCGAGGTTCACGATCCAAATTAAACAGGAGTGTTTTACTTCCTTCATGAGCCTCGTCAGCATGGCTGGCATCCACATTGACGATCTTTAATTTGTCTTTATCTTTATACTCCGGATCTTCGTCCCAAGGTAAACCGTTTTTAGTATAAAAACGATTTAACATGGTCCATGTCGGGCCGACACCATTCCACGCCCAGCCGTCAGTCACAAATGGTAACGATTTGTTTTGTATACCATACGAACCTTCACTACGCGTTTCTGCCAGAAGAACCTCCGGATTACGCGAATCCCAATCGACCAAGCTGGTTCGAAGACACCGGACAGGACCTGCCGCCGGATAGGGATTCGCATCCTCATTACCTATTTTATAGTCTTGCTTTACATACAAAGCATGTCCGTTCTGCTCGGCAAGGTCAATCGCCTCTTTAATAGCTGTCTTTGCTTTTACCCACTTATTAGGATCATAAGTCAAAGGCATTAACTGACTACCGGATTTATCTGTAAAATTGCTATAGAAACTTGAGTTTCCATTGAATAACGGAGAAGCTGCATACAAAAGCATTTTCGCTTTCACAGCCTTAGCTCCTACACTGGTTGCCAGTCCGTAATCTTCTTTATTGGTACGTATGGCAGGCAATGAACTTGCGGCTTCATCCAATAAATTGCATATCCAGTCTACACATTCGTCATATGAAGTTCGGGGTAAATATTCTGCTTGCGAAGCATTTACATCCGGTAGTTCCTTGATCAGGATAATAGGTCCATAACAACGTGCCAACTGATAATGATAATAAGCAATCAGAAACTTAACCTAGTCTGTTTTTACACTTTCAGTCAGGTCGGGTACCTTGTCTACATTTTCTAGAAATATATAGCATTGACGCAATCCTTGAAAAAATGTATTCCAATAAGAAATCACCGGCGAAGAAGCCGTATAGTTGCCTTTTGGAAAACTGGCAAACGTTTCATGTTCAAAAGCCGTTATCACTTCATCTCCTGTCAGCAAATCGAGACTGCCTGATGCCACATTACTTTGCGGCAAATAGCCATAGCAAGAATAAACAAAATTCTTAGCCGCATTCCGGTCTTTAAATGCATCTGCCTCAGTCGTTATTTCATCCGGAACAATATCCAGAAAGTCGCAGGAACTATATCCTATCGTCAGCAAAAACAAAAATAGGAGTTTATATATTATCTTCATAAGTATATATTATTTAAAAGTTAATTGAATACCAACATTATATGTACGTTGTGTCGGGTATTTCATACCGGCACCTCCACCCATTTCAGGATCCCATAGCTTAAATGGAGAAAAGGTCAACAAGTTACTTCCGTTCACATAGATTCTTGCCCATTTGAAACGATAGCCGATTTCGGCATTCCGCAATTTCAGGAACGAAGCATTCCGCAGCCAATAAGAAGAAGACGCCGTATTGTTGTTGTTATTATATTGTGTCAATCGCGGATACCGTGCATTCGGATTCTGATTATCTTTGCTCCAATGATCATCAGAAATCCATTTCAGAACATTATTTTTACTTTGCGTTCCAAATGGTTCGAAACCGCTCATCATAAATGACACGTGCGCTTGTCCCTGAAAGAAGAAAGAGAAATCCCAATTCTTCCATGTAATAGAGGGACCAAATCCGTATATTATCTCCGGAATTGTGGGATATCCTAATACCACTCTGTCATCTGATGTTATTTTTCCATCATAATTACCGCTCGCGTCCGGCTGATCTACATACTTCACATCGCCCGGTGCAATAGCAATATTACCGATAGTCGACTGAGGATTATTCGCAATATCAGCTTCATCAATATACAATCCGTCTGCTACATATCCCCAGATTGAGTTCAGGCTCTTTCCAACCTGCGATAATGCCGGACGAAGTCCTGCCGCTTCATCATACTTCAAAACCTCATTGTGTGCATAGGTAAAAGTTCCTTTCATCTGGATAGAAAAGTTCCGGTTCAACTGTTTTCCATAATCCAAAGCAAGGTCAAATCCTGTATTCTTCACTTTAGCGAAATTACCGTAGATTTTAGTACTGGCAGTTCCCAGATAATTCGGTATGGAATTTTTCTGCTGAAAAATATTATCTCTAATCTCCCTGAATCCGTCGACAGTGATATTTAATGAATTGAAGAGCTGTAAATCGACACCCACATTCAGTTTATTTCCGACTTCCCACGTAAGTTCATTATTCTGGAAGCGATTATAAGTAGGTCCTGATAATGAAGTGGTACTACCACCATATCCGGTTGTATAAGACGGGCTTTCAGTCAAATTCACGATTGCCAGATAAGCAAAACGGTCACTGCCGATTTGATCGTTACCTACCAAACCATACGAACCGCGGACTTTAAAATTGGAAATAACCGGTTTTATCGGCTTCCAAAATTTTTCTTCACTGATATTCCATCCCAACGATATGGATGGGAACAGTCCCCAACGATGCCCTTTGGCAAAACTCTCAGAACCATTGTAGCCCGCATTTACTTCAAGCATATACCGATGATCGTAATCATAAGACAAACGTGCCGCCACACCCATTTTACGTTTTGGAAGCGAAGCAATAAGACTGCTGTTTACATTCGTATTGTAATCATCCTGGTTATAAAGCAACATACCACTTACATTGTGCGAACCGAACGAACGTTCGTAATTCAGGTATCCCTGAATATAAAACCGACGGTCACCGTTGGTACCGAAAAAGGCATCCATCGTATGATTACTCGGTTCTCCGATAGGTGTATTGGTAAAGTCATAGGAACCGTCTTCATTCTGTTTATAATCGGAAAGCTGATAACTATTATATCCTTGCAGACGGAACTTCTGATTATAACTCCAATTCTTAAATGAAACCAAAGCTCTGAAGCTTAATCCCTTCGTTATAAAATCCAGTTTCTGATCCCAGTTTACATTGGCTACTACCGTACTCTCAAACGTATCCTTGTAACCTACACTTGAAAGAGCTACCGGATTGAGCGGCTGATAATTTCCGGCAAGGATACCTCCCCAATGGTACCATGTGTCAGATCCCTGCGGAAACATAACCGGAAAATCAACAGGATTGGTTCCCATAATAGCACTGAATATATCGCCTACGCCATTACCATCCTTAGTTGTCAAAGGACCATGCATATCATTCAACTGTACATTCAGGTGAAGCGAAATGGTAGAAGACTTAGAGAGATGAAAATCCACGTTGTTCTGGAACGCATATTTCATGTAGTCTATATTATTTTTATAAGAGAAGAAGTCACTGGAACGATCTTTCAACATTCCAGTTTCATGATTCATATTGACATTCATAAAATAAGTAATTTTAGATGTACCTCCACGTACATTAAAATTCGCTTTTTGATTAAATGTCGCATCTTTGAAGACCTCCTTGTACCAGTCCACATTAGGATAAATATAAGGATTCAGATTATGGATCGTACCATTTATTTTTTCATCAGAATAGAGCACAGCCCCTGTTCCCTGATTGGTAACCGCTTCATTGTACAAACGCATATAAGTGGGTCCGTCAACAATTTCCGGTTTCTTAGTCGGAGTATTTACATAGCCTTCTAAACGTACGCCGATGATCGGTCTGTCCAAGTCACTTCCCGATTTTGTTTTAACGATAAGTACACCGTTTGCTCCACGAGTACCATACATCGCCGATGCCGTCGCATCCTTCAATACAGAAAAGCTTTCAATTACTTCAGGATCCAACGAATTCAAGTCCGCTTTGGATACTTCAACTCCATCCAAAATAATTAGAGGAGAAGTCGCTCCGTTCATGGTCGCAACACCACGAATGAAAAAGTCCGCAGAATTCTGTCCCGGTTCTCCACTACGCTGGTAAGCAATCACACCCGACAAGCGTCCGGCAAATGAAGAAGAAAGGTTGGCAGAAGGTACCAGAAGATCCGAAGGACGAACCGACTGAATCGATCCGGTGATAGTCTCCTTTTTCTGTCCCGTACCAAAAGCAGTGACCACCACCTCATCCAGTTGCTGGGCATCTTCCGCAAGAGTGATAGACATTACCTTTTGACTACCGACTTTAATTTTCTTGGTAACATATCCTATATATGAAATCTGTATTTCATTTTTAGGAAATGCCGCTAATTCAAATTTACCATCTACATCGGTAATCACACCTGTGGTAGTACCCAGTAATTGCACTGTTGCACCGATGATAGGTTCACCGGTTTTTGAATCTGTTACTATACCAATGATTTTTGCCTTTTTCTGTTGTGTACTTTCCGTTTTCTCAACTTTAAGAATAACTTCATTCCCTTTAATAACATAACTGATATTACTCCCTTTAAAGACTTCGTTCAAGACGTCATCAATAGAACCTTTACAATCGATACTCTTAAGAGTTGTGTTTTTCAAATCATTAGCGTTATAGAAAAAAGTATATTGACTGCTTTTTTCTATGAGCCGGATGGCTTGAGGAATAGTGAGAGACTGACCTTTAACCACAATCTGTCCTTGCGCAGCAAGTGCAGACAGCGGATAAAGCAACAAAGCCATAACGATGTATTTGAGACACCGCTTCTGACAAGAAAATAAAAACTTGTTCATGCTTCAATTTTTAGATTTAACATTGGGTTAATAAATATTAGTTGTAAATAATAATCTCGTGATTTATTTCTTTTTTCCGAAGATTCAGGCTAAAACAAATTTTATCAATAACGTCTTCCAAAGACTCATCATAGCGGATACTCCCTGTAAAGGCACAATTTTTATTCACTTTATCGCTGATAATGATACGTGAACCATACATTTGGTTTATAATCCTAGTCAAATGTTCCAAATTAAATTGTGTAAAATTATAACGGCCGTTTTGCCACTCTATATTTTCTATTTGCCTTAATTGAGTCCCTGCATCAGCAGGATTATATACCAATTCCTGAAGTGGTTTCATCTCTATTTTATGTTGAGTCGATTCAACATTAAATTCAATGCTTCCATTAAACAAAGTAATTTCATTGGCACTGGGATTGTTCTGCTTTATCAAAAAGCAAGTTCCTTTCACTTCGATAAAGGCTTTATCGATATACACCCTAAATTTTCTACCCATATTTTTGTGAACTTCGAACAAAGAATTACCTTTCAGCCATACATTCCGATGCTTCTTGAAATCTTCGGCAAAACGTATAGAACTTCCCGGCTGCATCCAGACCTTCGAACTATCTGGTAATAAATACATTCTGCTTTTCTGAGCTGTAATTTCAATATATTTATCCATCGGGGTACTACCTTCATTTAAATGCATCCAAAGTCCACCGACAATCAAAACAAGAGCTACAGAAGCAGCAATATACCATAGTTCTAAAGGAACTAATGCTATATCACATAAAAAATAAAGAAGTTATTATTACCAATTAATTTATTAGATATTATACTAAATATCAGAAGTTTAATAGATATAAAAATAAACAACATGTATATTATAGATACCAGTCAAGAAACTTTTCTAAAAAAAAGTTGCTCTTGTCATGTGGTGGTAGATGGGGCTGTTGTGTATTTAGTTTTAGATAACACAAAATAAATCTAAATATAATTATTAAAATGAATAAAAGTAACAAAGAAACTAATCTGATCAAGAAGCTATTGGCAGATCAATTGGACAAGAAGGAACGCAAGAAACTCTATTATTCAAATTTAATAGAAAAACAAATGAGAAAACAATGGAAAGAAAATAAGAATATTCCGGTAGAAAATGAGATTGGAAATAAGATATGGGACAAGATCGAGAACCAATGCATAAAAGTTCACAAAAGAATAGTTCCTTTAGAACTTATCCAATAAATATATGTTGCTATTATTTTATTTATAAAGAGAAAGAACATATTACCCAATTAAGTGCATATAATAGGATAATATAGCCATAATACACCAAGATAAATTAAACAAAAAATGTTATTTTTTAATATTCTTGTAGAAATCGCAGCAATTTAGAACAAAAAGATTACTTTTGCACCTCTAATTACTAAAACAGATGCAAGAAAAAGAAACAGTCAGGAAATTAAAGCATGGCGATCAGGAAGCATTTGCTTTTTTATACAATCATTACTGGAAACAAGTTTATAATTTCACAAGGCTCTATTTCACCGCCTCTATGGATATTGAGGAAATTGTGCAGGAAGTATTTGTGAAAGTATGGGAATCTCATCATTTCTTGGATGAAAACAAAAGTTTTGAAGGCTACCTCTTTATCATAACCCGAAACGTGATCTTCAATCATTCACGTAGGTATTACAAAGAGACAGCCCTCAAAATAACAGCTATACAAGCAGTCGAAGAATCTTATGACATGGAGGGAGAGTTGGATGCCGCCGATTTAAAGAAATATATCGATGAACTTGTTATGCAACTCCCCCCCCGCCAACGAGAAGTATTCCGCATGAGCAGGGAACTGCACATGAGCAACAGAGAAATAGCAGAACACTTCTCTATTACTGAAAAAGCAATAGAGCGCCATATCAATCTGGCCCTGAAATTCCTCAAAAAGAACCTCAATTTATTCATGTTGTTTATGGCAGCTTAACATCCAACCAAGATCCTGTCATTGCACCTGCCATCCGCCCCCCAGAGCCTTATACACTTGTACTACAGCGATCAATTCGTCCCTTATCGCATTGCTGAGTCCGATTTGGGCATCGAAATATCCACGCTGGGCATCGAGCACATCAAGGTAGTTCGTCACCCCATTGATATATTGTAATTGTGCCAAGTCTACATAACTCTTAGCCGAACGTTCCAATTTCGCACGAAGGTCGTATACCTCCTTAATCTTATTGAAGTTGACAATCGAATTGCGCGTCTCTTTGAAAGCAGTCAGGACAGCCTTTTCATAGCTGTGCACTTCAGCTTCATAAGCGGCTTTCTTTGCTTTGAGAGCGGCACGATTTTTTCCCCAACCAAAAATAGGCGTAAGTAAAGCACCTTCCATAATGCTATAAGGCGATTTCAACAGTTCGGAGAGAGCGGTGCTTTCCGACCCTACCCTACCGGTAAGTGAAATACGTGGAAACATATTCGTATAAGCCACTCCTACCCGGGCATTGGCAGCAATCAATTTCTGTTCAGCCTGACGAATATCGGGGCGACGTTCCAATAGTCCGGAAGGCAACCCGACAGGTAACTCTTGTGGAAAGTTAAACTCCTGCAACAAACGGCTACGGGTAATTTTGTTGGGATATTCACCGGCTAGAAAAGCTATATCGTTTTCTTTCAGAGATATTTTACGTTCCAGATCGGGCACCAGTGTTGCAGTACGCGCCAACTCAACCTGAGACTGACGATAAGAAGTTTCAGATGTCAAACCTCCTTCGAAACGGATGCGGGCAAGACGCATGCCTTCCTCACGTGCTTTCAATGTTTGGCGAACAATATCCAATTCCGTATCGAGAGCTACAAGTTCATAGTATGCCTGCGCTACTTCGGCTATGATAGTCATGCGAAGGGCACGTTGTGCCTCCACAGACTGAAGGTACTCGGCAATGCTGGCGGAACGTGCCCAACGAAGATTTCCCCACAGATCGAGTTCCCAAGAGAAAAGAAGCTGCGCTTCAAAAGTATCGCTACGCTTGAAAGCATCACCACCGTGGTTTTCATTTTCTCTCTCCGCAGTCACGGTACCTCTAATGTCAGGCAACAGATTTGCTGTTGAAATACGTTTTTGCGCAGCCATCTCCTTGACACGGGCAGCAGCTATCAGCATGTCTTTATTGTGTTCCAAGGCCCTGTCTATCAGACTCCGAAGGGTACTGTCAGTGTAAATCTGCCACCATTCCTTATCTCCGAAACTCAAGCTGTCCTGATGTTGCGCCAGACTATCGGGCAGATTCAGTTCCGGACGGACATAACTTTTTCCTATTTTACAGGAACCTAAAGTTAATACAACTAATAAAAGAGTAATATATAAATAGCTTCTTTTCATAATTCAATCAGTTTTCTTTTTAGACTTGAACGGTAATTTCACGTTCACATTCGGTACATTTTTCAGTTTTGCCTTTGTCTTATAAACCAGCACAAAGAAGAATGGAACCAGAATAATGCCCACTACAATGGCAAAGATCATTCCGAAAAAGACTCCTGTACCAATAGCAGCACGGCTTGCCGAACCGGGACCGGTTGCCAGCACCATCGGAAGCATACCCAGCACAAAGGCGAGGGAAGTCATCAAGATGGGGCGAAAACGCAATTGAGCGGCATGAATGGCAGACTGTATTAAATCACCTCCACGGTCTACCTGCACTTTGGCAAACTCTACAATCAGGATGGCATTTTTTGCTGCCAACCCGACAAGCATCACCAGTCCGATCTGGAAATATACATCGTTTTCCAATCCGCAAACCCATACTCCCAGATAAGCCCCCAAGGCAGCCACCGGCAAAGAGAGTAACACAGCAATCGGTACCGTCCAACTTTCGTACTGTGCTGCCAGGAAAAGGAATACAAATAGGAACACCAGCGCCAATACCAATCCGGTCTGTCCTCCCGCCTTTTTCTCCTGATAGGAAAGCCCACTCCACTCCAGTCCGATATTATCGGGCAAATGATATCGGGCAATCTGCTCCATAATCTCCATAGCCTGTCCGGAACTATACCCCTGTGCCGCCTCACCGCGGAATACAGCAGTAGTAAACATATTGAAACGTTTAATGCTGCCGGGACCCGTAGTATATGATGCGTTTCCCAAAGAAGTCAGCGGAATCATAGCCCCGTTGGAAGCCTTCACGAAGAACAAGTTAATATTGTCCTTATGTTCCCGATAGGGTGCCTCAGCCTGAATGTATACCTTATAGATACGGTTGAACATATTGAAGTCATTTACATAAACCGAACCGGTATAAGCTTTCATTGTTGAAAAAACATCCGCCAAAGGCACACCTAGCATCTTCACTTTATCACGGTCCACATCGAAATAAAGCTGTGGAATATCCGACTGAAAGTGAAGAAGAAAGTCCCGTCAACTCTTTGCGCTGAGAGGCATAATACATCAGCGTATCCGCCGCCTGCACCAAATTTTCGAAAGTAGCCTCGCCACGAGCCTCCAGTTGCATCTCAAAACCACCCGAGGTTCCCAAACCGGGAATAACAGGAGGAGTAGAAAGATAGACTTTACACTCCGGATACTCACTCAGGTCGTGACGGACGTTTGACATAATTTCATCAATTGATGTATCCTTGCGGTCTTCCCACGGCTTCAAGATAACAGTCAATTCACTACGAGCCTGATTGCTACCTACACGGGGACTGCTTCCGGTAACATTCTGTACATAGGCTATATACGGATTCTTTTCCAGATAAGTGATGGCACGATCCGTCACCTCCCGGGTACGTTCCAGCGTAGCACCTTCTGGCAATTCCAACTCTATCTTGAAGTATCCTTGGTCTTCCACCGGAAGGAAACTTGTCGGAATCAGCCGGTGAATCAACAAAATACCAATAAGCACCACTCCGAAACCGGCCAATACACGACGCGGATTACCGATTACCCTACGGATAGCGATTACATATTTATGATTGCCCACGTTCAACCAATGGTTGATTTTACGGAAAACAATGTTCTTCTTTTTGCCATTGTCCGGTTTCAGAATCAGCGAACACATGACCGGACTCAGAGTCAGCGCCACAACAGTCGAAATCAGTACGGATACAGCGATGGTAATAGTAAACTGGCGGTAAAGTTGGCCCGTAATTCCGCTGAGGAAGCTCACCGGCACAAATACGGCACAAAGTACCAGCGAGGTAGCAATCAACGCACCTGCCAATCCATTCATGGCTTTCTTGGTAGCTTCATACGGCGGCAACTTCTCTTCCTCCATAATACGCTCTACATTTTCCACCACTACAATAGCATCATCCACCACAATACCGATGGCAAGAATCAACCCGAGCAATGTCAATATGTTCAGCGAGAAACCGAAAATCAGCATGAAACCAAATGTACCGATCAGTGAAATAGGAACGGCAACAATCGGAATCAACGTAGCCCGCCAACTCTGCAAAGAAAGATAAACGACGAGTACTACCAGGATCAATGCTTCAAACAAGGTCTTATAAACTTCATGAATAGACTCGGAAATATAAGTCGTCATATCGAACGGAACCTCATAGCTCAGCCCTTCAGGGAAGTTTTTACTGATTTCATCCATCGCCTCTTTTACACTTTTCGCTACTTCCATTGCGTTAGCGCCCGGAAGCATATAAATTCCCAGAACGGCAGCATTCTTACCATTGATGCCACTCTCCGTACTATATGATGAGGCTTCCAGTGAAACTCGTGCCACATCGCGCAGACGAATGATAGAGCCATTTGTATTGGCACGAATCACAATATTTTCGAATTGTTCTACAGTAGAAAGACGTCCCTGCGTAGTGATAGGGATTGTCACATCGAGCCCCTTCACCGGTTGCTGCCCAAGTACACCGGCAGCCGATTCACGGTTCTGATCCTTCAAAGCATTCTGCAAATCCTGCACAGTCAGCCCGAAGTTAGCCAATTTATCCGGTTCTGCCCAGATTTGCATGGCATAATAACGGCTACCGATATTCGACACACGTCCTACTCCCGGAATACGGCGGATTACATCGAGTACATTAATCGTCGCAAAATTACTCAAATAGATTTCGTCAAATTTCGGATCGGACGACATCAATGTAAGGGTCATCAACTGGCTGGGCGCCTGCTTTTCAACTGAAATTCCGTTTTGAATAACTTCAGCCGGCAAACGGCTTTCCGCCAGCTTCACCCGGTTCTGAATTTCTACAGCGGCCAGATCCGGATCGGCAGAATCATCAAAAGTAACCGTTGCCGAGAAGCCTCCGGAATTGGAACTGTTCGACTCCATATAAAGCATACCCGGTGTTCCGTTAATCTCCTGTTCGATGGGAGTTGCTACAGCCTGCGAAACCGTAAGCGCACTGGCTCCCGGATAAGAGGCACTGATCTTCACTACCGGAGGAGTGATCTGCGGATACTGGTCGACAGGCAACATGGTCAGTCCGATGATGCCGATGATGACTATCAGTATCGAGATAACGATCGAGAAAACAGGTCTATCTATAAAAAACCTAACTTTCATATTCAGTAAGGTCTCACCCCGCCCCTCTCCCAACGAGAGGGAGGAAGAGTTTCTTTTAAATTATACGTTTTTATCTATCTCAGGAAAAGGGAATCACTCAGTCTCTTTTTTCTCAGCTGACGGCTGGGGTAAAGTAGCTCTCACTTTCATTCCCGGTGTCAGCTTGTGATACCCTTCCACCACCACTTCTTCACCTGCACCCAAACCTCTCTCCACAACGAGTTTATTACCAAATTCAGGTCCCAACTCAATGAACCGTTTCTCTGCCGTAGAATCTCTGCGCATCACATAAATATATGCTCCGCCTTTCTCGATAGTCACTGCTTTATGCGGTACAACGATGGCTCCTTCACGTACATCCAAGAGCAGCTTTACCTTCGTAAACTGTCCCGGAAGCAATACCTGTTTCGGGTTCGGCATCTCCGCTCTTACCGAAAAAGTACCGGTCTGCGGATCTACCTGAGGTTCGGCAAAATCCACATATCCTTTATAAGGGTATACCGTATTATCCGCTAAGGTAATGGTGATGTTCGGCTGCCAGGAACGGGAAGAGTCCTGCTGACCGATATTGATATTACGTTCTTTGCTCTTCAGATAATCCAGAGCAGTCATGCTGAAGTCCACCAGCACCGTATCACTCTTCACAACTGTAGCCAAAAGCGATTTTCCACCCGGTCCCACCAGTGTCCCCAAATCCACATTACGTTCGCTGATATGTCCGGACAACGGCGAACGGACCAATGTATAACCCAACTCCAACTCTGCCTGCGCCAGGTCCGCCTCACTCATGGCAACGGTTGCCACCGCACTTTCATAGGCCGCCTCCGCATTGTCCAGATCTAACTGGCTGGCCGCATTCTGGGCATACAAAGGCTTGATACGTTCCAAATCCCGCTTTGCTTTCAATGCCTGTGCTTCATCTTTTTTCAGTTGTGCCCGTGCTTTATCTGCCTTTGCACGATATTGATCCTGATTGATCACAAAAAGCACCTGATTTTTATTCACATACGTTCCCTCGGCAAAGAGCATACTTTCCAGATACCCCTCCACACGGGCCCGCACTTCCACAAATTGTTGTGCACGTATGCGCCCCACATACTCACCGAAAATCTCTACATTATCCCTTTCTGCGGGCTCTACAATCACAGTCGGCACTTCCGGCTCTACTTTATGTGGTCGTGTCAGAATCCAGTAAATGCCTGCCACCAAAGCCAAACAGACAATGCCTGCAATTGTTCTTTTTCTCCTCAGTTTTAGCTCTTTTCTCGTAAAAAACAGTCTCATGCTTGTTTGTATTATTAAAATTAACTTATCCTTTATTAGCTACCTTACAAATCAGATACCAAATTATACCTGAACCGATCTTTTCAACTAAAAGCGCCTCCATACGTCTTACAAAGGCAATTTTAATGATTTACCGAACTTAGCTGCCATTCGTTAAAAGTGTGGAATTATGCCCATTAGTGTAGAATAATTCCACAAAAGGGCCGCAAAGATAATTCTTTTCTGCATAAGTTCCATAACTTTCACTTTTAATGGCATTCGCTACTTATTTATCAAATAATAGTATAAATTTGTAGTAACATTCATAATAACACTATAATGAAAAAACATTTGTCATTGATATTAGTTCTGTTACCGGTACTTTTTCTGGCACTCCCCGCTCTGGCACAAGAACGTAAAAAAGTCGGAGTGGTACTCAGTGGAGGAGGTGCAAAAGGGGTAGCACATATCCAGGCACTGAAAGTCATAGAAGAAGCCGGCATTCCGATCGATTATATAGTAGGTACCAGTATGGGATCCATTATCGG
>ERZ773195.2032-NODE-2032-length-13531-cov-3.103963_pt1 | contig 13531 bp, 13 predicted proteins | sample MGYA00580530_ERZ773195 | MGnify/ENA primary metagenome ERZ773195 (study PRJEB29015, sample SAMEA2737751) | human gut metagenome | biome: human gut; feature: human-associated habitat; material: faeces | place: China | collected 2012 ...
ATATCTTCAACTAAGGTTATGAACCGATTGATACAGGGAGATGTAGGTTCAGGAAAAACAATTATAGCTTTTTTTGCATTAATAACTGCTGCATTAAATAATGGTCAGGGGGCGATGATGGCTCCAACTGAAGTTCTTGCAAGACAGCACTATGACAACCTTATAGAATTGATTAAGGAACATAACATTAATGTGAATCCGGTAGTTCTTGTAGGATCAATGACAGCAAAAGAAAAAAGAGAAGCTTATAAAGTTATCGAATCAGGAGATGCAGATATAATAATTGGAACTCATGCCTTAATTCAGGAAAAAGTTAATTACAATAATTTGACAATGGTTGTTACAGACGAACAGCACAGGTTTGGTGTAAGACAAAGAGAAGCCATTTCTGAAAAAGGTGAACATCCACACATTATGGTAATGAGTGCAACTCCAATTCCAAGAACATTAGCAATAATAATGTATGGTGATTTGGATATTTCCGTAATTGATGAACTTCCGGCTAACAGACTTCCTATAGCTAACTGTGTTGTTGGAACAGATTACAGACCTAACGCATATGATTTTATGACTAAGCAGATAGCAAAGGGCCGACAGGTTTATGTTATCTGTCCTACTGTTGAATATAGTGAAGCTGTTGAAGGTGAGAATGTTATTGAATATGCAGAAAAATTAAAAAGAATAATGCCTGTATCAGTTAACATTGAATTCCTTCACGGAAGAATGAAACCGGCAGAAAAAAATGAAATTATGGATAGATTTGCCAATAATCAGATTCAAATACTTGTTTCTACAACGGTAGTTGAAGTAGGGGTTAATGTGCCTAATGCAACCGTAATGATGGTGGAAAATGCTGAACGATTCGGTCTTGCCCAACTTCATCAGCTTAGAGGACGTGTAGGTCGAGGAAAATATCAGTCTTACTGCATTTTTATTAATGGTTCAGGAAAGAAAGAAGCATTAGAAAGACTAAATATTCTTTGCAAGTCAAATGATGGCTTCTTAATAGCCAATGAGGACTTAAAATTGCGAGGCCCCGGAGACTTCTTCGGTGTAAGACAAAGTGGTGATTTTGAGTTTAGACTAGGAGATATAATGAACGATGCAAATATATTAAAGCAGGCATCAGAGGCTGTCGAATTAATTTTAAATGAAGAGGTTGAAATTTCTGACAAACAGCGTAAAATAATCATAGAATATGAAAACGATTCTATCAATATATAAAATATTTGGTGTTACATAAAGTAACGGAATGGAGTTTAAAATGAATATAGTAGTTCTTTGTGGTGGAAACAGCACAGAAAGAGAAGTATCAATTAATTCAGGATCAATGGTTTGTGAAGCTTTAAGAAAGAAGAATCATAATGCCATTCTGATGGATGTATACTTTGGACTTGAAGATATAGATATTTTTGAAAAATCAGCTAGCGAATATGATGTTGAAAGTGTAAAGAAGAACATTCAGTCATTATCAGATAAGTTTAGCGAAGACAGAAGAAGTTTCTTTGGTAATAATGTTATTGAAATTTGCCAGAAAGCTGATATTGTTTTTATGGCTCTTCACGGAAAGAATGGTGAAGACGGAAAGTGTCAGGCAGCTTTTGATTTATATGGTATTAAATATACAGGTTCAGGCCATCTTGCAAGTGCAATAGGAATGGACAAAGGCGTTACAAAACAGATTTTTATGTCAAAAGGTGTTCCAACAGCTAAGAGTGTGTGGATTAAAAAAGGCGAAAGCACAGACCTTAAAGACTATGGAATGAAAGTTCCTGTTGTAGTTAAAGCATGTAATGGTGGCTCAAGCGTTGGCGTTGTTCTTGTTCACCAAGAAAGTGAATATGAAGATGCAGTAAAAACCTGTTTTGAATTAGATAATCAGATACTTGTGGAAGACTTTATTAAAGGCAGAGAGTTTTCCATTGGTGTTATTAATAAAAAAGCTCTTCCTGTAGTTGAAATTATTCCAAGAGATGGATGGTATGATTACAAGAATAAATATAACGGAGCTACAGAAGAAGTCTGTCCTGCCAATCTTAATGATGAATTAACAAAGAAGATTCAAAAGGTAGCTGAGGATGCATGTAATGCTATTGGCTGTGAACCTTATGCAAGAGCAGATGTTATGATGGATGCTGATGGCAATATGTTCTGTCTTGAAGTTAATACCTTGCCGGGAATGACAGCAACATCACTTGTACCACAGGAAGCAAAGGCAGTAGGTATGGATTTCCCTACATTGTGTGATTATCTTGTAGAGTTATCATTAAAAAAGAATAACTAAAATATTTTAATTAAACAATTTTGAACTGAAAATAAGGAATATACTTTTATGAAAAATATGACTTTGGAAAACATTGCGAAAGCCTGCAATGGTATTTATGTTGGAGATGAAGATTTAAAATCAAAAGAAATAACAGGTGTGGAAAAAGATAGCCGACTTATTGAAGACGGTTATTTGTATCTTCCTTTTGTGGGAGCAAGAGTGGATGGTCACGATTTTATACCACAGGTTTTTGATAAAGGGGCTTTGTGTACTTTATCAGAAAGGGATTTGGATAATCCTAAGGGACCTTATATTAAGGTAGAATCAGTTGCAACAGCCCTTAAAGATATTGCCGAATTCTATAGAAAACAACTTAGCTGTAAGATTATCGGAATAACAGGAAGTGTTGGAAAAACAAGCACAAAAGAGATTATTGCGTCTGTTTTGGAAGAAAAATTTAAAGTTTTAAAAACTGAGGGCAATTACAATAACGAAATTGGTGAGCCTCTTACAATTTTAAAAATAAGAGACGAACATGAAGTCGCTGTTATAGAAATGGGCATTAGTGATTTTGAGGAAATGCACAGATTAGCTAAAGTTTCAAGACCTGATGTTTGTGTAATTACCAATATTGGAACATGTCATCTTGAAAACTTAGGAGATAGAGATGGTGTATTTAAGGCAAAGACAGAAATGTTTGATTATGCATCTAAAGATTGCTTTGTTGTACTTAATGGTGATGACGATAAGTTATCTAATGTTAAGGAAGTTAATGGACATGCTCCTGTTTTTTTTGGAATTGACACGGACAGAGATGTTATGGCAATAAAATACGAAAGTCTTGGTATCCGGGGAACAAAGGTTAAAATTAAATATTTTGATAAGGAATTGGATACAGTAATCCCTATTCCAGGCTATCATATGATTTATAATGCAATGGCCGCAGTTTGCATTGGCTCTCATTTTGGAATGACTTTAGATGAAATAGATTCAGGAATCAGAAATCTTAAAGCAATTGGTGGTAGAAATAATATTTTTACAACAAATGGAATAACTGTAATAGATGATTGTTATAATGCAAATCCAATGTCAATGAAAGCTTCAATTAATGTTTTATCACAGGCTAATGGCAGAAAAGTTGCTATTTTAGGTGATATGTTTGAATTAGGCGAAAACTCAAAAGAATTACATAAAGAAGTTGGACAGGCTGCTGTTGGAAAAGTAGACATACTTGTATGTATTGGAAATCTTTCAAAAGACATTGCAGAAGCGGCAATAGAAGGCGGATGTAATACATTGTATTTTCCTAATAAAGCAGATTTCGAGGAAAATCTTTCTGCATACATTAAAAAAGGAGATACTGTTTTAATTAAAGCTTCCAATGGTATGAAGTTTAAAACAATAGTTGAAAAATTAAAAGGTTAATTATAGACAAGAGATTAGACATAAAGTTAGGGGCTGTCGCAAAAGCGGCGGCCCCTTTATTTACTTAATAAGAAATCCTTTTGGAATTTCTATTAAGTAAAAATCCTATTAAATAATTAAATTATGATTATTTACCGCTCATCTGTCTTTCCTGAGCTTCAATCATCTTCTTAACCATCTGTCCGCCCACAGAACCTGCCTGGGCTGATGTTAAGTTTCCGTTATAACCATCTGTAAGCTGTACGCCTACCTCTGATGCACATTCCATTTTGAATCTGTTCATAGCACCCTTTGCTTCAGGAACATTAACTTTGTTAGTGTTACTCATTACTCATTACCTCCAACAATTAAATTATTTAGTAACTAAGTTCATATGAAGTTGTTACACTAATATTATGTGGAAGTTTTATTTTTATAAACTGGTAACTTGTTGCTAATATGACAAAAAAAACCATCTTTCATGAAAAAATAAGACGTCAAATCAATGTGCAGATTTATTTATTATTTTTTAAATAATCTAATATAATGTGGCTATATTCAGTAATGGTATTATCGTTAATACTGTCAGCCTTAATATATTGATTCTTATCCTTATATTCTAATTTAAAACAATTTTCAAAATTCTTAGACTTCGAATCAAATATAGGAAGAAAACTTCCTGAAAACTTTTCATAACATGTGGAAGCAGTGGCAGCCTTTCGAAATTTTTTATCCATAAATTCTCCGATACTTTTGTGAATAGCACGGTCTTCCAATGGAAGGAAATAATAATCCTTATAATTTTTAAAGAAATACTTAAATGTGCCGTTACATAAATTAATTGAAATGTTTAAAGTGTTATTCTGAATATTTAAGTGAATGCCATTAAAGTTATGTGAAATATTAACAGGCACAGTATTGTTTAAAGTTATACTAACAAGTAATTCCTGTTGAATATCCCCGTCAAAATTCTTATATTCATGAATTTCGTAAGAATTAACATTATACTTATATTCAAAAATATCAGATATGGAAAGTAAATCCGTTAAAACACCCATATTCCAAACATCTTCTTTATTATGTAAAAGAAGTGGGAATAGTAAACGTTCATCTTTAGATTCCACATAATGCTTAAAGACTTCAATTAAATCTCCACCTGAAAAAGGATCACTTCTGTTAATTCCAAGAAGTTTCTCAAAAGATTTCTGTTTATTGTTTTCCATTTTAAGAATGTGATTAAGCTTTGAAACCGGTTTGTAAATATCAATACTTTGGTAATTATCAAAGTCAAATTCTAAATTGTATTTTTTACCCCTTTCTGTTACAAACGGTATGTCAAAACTGTTACCATTAAAATGAATAACAGTATCGAAATCCTTTATGAATTTATTAAATGCCATAAGAACATTGGCTTCATCATTAAAATTTTCTGCAAGCCATTGAGTATAACAAAGTTCATCTCCTGAATAGTACATACAGCCGATTAAGTAGACAATACAGTACTTTCTTGAAAAACCTGTTGTTTCAATATCAAAATATATTATTTTCTCTTTTTTTGAAAAATTCTCTATTGGATAGTTAATTTTTATATCCACTTTATTTCTAAATACTAACATAAATTTTATTTTATCAAATTAATAAAAACACAACAAGATTTTTTGATTTTTTTGAAAAATTAAAAATTTTTTTACAATATTAAGTTAATGCCTAATTAGTGAAAAAAGAGTATCAATTGGATGTTATTTACATTGAAGAAATTGGACAAAAGTATTATTATAGAATAGATGTAAAAAATTACGAAGAGAGGTAGAGTTATGTCTATTCTAACATTTAAGGGTGGAGTTCATCCATACGATGGAAAAGAACTATCCAAGGATGTTGCTGTTAGAAAAGTGCTTCCAAAAGGAGAAGTTGTTATTCCTGTTGCACAACATATAGGGGCACCGGCAAAACCGGTTGTTGAAGTGGGACAGAGAGTATTAAAGGGACAACTTATAGCAGAAGCGGCAGGATTTATTTCAGCTAACATTCACTCATCAGTTTCAGGAACTGTAAAGAAGATAGAACAGAGAGTTGTTCCTAACGGAAGCAAGGTTCTTTCAATAGTAATTGAAAATGATGAACAATATGAAGAGTTTCAATATGAAGCCAAAGAACAGCCATGGTCAAAGGAATATATTAGAGAGGCTGTTAAGGACTGTGGAGTTGTAGGTTTAGGTGGCGCATGCTTCCCAACTAACGTAAAACTTACACCTAAGGACGATAATGCAATCGATTATGTTATTGTTAACGCTGCTGAATGTGAGCCATACATAACATCCGATTACAGAAGATTGGTTGAACAGCCACAGGAAGTAATCGAAGGATTAAAGATTGTTTTATCTTTATTTGAGAATGCAAAAGGTGTTATTGCAGTAGAAAATAATAAGCCTGATGTTATTGAAAGCTTAAAGAAACTTACTGAAAATGAAGATAGAATACAGGTAGCAGAATTAAAGACTAAGTATCCTCAGGGATCAGAAAGACATATTATTTATGCTGTTACAAAGAGAAAAATCAATTCTTCAATGTTGCCGGCAGATGGTGGCTGTATAGTTGATAATGTTGACACAATTTACAACATTTATCAGGCTGTAAAATTCCACAAACCGTTAACAGAAAGAATTGTTACTGTTTCAGGTGACGGTATAAAGAATCCTTGTAACCTGTTAGTTCCTTTTGGAACAAGTCATAGCCAGCTTGTGGAAGAAGCAGGCGGTATGAATGAATCTGTTGAAAAGATTTTGTCAGGTGGTCCTATGATGGGTCAGGCAATGTTTACTTTGGATGTTCCTGTTATAAAAGGTTCATCTGCACTTTTAGCATTTAAAAACGATCAGGTTGCCCATGCTAAGACAACTAACTGTCTTAACTGTGGAAAATGTGCTCAGGTTTGCCCGGAAGGTTTAATTTGTGCAAAACTTGCTCATGCGGCAGATGCAGATGATATGGAGGCTTTTGTAAAAATGCACGGAATGGAATGTATTGAATGTGGTACATGCAATTACAATTGCCCTGCTAACAGAAACATTACACAAAGCGTAAGAACAATGAAAAGAAAAGTGCAGGCAGCACGTAGGAAAGGGTAAGAGTGAATAAAAAATGTATAACGTATCATCCAGCCCTCATGTAAAAAGCAAGGTTACAACTCAGAGTATAATGAGAGATGTAATTATCGCTTTAATGCCGGCTACAATTTTTGGTATATATAATTATAGTCATCTCTTCGGAGCAAAATACGGATTAAGAAGTGCATTACTTATTATTTTAACGGTAGTTGCATGTGTATTATCTGAATATGTTTTTGAAAAGATTACTAAGAGAGAAAGCACACTTGATGATTTAAGTGCAGTAGTTACAGGTATGATTCTTGCATTGAATCTTCCTTGTACTTTCCCTTATTGGAAAGCAATGCTTGGCGGATTTTTTGCAATTGTAATTGTAAAACAGTTATTTGGCGGTTTAGGTCAGAACTTTATGAACCCTGCTTTAGGTGCAAGATGTTTTCTTGTTTTGTCATTTGCAGGAAACATGACTGCATTCTATCCTACAGATGTTAGTGGAGTAGATGCGGCTACAAGTGCAACACCTTTAACTTCATTAAAGAATACAGGGGACAGTGTTGCAAGTCTTGCAGATATGTTTATTGGTAATCATTCAGGTACAATCGGTGAAACATGCATTATTGCATTGTTAATCGGTGTTGTATATCTTGTTGTAAGAAAGATTATTGATTTGCGCATCCCTCTTACATACATAGCAGTATTTGCTGTTTGTATTATGCTTTTTAACCAGAGTACAGATCCTGTTTTCCTTGCAAAACATCTTTGCGGTGGTGGTTTGATTTTTGGGGCCTTCTTTATGGCAACTGATTATACGACATCTCCTATTACAAAAACAGGAAGATATATTTTTGGTATATGTTTAGGTCTTTTGACAGCTATTTTCAGAACATTTGGAAATACTGCAGAAGGCGTTTCATATGCAATTATATTCTGCAATCTTTTAGTTCCATTAATTGAAAAATGGACAATTCCAAGAGCTTTTGGAATTGTTAAGGCAAAAAAGGAGGGCAAATAATATGAAAAATATAATTAAAGATACTCTTATATTATTTGCTATCACTTTGGTAGCAGGACTTGGATTAGGTCTTGTATATAATGTTACAGCTAATTCAAGAGCAATGCAGGAAGAAAAGACTAAGACTGAAGCATACAATACAGTTATGCCGGGGCTTGGAAGTTTCGATAATGTAAGTTTTGACAGCGTGGCTGCCGACAAATATATTAAAGAGAAGATTAACAAAAATGAAACAGAAAAAACAATTAAATCTTACAATGCCACAATTGATGAAGTTATTAAGGCTAAAGACAAAAGTGGTAATGATTTAGGATACATTATTACAGTTACAGATAATGAAGCTTATGGTGGTTCATTACAGATGACTGTAGGTATAAAAGATGACGGAACTGTTATGGGTATTTCATTCCTTTCTTTAAGTGAAACACCTGGGCTTGGAATGAAAGCCAAAGATGATGATTTTATGAGTCAGTTTTCCAACAAGAAAGTAGATTTCTTCAAATATACTAAGTCAGAAGCAAAAGCTGACAATGAAATTAATGCAATAAGCAGTGCCACAATAACATCTAATGCCGTAACACATGGTGTAAACGGTGCTATTTACTGTGTAGACTTTATTACAGGAGGTGGCAAATAATGAACAAATGTATTGAACGTTTATATAACGGTATTATAAAAGAAAATCCTACTTTTGTATTAATTCTCGGTATGTGTCCTACACTTGCAGTTACATCTTCATTGATTAATGGTGCCGGAATGGGACTTAGTACAATGGCAGTTTTGGTATTGTCTAACATGGTTATTTCAATGCTTAGAAATATTATTCCTAACGGAGTGAGAGTTCCTGCATTTATCGTAATTGTAGCCAGCTTTGTTACAATTTTGCAGTTTTTATTAGAGGCATATTTACCATCACTTAACAGTGCCCTTGGTATTTATATTCCTTTAATTGTTGTTAACTGTATTATTTTAGGAAGAGCAGAAAGTTATGCATCAAAGAATCCTGTTTTACCATCAATTTTTGACGGACTTGGAATGGGACTTGGATTTACAATTGCCTTATCTTTATTAGGTGGTTTTAGAGAAATCTTAGGTGCAGGTACAATTCTTGGAATTAATATTCCACATTGGGACGGTATTGGAATCTTTGTTATGGCACCGGGAGCATTCTTTGTTCTTGCTGCTTTAATTGCAATACAGAACCAGATTAGAATAAGTCATGGCAAAAAGCCTAGAAAGCTTCAGTGCGAACAGGGCTGTGCAGGTTGTACAGGCTGTGGCAGTGATTATTCACAGTGTAATAAAGAAGAAAAGGAGGAAGCATAAATGGCAGAATGTATGTTAATAGCAGTAGGTGCTGCTTTAGTTAATAATGTAGTATTAAGTCAGTTCTTAGGATTATGCCCATTCCTTGGAGTATCAAAAAAGACAGATACAGCGGCAGGTATGGGAGCAGCTGTTATCTTTGTTATAATGATTGCATCAGCAGTTACATATGGTGTATATTATGCAATTCTTACACCACTTAATCTTGAATATTTACAGACTATTGTATTTATTCTTGTAATTGCCGCATTAGTTCAGCTTGTTGAAATGATTTTGAAGAAGTTTATTAAACCTTTATATGAAGCACTTGGTGTATACCTTCCACTTATTACAACAAACTGTGCAGTTTTAGGTGTAGCTATTTCTAACATTGACAATGGATACAATTTTGCAGAAAGTCTTGCATGTTCATTTGGAACATCATTCGGTTTCTTAATTTCAATTGTTATCCTTGCAGGAATTAGAGAAAAATCAGAACACAACAATATTCCAAAGCCTTTCCAGGGAACACCTATTGTTCTTGTTTCAGCAGGATTAATGGCTATAGCATTTACCGGTTTTACCGGAGTTATTTAAGGAGGTAAGATATGAGTTTATTAGCAGTCAGTATATCAGTTAACAGTATCTTATATGCCGTATTAATCGTAGGTGGTGTAGGCTTATTTATAGGTATTGCACTTGGAATAGCAGGGAAATTCCTTTCAGTAGAAGTGGATGAAAAAGAAGTTGCAATAAGAGAAGCACTTCCGGGCAATAACTGTGGTGGTTGCGGATATCCGGGATGTGACGGACTTGCTGCAGCAATAGCAAGTGGTGAAAGTGAACCTTCAGCTTGTCCTGTTGGTGGCGCACCTGTAGCCAAAAAAATTGCAGACATTCTTGGAGTTGAAGCAGAAGTAGTTCCAAAAGTAGCTTATGTTTCATGTTCAGGAGACTGTGACAAGGCAAAAGACAAATACAACTATTATGGAAACATGTCATGCCAGGATGCGGCAAACATTCCCGGTGGCGGTGCAAAAGCATGTAGCTATGGTTGTTTAGGACTTGGCTCATGTGTAAAAGCCTGCGAATTTGACGCAATCCATATAGTAAACGGAAAAGCACTTGTAGACAGAGAAAAATGTAAAGCCTGTGGAAAATGTGTTGCAGCATGTCCAAAAGGACTTATTTCAATAATCCCTGCAGATCATCAATACATGGTAAAATGTCGCTCAAAAGACAAAGGACGTGATGTAATGCAGGCATGTACAGCAGGATGTATCGGATGTGGACTATGTGCAAAGAACTGTCCAAATGATGCAATTGATTTTGAATATAATCTTGCAACAATAAATCAGGACAAATGCAAAAACTGTGGCATCTGTGCTGAAAAATGTCCTAAGAAAGTTATAGAAAAATTATCATAGTTTTCTTTCTATGCATAATATTAATAAAAAACCTCACACTATTATAGATACGAAGATTTTAAAAAATTGTACGGGTTTGCCTTTTGCCGAAAGTGCTCTGAGGCCGTCGGTCCTTAGGAGGCGGGGCAGTGAAACTGCTCCAGCTTCTTAGTACCGCTACGAGCCGAGGGCAGCGGAAGCGTGCTTTCGCAATGGCAAACCCGTACAATTTTTTAGAAATTCGAATCCGGAAAGTGTGAGGTTTTTTATGTTAAATAAAGAGAAGAGAGAAAACTATGAAAAAAATTCTGAATATAGTTTTATTAAGGGTAATATCGAATTGGATGAACAAAAATTGGACCAGTTGTTGCATTTAGAGGAAAATTTTGATTTACTTAAAAGAAAGTTTGATATTGGAGATAAGAGGGCTGTTATTTATTACATTAATGGTTTTTGTAAAGATGATATGCTGCAGAAGATTCAGGAGTTTTTTTGGGGGCTTGATGTGTCTGATGTGGAGGGCTCTGTAATGGATTTTGCCAATAATCAGATTCCTTATTTGGAAATTGATTTGTATGGGGATAAGTATAACGTGGTTACCATGCTTTTGTCCGGGGTTTCCTGTTTGCTTATCGATGGCTTTAATAAGGCTATTTTGATTGATGCTAGGCAGTATCCCGCAAGAAATGTTCAGGAGCCAGAGAAGTACAAGGTCCTTAGAGGTTCAAGAGATGGTTTCGTTGAGACTTTAATTCTTAATACAGCCCTTATTAGAAGAAGAATTAGAAATCCTGAGTATATTTGCAAAGTTATGCGTGCAGGAAAAAGTTCAAGAACGGATATTGCTATTTGTTATATGAATGACAGGGTTGACAGAAAATTGCTTGACCGTATTATTAGTAATATTGAAAAAATAGATGTTGATGCATTAACTATGAATCAGGAAAGTCTTTCGGAGGCGGTTTATAAAGGCAAGTGGTTTAATCCATTTCCAAAGTTTCGCTATACTGAAAGACCTGATACGGTTGCTGCATCTGTTTTAGAGGGACAGATTGCCATTCTTGTTGACAATTCCCCTGCGGCAATGCTTCTTCCCACAACTATTTTTGATGTGATAGAAGAGGCGGACGACTATTATTTTCCACCGGTTACCGGAACTTATTTAAGACTTGCAAGAATGATCGTTACAGTTATGTCATTATTGCTGACACCGTTGTTTTTACTTTACGCAAATAATCCTGAAATTTTACCGGATTGGTTAATGTTTACTAAAATAGAGCAGCCTGAATATGTGCCGATTTTTTGGCAACTATTGATTTTGGAGTTGGCTGTTGACGGATTAAAGTTGGCAGCAATTAACACCCCAAGCACTTTAAATACACCTTTAAGTTTAATTGCAGCAATTGTAATTGGCGAGTTTTCTGTTAATACAGGGTGGTTTAACCAGCAGACTATGTTATATATGGCTGTTGTTGCCATTGCAAACTTTACTCACGAAAATTATGAACTGGCATACTCAGTTAAATTTTTAAGAATAATTATGCTTATTTTTACTCAGATTTTCGGATTATACGGATTTATTGGCGGGATAATTTTTACATTGGCAGTAGTAGGATTAAACAAAACAATTGCAGGAACAAGCTATGTTTATCCTTTGATGCCCCTTGATTTTAAAGTATTTTTGCAAAGATTTTACAGAGTATCATTAAAGGCTAAAAACAAGAAATGAAATAAAAAAGCTAAAATGAATTGGTTTTATAATCAAAAAAACGTTAATGAAATAACTGTCGTTGCAAAGTTTGTCTAAATGAGTATAATAATAGATACAGTTAAGGGAGGTTTATATGGTAGCTAAAACTAAAGAAAAGGAAACCGTAGTGGTTAAGACTCAGGAAGAAATGTACTTAGATGCAGAAAGACTTTTAAAAGCTACTGAATGCTTAACAAGAGATAAAGAAAAGGCAGAGTTTTTAAAAAATCTTGCTGATAGATATAAAGACTTAGGAGAATATGAGGATTCAAAAGATAAATATGAAGAATGCTTAAAGAAACACAAATATTATAAGGAACAGTCCAAGATAGTGAAGGAAGTTCAGCCTAAGGAAGAAGATTTTAACGAGAACAAAAGCAAGAGTAATGGAATTATTGGAAAAGTTATTATAGGTCTTGTTATTGTACTTGTTATTGCCGCAGCCGGTGGAATTGTATATCTAAAGACTAAACCCGGAAGGTACCAGAGAGCAACTTTTTATGAAAACAAGGGTAATTACGAGAAGTCTTATAAGATGTTTAAGAACTTAAAGAATTACAAAGACAGCAAGGAAAGAAAGAGAGACTGTAAGTATCAGTTTGCACTTCAGTGCTGGAAAGATGAAGACTATGAGCCTGCAATTAAGATGTTTAGGGAATTAGTTGAGTCTGAATATGGTGACAGTGAAGAAAAACTTGCTGATTTAGAAATTGAATACATTAAAAAGCAGAAAATCGGCACAAATGTTATATTTGGTAATTTTCATTGGCTTATATTAGAAAATGATGGAGATAAAGTACTTCTTGTGAAATCCGAACCAATTAACGGATTAGCCTATAATGAAGGAGATGAAGCTACAACATGGAGTGAATGTACTTTAAGAGAATACTTAAATGGTTCATTTTTAGATGGAACATTTAGTCTAAATATGCAAAAGAAAATTTTAGATACAAATATTAAGGTTGAAAATAATAGTACATATGGTACAAAAGCCGGAAAAGATACAGTAGATAAAATATTTATGCTTAATGGAAGTCAGGCAGAGCAGTATGAAGAAATCTTAAGCAACTATTTAAGAGACTGGTGGTTAATCGGCCCGGGAAATAGCGAAAATACAGCACAGTATGTGTCATACGGCAAAGTGATGGATTATGGATACATTGTTACAGACACAAATATCCATATCCGCCCTGCATTGTGGGTATCAATCAAGTAAAAAACCACTTTAAGATTTGCAAATTATATTAAAACTCCGTGCGAAAAATAATTGTAAGAAAGTAC
>ERZ773195.2047-NODE-2047-length-13476-cov-7.577304_pt1 | contig 13476 bp, 20 predicted proteins | sample MGYA00580530_ERZ773195 | MGnify/ENA primary metagenome ERZ773195 (study PRJEB29015, sample SAMEA2737751) | human gut metagenome | biome: human gut; feature: human-associated habitat; material: faeces | place: China | collected 2012 ...
TAATCCCTTGAATTTTGCAAGGCTTTTCTTACGGGAAAGCACAAAAAAACAGAATTTGAAAATTTTTTCCGGATATGCTTGATTTTTTTCCGGTTTTTCAGTATAATAGAATGTGATATTGTTTGGAAGCCCTTGTGTCTGTCAAAACATAGAGTTTGGGATTTCCAAGGTAGGGAGGATTCATAATGCTGACTTTTTCAAAAATGCACGGCATTAGGTAGGGAGGATTCATAATGCTGACTTTTTCAAAAATGCACGGCATTGGCAATGACTACATCTACATCAACTGTTTCAAGGAAACCGTAACGGATCCGGAAAAGCTTTCTGTTTTTTTAAGTGATGTTCGGTTTGGCGTAGGTTCTGACGGTCTGGTTTTGATTCTTCCGTCAGAAGTTGCAGATTTCCGAATGCGGATTTTTAATGCTGACGGCTCTGAAGCAATGATGTGCGGCAATGCCACCAGATGCATCGGCAAGTATGTTTACGACATGGGTATGACTGACAAAACAGAAATTTCGCTGGAAACAAACTCCGGCATCAAGTATCTGACACTGTATCCTGATGCCAACAACAAGATTGAAAGCGTCAAAGTGGATATGGGAAAGGCAATCCTCGTTCCGAGAGAAATTCCGGTCAATTCGGATCTGGAACGGTTTATTGCACAGCCAGTAACAGTGGACGGTAAGGAATACGCAATGACCTGCGTTTCTATGGGAAATCCGCATGCAGTTGTGTTTTTGCCGGAAGTGGATTCTCTGGATCTGGAGAAAATCGGTCCGTCTTTTGAACATCATGAGCTGTTCCCGGATCGGGTGAATACGGAATTTGTCCGCGTGATCGATGACCATACGCTGCAAATGCGTGTATGGGAACGGGGAAGCGGTGAAACCTTTGCCTGCGGTACCGGCACTTGTGCCACTGTAGTGGCAGCAGTTCTCAATGGCTTCTGCAAAAAGGAAGAAGAAATTCTGGTACATCTCCGCGGTGGAGATCTGCGTATTATTTATCACGAAGATGATACAGTCACTATGATCGGACCTGCAACCTATGTTTTTGAAGGAAAGATGGAGTATCCGAATCTCTAAAGCAAATGTAGGGTGTGTTGACACGTGTCTTTTAGGGTGATTTTCCCCGTTTGCCTTTAAAAATCCTTGCCGTGCGAAAGCACGCTTGCGAATTTTTGCCTAGAACGGAGAAAAATCACCTCATAAAATTCACATATCATTATAATGATAATGTCAACACCCTCTAAATCATAATTTTAATTTCATAAAGGAGTATTTCAAATGCCAACGATCAATGAGAATTTTTTGAAGCTGGAAAAGAATTATTTATTCATCAATATTGCAAAAAAAGTCAATGCGTTCATGGCTGAAAATCCAGACGCACCGCTGATTCGTATGGGCATCGGCGATGTTACACTGCCGATTGCACCGGTTTGCGTAGAAGCAATGAAAAAGGGTGCTGATGAAATGGGCGTAAAAGAAACTTTCCGTGGCTATGAGGACAGCGGCTCCGGCTATGATTTCCTGAAAGAAGCAATTGCAGGATATTACAAGAAGTTTGGCGTTTCTCTGGAACTGGATGAAATTCGTGTCAATGACGGTGCCAAGAGTGACTGCGGCAATATTGTAGACATTTTTGGCGATGACAATATTGTACTGATTACGGATCCGGCATATCCGGTTTATGTAGATTCTAATAAAATGAACGGCAGAACGGTAATTTATGCAGATTCTGATGAATCCAACGGTTTTGCAGCTATGCCAGATTCGTCTGTTCATGCAGATTTGATTTACCTCTGCTCTCCGAACAACCCGACCGGTTCCGCATATACCAGAGAACAGCTGAAAGAATGGATTGCTTACGCTAAGGCAAATAAAGCAATCATTATCTTTGATGCTGCGTATGAAGCGTTCATCACGGATCCGGACGTTCCGCACAGCATTTACGAAGTAGACGGTGCTAAGGAATGTGCCATTGAAATGTGTTCTCTCTCCAAGACAGCAGGCTTTACTGGTATGCGTTGCGGCTATACTGTTATTCCGACTGCACTGCATGTAATTGCTTCTGACGGCACTGATGTCAGCATCGCACAGATTTGGGGCAGACGGCAGGGCAGTAAGTTCAACGGCGTTTCCTATCCGGTACAGTGTGCAGCAGCAGCTGTTTTCACGGAAGAAGGACAGAAACAGATTCGCAAGAACATTGCATACTATCAGGAAAATGCTGCAATTATTGCAAAGACTATGGAAGAACTGGGGATTGAATATACCGGCGGGAAGAATTCTCCATATATTTGGTTGAAGTGCCCTAAGGGTATGAACAGCTGGGAATTTTTCGATTATCTGCTCCACGAAGCAGCAGTTGTCGGCACACCAGGCGAAGGCTTCGGCAAGAACGGCGAGGGCTGGTTCCGTCTGACCGCATTTGGCGACAGAGAAAAAACCAAGGAAGCAATGGAACGCATGAAGAAGCTGTTTTCTTGAAAAAATTGGCTGCCTGAAATAATATAAAAAAGTCAAAGCCGTTTTCGGCTATGATAGAAATGACAACGGAGGATTATTTATTATGCGTGCTGTAATCACAGTAATTGGTAAGGACAATGTAGGTATTCTGCATCAGGTAAGCGGCGTTTGTGCAAAGTATCAGGCGAATGTGCTGGAAGTGACTCAGAGCGTTTTGCAGGATATGTTCGCCATGATCATGATGGTGGACATCACGGCAATGACAACAAATTTCACACAGCTGAGTGACGAACTGAACAGCTTGGGTGAAACACTGGGCTTGTCCATTCACGCTATGCATGAAGATATTTTCAATGCAATGCACCGTATCTAAGAAAACGCAGGAGAAGATTATATTATGAATAGCACTATGTTTAATGCAGGAGATATTCTGGAAACGATCCGAATGATTCAGGATGAGTGTCTGGACATTCGTACTACCACGATGGGTATTTCTCTGCTGGACTGTATTGACCCCGACATCAATAAGGCTTGTGATAAGGTCTATGACAAGATCACAAGAAAGGCAGAAAAGCTGGTGGAAACCGGTGAAAAGATTGAAAAGGAATACGGTATCCCGATCATCAACAAGCGAATTGCCGTAACACCGATTGCTATGCTGGCAGCTGCATGCCCGAAGGAAAATCCGGTAAAGTTCGCCAAGGCTTTGCAGCGTGCAGCTGAAACCTGTGGTGTCAACTTTGTCGGCGGTTATTCCGCACTGGTTCACAAGGGATTCAGTGCGGGTGATCTGGAACTGATTCGTTCCATTCCGGAAGCACTGGACGTAACTACTCGTCTGTGTTCTTCTGTCAACGTAGGCTCCACCAGAAGCGGTATCAACATGGATGCGGTTCGTATCATGGGTGACATTGTTCTGGAATCTGCAAAGCTGACAGCAGATCGTCAGTGTGTTGGACCGTCCAAGCTGGTCATTTTCTGTAATGCACCGGAAGATAATCCGTTTATGGCTGGTGCGTTCCATGGTGTCGGTGAGCCGGATTGCGTTATCAATGTTGGTGTTTCCGGACCGGGCGTTGTACGTTCTACCGTATCCAAGTATCCGGACGCTTCGATCGATCAGATTGCAGACATCATTAAAAAGACTGCATTCAAGATCACCAGAATGGGTCAGCTGGTAGGTGCAAAGGCATCGCAGATGCTGGGCGTTCCGTTCGGCATTGTAGACCTTTCTCTGGCACCCACACCGGCTGTTGGTGACAGCGTTGCACATATTCTGGAAGCAATGGGTCTGGAAACCTGCGGTACACATGGTACTACAGCTGCTCTGGCTCTGCTGAATGATGCGGTAAAGAAGGGCGGCGTTATGGCTTCTTCCAATGTTGGTGGTCTGTCTGGTGCGTTTATTCCGGTTTCGGAAGATGCCGGCATGATCGATGCAGCAGTAGACGGCACATTGACACTGACAAAGCTGGAAGCAATGACTTCTGTTTGCTCCGTTGGTCTGGATATGATTGCAGTTCCCGGCGATATTGAAGCGTCTACCATTTCCGCAATTATTGCAGATGAAATGGCAATCGGTATGGTCAACAACAAAACAACCGCAGTTCGTTTGATTCCGGCAATTGGTCTGAAGGAAGGCGATATGTTGGAATTCGGCGGTTTGTTCGGCAGTGCACCAGTTATGCCTGTAAAGCGGAAGTCCGCTGCAAAGTTCATTGCACGCGGCGGTCGCATTCCGGCACCGATGCACAGCATCAAGAACTAATGGGAGAACCATGCAGCAGTATACAACAGATATAATGATTATCGGCGGCGGAGCCTCAGGCCTCGCCGCCGCTGTTGCAGCAAAACGTTTTTGTCCGGAGTTATCTGTTACAATTCTGGAGCGTAATTCCAGAGTTGGAAAAAAGATACTGGCTACCGGAAACGGTCGCTGCAACCTTGGGAACATTTCAATAGATTCCCGATATTATTACGGCTCCTGTAAAAAGTACTGGAATACAATTATAGAACAGACGCAGCCTGCAGAAGCATTTTTTCAAAGCATGGGACTGTACTGCCGTCGTGAATCTGATGGCAGGCTGTATCCCTGTTCGAATCAGGCGGCGAGCGTATTAGATGCACTTCGTTTGACAATAGAACAAGAGGGGATTTCTGACGTTTGCGATTGTTTGGTTTCCGATATACAGCAGACGGAATCGGGAATTTTGGCAAAGACCACACAAGGAGATTTCCTTGCAAGTGCGGCAATTGTAACAACAGGTGGATTTGCTGCTCCTAAAACCGGCTCTGACGGGTCAGCATTCTCATGGCTTTTGAATTTGGGGCATCATTGCAATGCACCAAAGCCGGCATTGGTGCATTTTTTAACAAAACCAGTCTTACTGCGATTGTTGAAAGGTATCCGTCTTTCGGCAGAAGTGACTGCAATTTCTGAAAATGGCACTGTTCTTGCGGTAGATACAGGAGAAGTGCAATTTACAGAACGGACTATCTCCGGAATATGCGTGATGAATCTGTCTGCTGCTTGTGTGGGACAGGAACCGGCTGCAATTTGTCTAAGGCTTTTGCCGGAAATTCCAGAACAACGGCTACTTCCTTTGTTGTGGGAATTATATGGCGTTCGGACAAATTGGAAACTGGAGGACTGGTTGACTGGCTTGCTGCCTAAAAAGGCAGGCATACAGCTTTTGCGAAGTGCCGGTATTGCCATGTCAATGGATACGCCTGTTTATGAAATTCCGCCGCAGCAATTGGAGCAAGTTGTGAAAACTATTCTTACTTGGAAATTTCCGGTTTTCTCCAGGGGTAGTTGGCAAGAGGCTCAAGTGACTTCCGGTGGCATTCCAGCAGAGGAAATTGATGCGGATTTGCAATCTCGTTTGGTAAATGGCTTGTTTTTTGCAGGTGAGATCTTGGATTTTCATGGAAACTGCGGCGGTTATAACCTGAATTGGGCATGGCAATCCGGACAATTTTCCGGAGAAAATGCGGCGAAACAAATTTTGCAGAAAAGAGGTGACACTGTATGATTAAATTAACGAATCTCTCTATGCCTTTGCGGTTCACGGAAGATATTTTGCGGCAGAAGATTGCACAACGGCTGCATATTTCAGCACAAGAAATTCAGTCAGTGTTATATTTGAAACGTTCTGTTGATGCACGGAAAAAACCGAAAATTACTGTGATCTTGACCGTTGCAGTTGCTGTTTCAAATGAGGAAAAAATTCTGCGGCGTGCTGTAAAAGATGCTGACATTCAGTCGTATGTACCTTATTATTATCGTATCCCAAAATGTACAGTTCTCGTAAGCCAAGCAAATCGTCCTGTAATTGTGGGATTTGGTCCGGCGGGCATGTTTGCGGCATTGGTTCTGGCAAAGGCGGGATTGCGTCCAATTGTACTAGAACGTGGAAAATGCGTGGAGCAGCGACAGGAAGATGTGACAAATTTCCGAAAAACCGGCGTACTCTGCACAGAAAGCAATGTACAGTTTGGCGAAGGCGGTGCAGGAACATTTTCAGACGGCAAACTGACAACTGGCATTAAGGATCCGCGAATTCGTTTTGTGCTGCAAAGCTTTGTAGAATGCGGTGCACCGGAAGAAATTCTCTATCTGGCAAAACCGCATATCGGAACGGATAAGCTGGTACATGTCGTGCGAGAAATGCGGAAAACAATTCAACGATACGGCGGAGAGATCCTCTTTCAGGCTCACATGGAAAAGCTGACACAGAAAAAGGGCAAGCTGACAGCTGTACAGTACCAAAAGGACGGAAAAACGACAGAAATCCTTACCTCTTACTGTATTCTTGCTGTGGGGCATAGTGCTCGAGATGTGTTTGAAATGCTGTACAATGCGAATATTTCTATGATGCAAAAAAACTTCGCAGTCGGTATGAGAATCGAGCATTCGCAGGATTGGTTAAATCATGCCATGTACGGCAGGGAAGCCTCTCCGCCGGAGCTGCCGGTTGCAGATTATAAGCTGGCTGTGCACTTGCCAAATAAACATAGTTTGTACACATTTTGCATGTGTCCGGGTGGGGAAGTCGTTGCAGCTTCTTCAGAACGGCATCGACTGGTTGTCAATGGTATGAGTAATTATGCCAGAAATGGCAGAAATGCCAATAGTGCTTTACTGGTCGGTGTTTCCGCGGCAGAGTTGCAGGATTCACATCCGTTAGCCGGAATGCGGTTTCAACAGAAACTGGAAGAAGCTGCATTTCAAGCTGGCGGCGGCAATTATTATGCACCAGTTTGCTGTGTTGGCGATTTTTTGCAAAAACACGCTGCGACTGGTTGCGGAAAAATTGAACCAACGTATCAGCCGGGTGTCAATTGGATTTCACCAGATGAATATTTACCGGCATTTGTTGCAGAAACTTTGCGACTTGGAATTTCAGCCATGGATCGTAAGATTCATGGATTTGCAGCAACAGATGCAGTATTGACTGGCGTAGAAAGCCGCAGTTCGTCGCCTGTACGCATTGTTCGGAACGAAAACTGTGAGTCAGTGTCGCTGGCTGGTTTATATCCATGCGGCGAAGGAGCCGGATACGCAGGTGGAATCACATCTGCGGCAGTAGACGGAATTCGTTGTGCAGAACAAGTGCTGCAGGCATATTTGCAATGAGCCGAAATATGACAGGGAAATGCTAATATACAATTGCACCAAATACAAACTTTTGGCAATTGGATAAAACTTATTTTTTATGCTTTAAGCTACTTTCTTTCGGGGGAGTGGCTTATTTTTTTTCTTGTATATCATAATATGTTTTTATGATATGTATTATTTGTGCTGAAAATGTTCGAGTTTCTTTTTCTGCACTTTCTTCTATTTTTTTGATTAAGTCTTTCGGCATTCGTATTCCTTTTAGTTCCGTTGGTTGTTTTGTCATCTTATCACCTCACTTGTAGTATACCGTTTAACACTATTTAATTATATCATACAAAATTTTTCTTGTCGATTTGTTTACTTTGCCTATTGTTTAACTTTGTAAAACATAGTATAATAATAGTGTAAAACAGCGTTAAACGTTGTAAATTTTTTGTGAGGTGATTGCTGTGGATGAAAAGAAATCTGTAGATGAGTTATTGTGCACTGCGAGAATCTTAGAAAATGCATGTGAGGATCCTATTTGGAAGGCTTTTGATATTCTGCATTTTTTAAGAGTTGGAGAAGATATTGATAAAGACGAGATAAGGAAAGCTGCTAAGGATTTAGTAACCGTGTTTCATAATGTCAGTGCAATGGTTACTGTTGCATATGAACTCGCTACTGCTTACGAATGCCTTCAGCAGAAACTTGAACAAGAATCATTTTCAGAAGAAACATGGAAGGAGTAATTTATTATGTCAAAAATCATTTTGCAAGGTTATTGTCACAAGTCCGGTGATTTTACCAATTCGGATACAGGAGAGGTTATTTCTTATGATAATCTGATCTTAGATGTATCTTCTGATCTGCCGTTTCAGGGAACAGACGTTTCCGAACAGGGTGGCTTCCACGTCGATCAGATCAAGGTCAAAGTGGATCAGATTGCATCGATCTTTGTTCCGGCGATCTCGTCTATTCGTGATCTTGATGCTTGGTGCGGCAAGGAAATCGCTTGTTTGTATGTCCCGCAGCTGAACAAAGTTGTTCTTGCTGAAATTCGTTTGGTGAAAGCATGAAGCGTAAACTGAAAATTGCCGGACTAGCTATAGTTCTGGTATCTCTGTTTTCTGTTGTTGTGCAATCTGCTGTTTCCGGCGGTGTTGGTTTTGGAATTGCTGTTATTATATGCTTCTTTCTTGGCATTTTTGCTTTGTGTGGTAATTTCTTTTTACTTATGAGCATTTACAAGTTATTGAAAAAGCACTTTTCCAAACCATTGGAAAATGCAGAAAAAGGGGAGTGATTTTGTGTTGGATTGTTCAAATGTTCAAGCGGTGCATCTTCCTGTTTTGGCAGCGGAATCTATGTTAAGTGATTCCGAAAATACCACAGAAGCGACTGTTGAAACAACTGTTGTTTCTGATACCAGCACTTCTAGTTCTGCGGATACTGGTGTTTTCTTGGGTGTTCTTCTTGCACCGTTCTTTATTATTATTTTTCTGATTTCCGTTATTCTTGTTCTTGCCCTGAAAAAGGAGTGAAGCAATGGATATTGTGAATGCAGATGCATTTCTTGCATCATTAGAAGTTTGTCTGCTTTGTGTCGGTTCTGGTCTGATCACCGGATTTATTCTAAAGTTTGTAGTCTTTGGTCTTTCCGCTATCTGGTCTATGTTCCGTCACGTTTCAGGCGATGAAAGGGGGTGAGATTCATGGGTGAAACTGTAACGACTGCTTTGACAACCGCATTTACACAGATCAAGACTGATGTTCTGGACGGTGTTGCTACGGCTCTGCCGTATGCTCTTGCAATTGGCGGCTGCATTATTGCAATCCGTATCTGCTGGAGCTTCTTCAAGTCTGCTGCTCGCTAAGCGTTGATGCAAAACTGAATTGCCTGAGCACGGAATAGTGAAAAACAACTCCTTTAGCCGGGTGCAGGTGACCACTGGAAACCTGCACCGGCTAAAGGAGTTGTTTCTATATTTCGTGAGGTGGTTTTTTGTTAAAACGTGTTCTAGCTTGTTTCTGTTCGTTTTTGATTGTATTTTCTTTTTGTTGTCAATGTTTTGTGGTGTCGGCAGCTACAGAGGGCAGCAGCGGTGGTGGTGGGCATCGTGGGGATATTATTGAGTTAGATCGTTCCGATTTGGACACAGAAAAGACCGAGGCACAGATTAATTCTGATTTTTTATCTGACTTCAAAGATAATACTGCAGAATCTCTTGAAGACTTGTTTTATTATGCTTTGGGTTCAGTTGGTGCTGTTTTTTCTGATGATACTACGCTTAAATCTGTAAAAAATCAGTATAATGCAATCTACGCTAACGCTTTGAGTTCTCCGGAAGAAATGCGGAAGATTTTTTATTATGGCACTGATGGACAGTTATATTTTACTGATGAGTTTCTTTCTCAGTTTCGGAATTTAGTTGATAAATCATCCTTTGAACAGGGTGTTTTTTCTGTTCCATGTGTTACAAATGATAAAATGGTTCAAACTGCTTTGTCTTATGGTGTTCTTGCTGTTACTAATGCTGTTACTAGTTGTTTGCAGGGTAATGATTTTCGGATTATGCAGGATTGGGATACTCGTAAATACTTTAATGACGGTTTTAGTTTTTCTGGTTATTATCCCGTTCTTGCGTTTCAGTCTTTTTCTCGTTATTCTGATTTCTGTAATAAGAACAATTCTTCTTATACTGTATCTACTTCTTTTTATTCTCTTTCTGATTCTGGGGCTGTTCTTTTGTCTCTTCCTGAACAGATTGATCCTTGGTACTGCGTTCCATCTTCTTCCGGTACTTATTCTCGTACATCTGATACTTACTACAGTTCTTCTTTTCCGGCTGGTAAGTCTGTTTTTGATGTTTATCCGTCTGGTTATAATGTTATGAACAATCCGCATTTTTGGGGATTGGGTACATTTGAAGCATATCGCAGTGTTGATTGGCTCAATTTTTATACTTCTGGCGGAACTGGTGTTATCCGTGGTAATACATATTACGCACTTGATAACAAGCAAGATGCAGATAACATTTTCGGTAAGGACTGGAAAACATATTATCAAGGCTTACAGAAGCAATACAAGGAACTTGCTGGGGAAGTCGCAGCTGGTAACAAAACATTGAAAGAGATCAATCAGACACTCTCCGATCAGATCTTAGATACTGTCGCTGACATTTCACAAGATGTTGCCCAGCAGACAAATTACCTGAAAAAGATTCTGGAAGAGATCAGAAATATTTCTGGTAAGCTGACCTATTCTAATGTTGTTGGAACTGTTTCGGCGGCTAGTAATCTTCTTTCTGCTATTTGTGATGGTTTAGATTCTCTTTTTGGTGGGGAAGACGGTGGTATTTTTTCTCTCTTGGATTTTGTGGAAAATCATGTTTTAAATGAATCCGGACAGACTGCTGCAAGTATTATGAAATCTGTCTTCCCGTTTTCTTTGCCGCAGGATTTTTACTTGATACTTGAACTTTTGTCAGTAGATCCACAAACTCCGCAAGTTCATTTTAAGTTTGAACTGAAACGTTTGAACATGTCTTATGATTATACCTATGTAGCTGATGATTTTGCAAAACTGGCATATATGACACGGTTTTTCTCGTCTGTCGGCTTTGTTCTTTTGCTCATCAACTTTACAAACAAAATCTTGAAAAAGTAGGTGCTTTTATGGATGCGATTTTAAAGCTTTTAAATCTCTTTCCCTCTGATCCGATTCAGAAATTTATTGTGGGATTGTCGCATAATGACGATCTGGAAACATACATTGCTTATTTTAACTGGTTCGTTCCGGTGGCACAGTTCGCACAAGTCGCTGCATTATGGGCTATGGCGATGTTTGCCTACAAGTTTTGGGAGATATGGACGGAGAAAACAGCATGATGTCAATATATGATGGTACACCCGGCACAGGAAAATCACTGCATGTGATCGATGATATCCGGGACTATTTACGGCGTGGCTGCAATGTGATCGCAAACTTTGATTTCCGGTCTGATTTGATGGGGAAGAGCTGTCGAGGAGAGTTCCTTAAAAAAGAAAACCGTGATCTACAATTTCCGGACTGGGTAAAAGAATATGGACTTTCTCATAACTTAGATAAAAACGGTTCTGTGAAAATGGGTCAGACACTGCTTGTGATCGATGAAGCCCAGAACGTTTTTGATGCTCGTCAATGGAATTGCTCCGGGCGTAAAGAATGGAATGAATTTTTTGCTGTGCATCGGCATTACGGCTTTGATATTATCCTGATCACACAAAATATCAAAAGCCTGGATAAACGTATCCAGGCTAACGCAGAGTTTGAAGTTTTACATCGGAACATGAAACATTACAAGAATCTAGGGTTTGTGCTGTCATTGTTCTTCGGCGGTCACTTGTTTGTCTGGGTGAAGCGTTACCTCAGCACAAAGGATAAGGTGGCTTCTAAGTGGTTTATCGGCAGCAAGAGAAAGTTTCGGTATTACGATTCTTTTGTACTGTTTGAAAAGAAGTCTTAGAGCTTTCTGCCGCACATGGGACAGTATCTCGCTTGTTGTGTTGAGGTGTATTCTTCATCATGGTAACACATGATGTTTTTACTGATGCAGTAGCCGCAAGATCTGTTTTGTTTTTTTATGTTGCGATACAATAGACGTAGCAGTGTTATTATTCCGATAATGCAAAGAATTAGAAAAACGACTAGGACGAATGCAATTGGAAGAGAGTTTTCAGTCTGTGGACTTGATAATGACGTCATGTAAATTCACTCCTCAAGCGTTTTTCTTTATTATATCGCTTTCCAGGGAGCTTGTCAAGGTATCAAAACGCCGCGGAGGTATGTAAGGAGTTATCAATGTGGAAAAAGGGAGAAAGCCATGCTTTCCTCTTTTTCCATGTTGATTGCTCCGGACCGCACGCATCAAGGCTGCAACGGGCGGAAACTATTTGTGCAATGTGCTGCATCAGAAGCCGCAGCTGCGGCAGCAATTTCCGTGATTTTATACAATGGCAAAAAAGGTGATTTTGAAAAAGGGGAACATTTCCCCTTAACCCCCCTGGGCTAGTAGGGGGGTACAACCTACAAAACGAGAAAAATGGGGTGTTGCATATGGATAACCGTATCATTTATGACTACGTCACTTTCAGCAGTCAGATTCACTCTACGGAGAATCTGATTGACATCTTGGGGCTTGGCGGCGTAGCGTTTGATGTTACAAACGGATATTACGGGTATCGTTCCAGATTGTTTTTCTGTGGAATTTCGATACACTATGACGGAGCTCCGGGCATGGGCGTATGTGTGGAAATGTCAGGTAAAGGCTGCCGTACATTTGAGGAATTTGGCAGCGGTAACTATGATGTGATTTTTGCCCTAGTTCGGCAGCATCAGCCGGACGGCGAAATGAAGATCACACGATTAGATGTGGCGTATGATGATTTTTGTGGAAAACTGGATCTTGCCAGATTATCTCGTGATACTGTTGAAAATCATTTTGTATCAAGATTCCGTGACTGGCAAGTGATTCAAGGCAACAAGGGCGGATCTGTGAACCACGGCAGTAAGTCAAGCAATGTGTACATACGAATTTATGATAAGGCAATGGAACAAAAGGTAGATCAGATACATTGGGTTCGTGTGGAAATCCAGATGCGTAAAGAATGTGCATGGGGTTTCATACAGCTGCAGGATGTCATTGACAAGAAATTTTTTGGGGTGTTGAATGAGTATCTGCGTTACATTGTGGAAAGTGATTCTGATTCAAATCGTTGGCGGCTGCCTATGGTGGATTATTGGGCTGACTTTGTGGATTATGACGATCAGGTCAGCATCTTTGCAAAGCCTGCGTCAGATTTCAATGTGGCAAAACTCTACGAGTATATTACCACACAGACTTCCGGAGCGTGTCAGACGTACATTGATCTATTCGGTTCAGAGAATTTCTTATCGGCGATCTCAGACGCTCGCAAAGGCAAACGTCTGAACCCGAAGTATCAGCAATTGAAATCTGAGTTTGCAGCTCACGGTGATGCAATATTACGGGATCTTGGTGAACATGATGCGGCAAAAAGAAATTGATCTGTTATATCAGTACCTGTGGAATCGTTTTACATATCTCGAACAAGATGTACAGCAGCTACAACAGAATGTGCGTTATCGTCATATTGATGCTGTGGATTGTCTGGAACTTTGCTTAGCTTTGGAACGGCTCAATGCGTTCAAACAATTCTCCGCAGACGTTCGGGGCATTTTGTTACATGACTTTGAAACTTTTCCACGCAAAAAATCTGACACTTGCGGAAATCCTGAAAATGTGGTATAATTGCGATAGATCCCGCAGGGGATTCAAAAAACAAAATTTTCCCAATTGCACCAAATACAAACTTTTGGCAATTGGATAAAACTTATTTTTTATGCTT
>ERZ773195.2056-NODE-2056-length-13429-cov-3.388665_pt1 | contig 13429 bp, 10 predicted proteins | sample MGYA00580530_ERZ773195 | MGnify/ENA primary metagenome ERZ773195 (study PRJEB29015, sample SAMEA2737751) | human gut metagenome | biome: human gut; feature: human-associated habitat; material: faeces | place: China | collected 2012 ...
GGCTGCCTGATCGGTACCTATGCCCGGGATAAGGACGCTATCTCCGCTACCGCCGCACTCTGCGAGGCTGCCGCTTATTATAAAGAAAAGGGAATGACCTTATGGGATGCCATGGTGGCCATGTATGAGAAGTACGGCTACTATAAGGACACCGTAAAATCCATCGGCTTAAAGGGCATTGAGGGACTTGCGAAGATCCAGGAGATCATGGAGAACTTCCGCAAGAATCCGCCGAAGGCGCTTGGCGGCTACGAGGTAACTTCTGTCCGCGATTACAAGAAGAACACGATCACAGACGTCGCGACGGGCGAAGTAAAGGAGACAGGTCTTCCGGAGTCCAATGTTCTCTACTATGATATGAATGACGGCGCATGGCTCTGCATCCGTCCGTCCGGAACCGAGCCGAAGATCAAATTCTACTATGGCGTTAAGGGAACCTCCCTTGATGACGCTGAGGCAAAGTCCAAAGCCGTCGGTGATGAGTTGATGGGCATGGTGGATAAGATGATGTAAGATTCCCGGATGTGGGGATAAAGGCAGCGGATATCAGAACGCTGTGAAAGATATGAAATGAATCATTGTCTGGACTGGCTGTGTAAAAACAGCCGTCCGGGCGGACATAGAAAAGCTCCCGGAGAGACTGCAGATCAAAAGCAGTTTTTCTGAGAGCTTTTTAGCTTCCGGGTATTTTTTTAGAAACTCGCCTAAAGGGCGATTCGTTACTGTTCACGCCTTGCGCAAACAGTAACTGATTTTGCCGATGCTTCGCATTCCGAATCGGCAAAATCCACTACCACCACTGTATTGTACGGAATTTTCAGTTCAGAAAATTCCTACCCGTGTACAGTAATTACTATGCACATTTTATCATGATTTTTTTGTGAAAACTATGGCAAATATTCACAGAATATGGTTAAATAGAGAAAGGAATTACTATTCATAATTACGCCGTCCAACGGCGTAAGGGCAGATGGTGAGAAAAGGAGAGATGACATATGGAATCCATGGACGATTACAAAGAGGAGCTGGAAGCCTCCCTTAAAAAAATTAGAGTTGGCGATGTTGTGACAGGTACCGTGATCGATGTGACAGATGACGCGGTGATCGTGGACTTGAAGGCTTACGCGGACGGCGTGATCCGCAAGGACGACCTGAGCGAAGATCCTGATTTCAACATGGCAGAGATGATCCATCCGGGCGACGAGATCACAGCCACCGTGATGGCGACAAACGACGGCGAGGGAAATATGGTCCTCTCAAAGAAGGAAGCAAATCAGGTCCTCGCGTGGGATAAGCTGAAAAATATGATGGAAGAGCGCACTGTTGTCCCGGTAAAGATCGCTGAGATCGTAAAAGGTGTTGCAGAAGGATGTAAGCAGTCTGATGCAGCTCTGATCGGTGGAGAGACAGCAGAGCATCCGGGACTGATGCCTGAGGACGAATATGATCTTGCCGGATTTGCGGTTGGTGTCGTAGATGAAAAAGATATCATAACAGGTGCAGATGTAAAGGCAGGAGATGTACTGATCGGTATGGCATCTTCCGGTGTGCACTCCAACGGTTTTTCACTTGTCAGAAAAATCTTTGAGATGACAAAAGAAAGCCTGGATACCTATTATGATGAGTTAGGAAAAACACTTGGAGAGGCATTGCTTGCTCCTACAAGAATCTATGTAAAAGCGCTGAGCAGCGTCAAAGAGGCAGGTGTGCGCATCAAGGCATGCAGCCATATCACAGGCGGTGGTTTCTATGAGAATGTTCCAAGAATGCTGCCGGAGGGAAAACAGGCTGTGATCCGCAAAGACAGTTATGAAGTTCCGTCTATCTTTAAACTGATGGCGAAAAAGGGACAGGTAGAAGAGAAAATGATGTACAATACCTACAATATGGGACTTGGTATGGTACTTGCAGTAGATCCTGCTGATGTGGACAAAACAATGGAAGCAATCAAAGCAGCAGGCGAGACACCATATGTGGTTGGTGAGATCAAAGACGGTGAAAAAGGAGTAACCTTATGCTAAAACTGGCAGTCTTAGTATCCGGTGGAGGAACAAATCTTCAGGCGATCATTGATGCGATCAGCGCAGGAAAGATTACAAATGCGTGCATTTCGGTTGTCATCAGTAATAATGCAAATGCCTATGCCCTGGAGCGTGCGAGGGCACATGGAATCGAAGCACTGTGCATCTCACCGAAAGATTTTGAAAGCAGAGAGGCTTTTAATCAGGCATTCCTTGATAAATTAAATTCCTACAATGTAGATCTTGTTGTGCTGGCGGGATTCCTTGTAGTACTGCCGGAGATGATGATCAAAGAATATACGAACCGTATCGTAAATATCCATCCATCCCTGATCCCATCTTTTTGTGGAAAAGGATTTTATGGTCTGAAAGTACATGAAGGCGTGCTTGCCCGCGGAGTGAAGGTAACGGGCGCAACGGTACATTTTGTTGACGAGGGAACAGACACGGGACCGATTATTTTGCAGAAGGCAGTCGAGGTAGAGCAGGGAGATACACCGGAAGTATTACAGCGCCGTGTGATGGAACAGGCAGAATGGGTGATCCTTCCAAAAGCGATCGACCTGATCGCAAACGGGAAAGTATCTGTGGAAGATGGACATGTGATCATTGCGAAAGAGTAAGAAAGCTATCGGTAGAAAATGGACATACGATCATTACAGAATAGCAGGAAATGAAAGATAGTGTTTAATAACAGAGTAAGGAGCGACGGAGGATGAAAGTATTAGTAGTTGGAAGCGGTGGACGTGAACATGCGATCGTGACAAGTGTGGCAAAGAGCCCGCGTGTCGATAAGATTTACTGCGCTCCGGGAAATGCCGGAATCGCGGCACTTGCAGAGTGCGTGCCGATCGGTGCCATGGAGTTTGATAAACTTGTGGCTTTTGCAAAAGAGCAGGCCATTGATTTTACGATCGTTGGAATGGATGATCCATTGGTCGGCGGAATCGTGGATGTTTTCGAGGCGGAGGGATTAAAGGTATTTGGACCGCGTAAGAACGCAGCTATTTTAGAGGGATCTAAGGCATTCTCAAAAGACCTCATGAAAAAATACCATATTCCTACGGCAGCTTACGAAAACTTTACATCAGCAGAAGAGGCGCTTGCTTATTTAGAGACTGCAAAAATGCCGATCGTATTAAAGGCGGACGGATTAGCACTCGGTAAAGGTGTTTTGATCTGCAACACCTTAGAGGAGGCAAAAGCCGGTGTCAAAGAGATCATGGAGGATAAAAAGTTCGGAACAGCCGGAAATACCATGGTTGTGGAAGAATTTATGACAGGACGTGAGGTGTCTGTATTATCTTTCGTGGATGGAAAGACGATCAAGATCATGTCTTCTGCACAGGATCACAAACGTGCGAAAGACGGCGATCAGGGATTAAATACCGGAGGAATGGGTAACTTTTCTCCAAGTCCGTTCTATACCAAAGAGGTGGATGATTTCTGTCAGAAATACATTTATCAGGCAACCGTGGATGCCATGGCTGCAGAGGGCAGACCGTTTACCGGAGTCATTTTCTTTGGACTGATGCTGACAGAGGATGGACCGAAGGTGCTAGAGTATAATGCAAGATTCGGCGATCCGGAAGCCCAGGTCGTACTTCCGCGTATGAAAAACGACATCATTGATGTAATGGAAGCATGCGTAGATGGCAGATTAGATACCATTGATCTGCAGTTTGAGGATAATGCGGCAGTCTGTGTGGTACTGGCGTCTGACGGATATCCGGTATCCTATGAAAAAGGATTTAAGATCAGTGGTTTTGAAAAGTTTGATGGAAAAGACGACTATTTCTGTTTCCATGCCGGAACGAAATTCGATGAGAATGGCGATATCGTCACAAATGGCGGACGTGTGCTTGGTATCACGGCGACCGGAGCTGATTTGAAGGAGGCGAGAAAGAAAGCCTACGAGGCAACCGAGTGGGTTGACTTTGCCAATAAATATATGCGCCATGATATCGGAAAAGCAATCGATGAGGCAAAATAAGAGCGGCATTTTCTATTTGTTTTTTACTTAACGACAGGGACTTCGGATTTAAAATCCGATGTGCCCTGTTATTTTTGTTTCATGATAATAAAATGTTTAGAGAATATGTATTTTATGATTTTGGGATAGACTTTTGCAGATCATGATGATATATTGTCGGCAATGACCCTGACTGGAAAGGAGATTAAATGGTCAGGAAACGCTTTAAATGATGCAGAAACTTGAAAATACACTGTCACCTTCGTATAATAAATAAAGTATGTACAGCACTTAGAATATGTATCGTGCATAAAACATGTTCTATGCCAAAAGTAAAATTGATAAAAACGGAGGACACATCAATGACCAGAAAAGAAAAAGCAATCGAATTACACGATAAAGGATTCAACTGTGCTCAGGCAGTTGCCTGTGCATTTGCAGAGGAGACCGGCATACCGGAGGAAACCCTGTTTGCAGCCTGTGAAGGATTCGGACTTGGCATGGGCGGCATGGCAGCAACCTGTGGTGCGGTATCCGGCGCAGTCATGCTTGCGGGATTAAAAAACAGCTGCAAAAATTTAGAGCAGCCGGCAAGTAAGGCAGATACCTATAAACTGACCAGAGAGATCACGAAGACATTTTTAGAGAAAAACGGATCGCTCACCTGTGGAGAATTAAAGGGCACTGAAACCGGAAAAGTACTTAGAAGCTGCCCGGACTGTATCCGTGATGCAGTGGAGATAGCAGAGAATATTTTAGAACTTTAAAGCGACAGAATGACGTTGAAAAAACATGAAATAATTTACTGTTATGTCAAAATACACAACGAAATAAAACGAAAATCAAAGAAAAGTGATAAAATGCACAAATAAAAAAGAAGAATTTTTAAGAAAGACAGAAGAATATTGTATGTTTATCCAATCCTCCTGTTGGTATAATGCACTTGTAACAAACAAAGAGTTACAAATACATTAAATCAAATGGGAGGATTTTTCTATGAAAAGAAAGGTAGTTAGTGTAATTTTAGCAACAGCAATGGTAGCATCTATGGTAGCAGGATGTGGCGGAAGCAATAACGCATCCACAAACAATGCCGGAACAACAACCGATGCAGCAGCAAGCGATGCATCAAGTGATACATCGAATGATGCAGCAGCTACAGAGGCAGCCGATGCAGGGGACGCAGCAGCCGATGCAGCAACAGACGCAGATGCAAGTTTAGCAGACAAAAAAGTTGGTGTATGTATTTACCAGTTCTCCGATAACTTCATGACACTGTTCCGTACAGAGCTTGAAAATTATCTGGTAGAAAAAGGATTTTCAAAAGACAATATCACAATTGTTGATGGTGCAAACGATCAGGCTACACAGACAGGTCAGATTGATAACTTTATCACAGAGGGGGTAGATGTCCTTATTATCAACCCGGTTAACTCATCTTCCGCAGCAACCATCACAGATAAAGTAGTTGCAGCAGGAATCCCGCTGGTATACATCAACCGTGAGCCGGATGAAGAAGAGCAGAAGAGATGGTCAGATAACAACTGGGATGTTACATACGTTGGATGTGATGCACGTCAGTCCGGTACTTTCCAGGGTGAGATGATCAGTGATCTTGGTCTTGATACCGTAGATTTAAATGGAAACGGTAAAATCGACTACGTTATGGTAGAAGGTGATCCGGAGAACGTGGATGCCCAGTATCGTACAGAATATTCTGTAAAAGCTCTTGAGGATGCAGGACTTGAAGTAAACTGCTTATCCGATCAGGTTGGTAACTGGCAGCAGGATCAGGCACAGCAGATCGTAGCAAATGCCCTTGGACAGTACGGTAACGATGTAGAAGTTGTATTCTGTAACAACGATGCAATGGCACTTGGCGCATTACAGGCAATTCAGTCTGCAGGACGTACCGTAGGTACGGATATCTTCTTAGTAGGTGTTGATGCATTATCCGAGGCTCTTGAGGATGTTGTAGCCGGAACCATGACAGGTACCGTATTCAATGATCACTTCTCACAGTCCCACGGTGCAGCTGATGCAGCAATCAACTTCATCAATGGTGAGACCAACGAGTATTACATTGGTTGTGACTATGTAAAGGTTACAAAAGACAATGCACAGGAAATCCTTGACATGGTAAAATAATTAATTCTGAACATGGTGCGGGCGTTGGACAACGGCGTCCGCATTTTTTAAGCTGATTGAAGAAGGAGAGCAAAATGGCTGAGTATAAACTGGAGCTTAGGGGTGTATGCAAATCTTTCCCCGGTGTCAAAGCACTTGACAATGTACAGTTATCACTCCGTCCGGGAACCGTCCATGCACTGATGGGGGAAAATGGTGCAGGAAAATCAACCCTGATGAAATGTCTGTTTGGTATTTATAAAATGGATGCCGGCGAGATTATTCTGGACGGAGAAAAAGTCGAGATTAATAACCCGGATGAGGCAATGAAAAAAGGAATTGCCATGGTACATCAGGAACTGCAGCCGGTACCGGCAAGAAGCGTTGCAGAAAATATGTACCTGGGAAGATTCCCGACAAAGTGTGGACCATTAAAAGTGATCGATCATAAGAAAATGTATGAGGATACTGCAAAATGGTTAAAAGAAGTAAAAATGGACTTTGATCCGAAAGCACAGCTTGGATCTTTATCCATAGGTCAGATGCAGTCCGTTGAGATTGCAAAGGCAGTTTCCCAACAGGCAAAGGTTATCATCTTTGATGAGCCGACATCATCTCTTTCTGATAATGAAGTAGAAGCATTGTTCCGCATCATGAATGATTTAAGAGACAAAGGTGTGGCAATGGTCTACATTTCACATAAGATGGATGAGATCAAACGAATCGCTGATGATATCACAGTCATGCGGGATGGTACATATGTTGGAACCTGGCCGGCAGCAGAGATGACCACAGATCAGATCATCACAAAGATGGTTGGCCGTGAGCTGACAAATGTATATCCACCGAGAGAAAACAAACCGGGTGATGAAGTGGTTATGGAAGTAAAAAATCTTTGCTCCATCCATGCAAAATCATTCCAGAATGTAAGTTTTCAGCTCCACAAAGGAGAAATCCTTGGATTTGGTGGACTGGTAGGTGCACAGAGAACAGAATTGATGGAAGGAATCTTCGGTATCCGTGGTATTGCATCCGGTGAGATCTATATGCATGGCAAAAAAGTAAAGATCAAACATCCAATCGATGCGATGAATGCCGGAATCGGACTGATCACTGAGGATCGAAGAGGAAACGGTATTTTCGGATGCCTGTCTATCAAAGATAATGTAGGTGTATCTATCTACAATAAATATCTGAATGCAGGATTTGTTTTAAATCACAAAAAGATCAATGAGATCGTAACAAGCAGCATTAAAAAATTAAGTATCAAGACTCCGAGCATGAAAGAACATATTTCCAATCTGTCCGGAGGTAACCAGCAGAAAGTAATCGTTGCAAGATGGTTAGCCAATGACCCGGATGTTCTGATCATGGATGAACCTACCCGTGGTATCGACGTAGGTGCAAAACATGAGATTTATGAGATCATGTGCGACCTGGCAAAACAGGGCAAAGCGATCATTATGATTTCTTCCGAGATGTCAGAGCTTCTTGGAATGTCAGACAGAATTTGTGTTATGTGTAACGGAAAACTGACCGGTGAAGTGAAGGAACCGGAAGATATGACACAGGCAAAAATTATGGAATACGCAACAAGATTCTGATGCGATAGGAGGAGACGAAAATGGGAAAGACAAAACAGCAGAAAGTAAAAGATTTTTTGATTAACAACGGGGTTATTATTGTAATGTTCATTCTGGTAATCTATACTGGTTTGACATCCAATAACTTCTTCACAGGCAACAACTTAATGAATATTCTTATGAATATGAGTTCACGACTTGTCATTGCACTTGGTATTGCAGGATGTGTTATCACCGCAGGATGTGACCTTTCCGCAGGACGTATGATTGGTTTCGGTGCATGTATTTCCGGTATGTTGTTACAGCGTCTGGATTATTCCGGTAAATTCTTCCCGGATATGAAACCATTGAACGTAGTTTTAGTAGCGATCATCGCAATGCTCATCTGTGCAGCATTTGGTACAGTAACCGGTATCTTTATTGCATACTTAAATGTACCGCCTTTCATTGCAACCTTAGCAATGATGGAAATCGTTTATGGTATTGGACTTATCGTTACAAACGCAACACCTCTTGGTGGATATGTTGAGGCATATACCAATGTTGCAAACAAAAAATTTCTCGGAATCAACTACCTGATCTGGATTGCAATTATTGTGGCAGCGATCACATGGTTCATTTTCAACATGACACGTCATGGAAAATATATGTACGCAATCGGTGGTAACCCACAGGCAGCAGAGGTTGCAGGTGTTCCGGTGAAAAAGACATTGATCTTAATCTACATGAAAGCAGCAGCTATGTATGGTCTTGCAGGATTCATGCTCGGCGCAAAAGCAGGTGGTGCATCTGTTCAGACCGGGTATGGTTACGAAATGGAAGCAATCGCAGCATGTACGATCGGTGGTGTATCCGTAACAGGTGGTCGTGGTAAAGTTTCATCCGCTATCATCGGTGTTGCAGTATTCGAGTTATTGAAGGTTGCTCTCCAGTACTTAGGAATGAATGCAAACGCACAGTACATCGCAATCGGTGTTGTAATCTTCGTAGCAATTTCTCTGGATATCAGAAAATATATAGCAAGAAAATAAAACATACGGTATAATTCTTATATCGGACTGTAAAATAACGGCTGGGTGTTACAGACCAGCCGTTATTTTTGCTTAGTAAAACAATGGAGGAAAACAAGGATTATATGACAACAGATCAGATTTTAGAGACAGCAGGGATACCATTACTTTTATTTGTGATTTTGATCTATTATGGAATGCGGTTATGGTTTATGAAAGATATCTCCGCCATCCGAGGAAAGAATAAACCACCGGTAAAAGACGAAGAAAACTATGCAAAATGCGCCGGAAAGCTGATGTTCTTTTTTGCAGTGGCAACACTTGTCATGATGCTTTTATTATTCTGGAACACCTATGTGGCAGTGGCAGAGATCATTATCTGTACGGTGATCCTCGGAATTTTATGGCATAATATGAATGCAAAATATGGAGACTAGCGGAAGAAAATGTGAAAATATGATTTTTTCATATTGGAATGGAGAATAGAACACGATGAATTTATATTCGGTATTATTGGTGGATGATGAGGAAGAAGTATATTCTGTCATTATGAAAAAGCTTGACTGGGAAGCGATGGGGTTTCGTATTGCCGGGTATGCCAGAAATGGCGTCGAAGCATTAGAGATGGCAGAGGAAATCCAGCCGGATGTTGTGATGACAGACATCAAAATGCCATACATGGACGGACTGACCTTAAGCAAGAAATTAAAAGAACTATATCAGAAAATAAAAATTATTATTTTTTCTGGATTTGATGAATTTGAATATGCAAAAGAGGCAATTAAGATCGAGGCGGAGGAGTACATTTTAAAGCCGATCAATTCCAATGAACTGCGGGAAGTGTTTGAGCGTATCAGGACAAACCTTGACAGAGAGCTTGATGAAAAACGTAATATCGAAAAACTGCGCGCTTATTATATGGAGAGTCTTCCGGTATTGCAGGAAAACTTTTATACATCATTGATTGAGGGAAGAATTCCGGCATCTGAGATTGAAAAATATTTGAAACAATACCAGATACCGTGGAGCGGACCATATTATGTGGCAACTATATTACATATCAGCACGCCGGATCCACAGCTTGAACTCGATCCGTTTTTGCTTGGAATGTCCGTCAAACAGCTTGCTGAGGAACAGTTTGTGGACAAGTGGAGATCGAACACATTCTTTTATCTCGGAGACATCCTTGTGATCACACAGTTAAAAGAAACGGAAGAAATCACGGCATATACCAATGCAATGGATCGGTTTTGCAAGCTGGCGAAACGTGTCTGCGGTGCGAAGGTGACGGCAGGAATCGGTCCGGTCTGTGATGAGATCGCAGAGCTGCCGGCTTCCTATCAGGGGGCGCGCAATGCGGTTTCCTACCGTGTGATCTATGGAAATACAAGAGCCATTAATATTGCGGAGATCGATCCGCAGGGCAGTGCAGAGGAACCGTGGGAAGAGCAGTCGATCGGGAATATTTTAAAAAAGATTAAGACCGGGGATGAGCAGGCGCTGAAAGAAGCAGTCAAAGAAAGCGTGACACAGCTTTCCGGACGTGGAGCATCACTGCAGAAATATCAGATATTTATCACGGAACTTATTGCGGAAATCTTCCGTTTTGGAACATTAAACGGGCTGAATCTGGACGAAATTTTCAGTGGTACGGGAGATATCTACCGGGAAGTTCTTCAGATGGAATCGCCGGAGGCACTGGAAAACTGGCTGCTAAAGACCGGACGTCAGATGCAGGAGATGATCCAGAATGGCAGACAGGACACGACGAAATCATTTGTCACAAAAGCGATCGAGTATGTCAGGGAACACTATGCAGATTCAGGACTCAATGTGGAGAGTGTATGTAAAAATCTTTCGGTCAGCACGGCGTACTTTTCTACCGTGTTTAAAAAGGAGACCGGAAAAACTTTTATCAATTATCTGACAGAGTATCGGATGGAACAGGCGCTTGATCTGCTTTTGAATCAGGATGAAAAAACATATGTGATTGCAGAAAAAGTGGGCTATTCCGATCCGAATTATTTCAGTTACGCATTTAAAAAACAGTTTGGAATGTCACCTTCAAAGTACAAAGCAGAAAAAAGAAAATGAGTTTGTCAAATATCAAAGATAAAATAAGAGAATTAACTGCATATATCAGGAAAATGACAAAACCGCACAGTATTCAGATGACGATATCGATTTCGTTTACGATTCTGTCCATATGTAGTATGGCCTTTCTTGGCGTCACACTTTACCGGCAGTTTTCAAACAGAGCAGAAGCGATGACGATTGAGAGTACGGGGCAGCTTTTAAATCAGACAGCCATCAACCTTGAGGATTATCTCCGAAACATGCGCCGTATTTCTGATACTATGTATTACAGTGTCATCAAGAATAAAGATCTTGCCAGTGATACCATGGATGAAGAAATGAATCTCTTATATGAGGCGAATAAAGATAACCTGATCAGTATTGCCTGTTATACGGGAGAGGGACAGCTTGTGGCAGCAGTACCTGTTGCGAATGAAAAAAGTCAGGTAAATATTGTGAAGCAGCAGTGGTTTACCGATGCGGTCGGTCAGATGGAAAACCTTCATTTTTCGACACCGCATGTGCAGAATCTGTTTGGCGATCCATCTTACCGTTATTACTGGGTCGTATCCTTAAGCCGTGCCGTGGAGCTGACAAGTAATGGAACATCGACGCTGGGAGTACTTTTGGTCGATATGAACTACAACAGTATTGAACAGATCTTAAAAAAAGCGAATGTTGGAAATTCTTCGGAGTATGTTTACCTGATCGACGGAAAGGGTGAGATCATTTATCATCCGAGACAGAAGCTGATCTATACCGATCTTTATCAGGAGAATAATATCGAGGCAGCAGGGTACGAGGATGGAAGCACGGAAGAGATTTTCCAGGGGGAAAAACGCCTTGTTACGGTAAAGACGGTCAGTTATACCGGATGGAAGATCGTCAGTGTTGTGCCAATGAGTTCCTTTGATATGGGAATGACAGGCACAAAATATTTTGTGATCATGCTAGTGACAGTATCTATGCTTGCGGTGATCCTTTTAAATCAGCTTGTGTCTGCAAGTATTGCCATGCCGCTGAAAAAATTAAATAATTCGGTCAAGGAGTGGGAGACCGGAAATATGAACCCGTCTATCTATATCGGCGGATCTATGGAAGTGGAACATTTAGGGTGTACACTCCGTTCCACGGTGGAACAGATCAGGCAGCTGATGCAGGATATTGTGGTCGAGCAGGAAGAAAAAAGAAAAAGTGAACTCGATGCGCTTCAGTCGCAGATCAACCCTCATTTTTTGTATAATACACTTGACTCGATCGTCTGGATGATCGAGGGAGAACGGTATGAGGATGCGGTATTTATGATCACACAGTTAGCGAGTCTTTTCCGTATCAGTTTAAGCAGGGGAAAAACAGTCATCAGTGTGGAAGATGAGCTGAAACATGCCAGAAACTATATGAATATCCAGAAAGTACGCTATAAAAATATTTTTGAGGTACGGTTTGATATAGATCCGGAGATACTGCAGTGCTGTACGGTAAAACTGGTGGTGCAGCCGCTGCTTGAAAATGCGATTTATTATGGCGTGGAAGGAATGGACGGTGAAGGCGAGATCCATGTAAAAGGTTACCGGAAAGAGGACGATATTTATATAGAAGTCAGCGATAACGGACTTGGTATGCCGCAGGATATGGTGGAACAGCTTTTGACCGACAATAACCGTGTGAGAAAGCATGGCTCCGGTGTGGGTGTGATCAATGTACATAATCGTATCCGTCTGCGGTTTGGCAAGCCATATGGCCTTGAAATCGAGAGTATGCCGGATGAGGGAACCACCATTCGTATCCATCTGCCGTATATTCCATATGAACCGGAAAAACTGGAACTGCTGGAGAATGGAAAGATGCAGAAGCTGAAAGGGGGTAAGGGCAATGAAGAAAAATAGGATTTATTTTGGATTGCTCATTCTTGCCCTGGTAGTGACGATTGTCTGGACATCCGCTGGCATGCTTGGAGTGAATAAAGAAGAGAAAAAATACAGTGTGTCTGTGATCGTCAACGACAGCAACAATGACCGCTGGATCGCAATGCGCGAGGGACTGGAGCAGGCAGCGAAAGATGACGATATTCAGTTAAATTATGTTTCCACCGGTGTCTTTGCGAGTGAAGATGAAGAAAAGGCGCTGATCGAGCGTGAAGTGGAGAATGGGGCAGATGGGATTATCGTACAGCTTGTGTCAAGCGAGGACTCTTATGCAGTTTTCGAGAAAATAGATCCCTCTGTGGCAGTGATGCTTCTGGAAACAGATGCGGTGCCGGAGGGCGTATATTCCGTGACAGCCCCGGATAACCACTGGATTGGTGAAGCACTGGCACAGACGATTTTTCAGGACTATGGGGATTCTTTACCGGACAAAAAAATCGGAATCCTCAGCGGAAACCAGGATCAGCTTTCCATGCACCAGAGACTTGGCAGTGTGAAAAAGCTGCTGAAAGATGAGAACATAGAGCCGGTCTGGATTTTATCCGGTCAGGGAGAAAACCTGTCAACGGAACTTATAGCAAAACAGGCGGATGAACCGGTGGATATTCTGATCACATTGGGAAATGCGGAGACAGAAACAGCAGTGGATTATCTGCAGGCGGATACCAGTTATAAGCGACAGTTTATGATTTATGGGGAAGGGTGTTCGGATAAA
>ERZ773195.2059-NODE-2059-length-13426-cov-3.487024_pt1 | contig 13426 bp, 9 predicted proteins | sample MGYA00580530_ERZ773195 | MGnify/ENA primary metagenome ERZ773195 (study PRJEB29015, sample SAMEA2737751) | human gut metagenome | biome: human gut; feature: human-associated habitat; material: faeces | place: China | collected 2012 ...
TGCACGTGCATGCTGCGGCATAAATGTGATATCCCTGCCGTCCAGCTCGATAGAGCCTGCATCTGTAAGGAAATCACCGCAGATTGCGTTGAAAAGTGTTGATTTTCCCGCATTGGTGTATCCGACGATCGCAGCCACAGGGATCTGTTTCTTTTCCCTCTGGGCGCGCGTGATCTCACGGTGTTTCCTCACTTCTTTTAATTCACGGTTCAACTGCGCAATACGGTCTTTGATCAGACGCCTGTCCATCTCCAACTTTTTCTCACCGGGGCCTCTGGTTCCGATACCACCGCCAAGTCTTGACATGGAACGCCCGAGACCGGTCAGACGGCTCAGCCTGTATTTCAACTGCGCCAGCTCGACCTGGATCTTTCCCTCGCTTGTTGTTGCCCTCGCCGCAAAAATATCGAGGATAATAAGCGTCCGGTCCATGACTTTTGTATCTAACATCTGCTCTAAGTTTTTGAGCTGTGCCGGCGATAACTCATCATCACAGACGATACCGGTCGCACCTAGTTCCGCGATCATGTCGGCGATTTCCTGCACTTTTCCGGTTCCAACATAGGTGCCCGGATGGATCAGTTCACGTTTCTGGATCAGCGTACCGACGGTAACTGCTCCTGCTGTCTTTACAAGTTCTGCTAATTCTGCGACGGAATCTTCCGCATCGTCACCATCCTGTTCGCTGACACCGACTAAAATGACACGCTCTTTTACTTCTTCTATTTTAATGGGTTCTGGCATGTGTTCCTCCCTTGCTGTCTCTAATTCTAATTTCCTGTATCCTGTGAAGAACTGTCTCCCGCAGTATTATCCCCTGTCGAATCACTCTGTGCTGAACGATTCTCCGCAGAACTGTCTCCTGTAGAACTATCATTCGTGGTATCACTTTGTGCAGAGCTATCGTCCGTGGAACTATTTCCCGTAGAGTTTTGCCCTTCATCTGAAGAATCCGTACTTTCTGCATCGCTGCCCGCATCCGTATTCTGGCGGTTCTTTAAAAAGATATATTCTCTCTGCGCCGCCTCATCATCCGGATAAAGGGAAACGTACTGCTGAACGACATCCCACGCAGATGAAAAATCACCGCTGTACTCATAAGCAATGATCTGATTTGACAAAAGTTCCTGCTGATTTGTGACATTATCCATCGCAAGTCCCTGTCTGATATCCTCTAACGCCGCTTCATAGTTGCCTTTTTCCATCTGGATCTCGGCAAGCGCATTCATTGCCACAGAGTCAGCCGTACCACTGTCGACATATGCCTGATAATATTTTTCCGCATTTGCAGAATCTTCTTCCGCTTCATAGACCTGGGCAAGATAAAGGTTTGCTTTGGCACTGTCCTTTTTGACTGCTCCTTCTAACTCTTTGACTGCATTATCATATTGTCCGAGCAGATAATAAATCCTGCCGCGCCAGGTAAGATTTTCTGCGGAATTTCCCTTGATATCAAACGCTTTGTTTAAATACTCTTCCCCTTCCTCAGTCATATTATTACCGGCAAGGTTCTCATAAATCCCAACATACAGTTCATAATCATCCGGGTTATATTTGACAGCATTGGCAAAATCTTTTTTTGCCGTATCCGTATCCTGCTGCTTTAGACTCAGACATCCATGCAGATAATATGCGTTGCCGTTTTCCTCATCATAATCGATCATCGCCTGATAAGTAGCAAGAGCTCCCTCTATATCTCCACCGGCATACTGTGCTGCCGCCTTATAATAGCAGATGTCGAGTTCTGTATCTGTAATCTTCCCCACACACTGGGATAGTGCGCTGTTAAAAGCAGCCACTGCACCTTCATAATCACCGGACTGCATACTGTTAATCCCAATCTTGCGGAAATCCAGTTCATCTTCTAAGCGCTCATTGGTACATCCGGTAAAAAGTGCAGCAAACAATACTGCCCCTGCAACCATGTATGGCAATCTGTGTTTCTTCATATTATAATAATTCCTTTTCCCTACAATTCTTCAAATACCAGCCGCATATCATACCACACGGCTCCCCCGTGCTTTGACATGGACTTTCCTTCATTTACAAAACCAAATCTCTCATAAAATGGAATAAGACTCTCTTTACACGTTAAAACGATCCCTTTTCGTTCCTGCTCTTTGACATCCGCGATCACGCGCTCCATGAGTTTCGACGCACATCCCATTTTCTGATACTCCGGCAGCGTTGCCACTCCAAAGATCATCTGCCACTGTCCCTCTTCACGGTGCATTGTGGCATCCTCAAACATCTCATCCCGCAGGATTGGAATATCTGTCGTCATTCCATTGATCATGCTTGCCAGTTTCCCGGAATCCTCCAGTAACCAGAAATGATTCGGGAATACGGTCAGGCGTTTTTCAAAAGAGTCTTTTTCTGCTGCTTCTTCCGGTGGAAAGCACTGTCTTTCCAACTCTGTGACTGCATCTATATCATTCATTGTTGCAAATCTTATGTCCATTGTTTTTGTCTCCATTTTTAATTCTTGCTGCACTCCTGTCCGCAGTGCACGTCCGTAAAATCAGAGATTTTCCGGACTGACGGGCTTTCGCCCTATCAACGAAGCAAACAATAAAAAAGTGCCTGCAAGCAGTCATTTTTTATTGTTCACTTCGTTGGCACTGCTCAATGCTTACGCACATTATACCATACCTTTTTGATGTTTTGCATTGATTTTGAAACTTTTTGTGGCTATGCTATATCTAATAGTCAGATGATTCGAATGAATCAAATATTTGCAAAGGAGGATCTGATCTTGAAATTCTTTTCCGGAAAAGAAAAAAAACATACAGCAGAATCTAATGATGATCTCATCGAACGATTGCTGCTTGAGAATTACAACCGCTACTATCATCTTGCATACAGCTATGTACATAATCCCGACGATGCCAGTGACATTGTACAAAACGGAGCCTATCTGGCGATCAAAAACAGTGCTTCCCTAAGGCAGCCGGAATATGCGGCGACCTGGATTTACCGCATCATGTTAAATGAGATTTTTCATCATTTAAAGCGGCCGGATACCATTTCTTACGAGGATTCACTGATCGCAGAGGGAAAACCGGACCAGTATCAGGACTTAGATCTTAGAACTGCGCTCGATTCTTTGTCCCCGGAGGATAAGGCGATCGTGGAACTTCGGTATTTCGAGGACTTAAAAATCGAAGATATCGCCCGCGTCTTAAATGAAAATGTCAATACCATAAAAAGCCGTCTGTACCGCAGTATGCAGAAGTTAAAACTGAAAATGGAGGTAACCGAATGAACACCAATGATTTTTATGAATTAAAAAAATCCTATGACACCTCGCAAATGCCTGAAAAGGAGGTCATAAAAATGAAAGAAAAAATGAATCAGGCGAAAGCCGAGAAGAAGAACAAACACAATAAAACCATTATCACAAGAATCTGGGTTGGCGCTGCCGCAGCGATCGCAGCGTTTGTCATCCTGCCAAATACTTCACCGAGTGTCGCCTATGCGATGGAACAGATCCCACTGCTTGGAAATTTGATCGAGGTCGTCACATTCCGCGATTACCAGTACAGCAGCGACAGAAACAACGCCGATGTCAATGTTCCAAAACTGGTACCGGAAACTGTCGCTTCCACTGAAAAAACAACGGAAGACCCGGTTGGGGAAAATTTAAAGAAATCAACCGATGAGATCAATGCGGAGATTGAAAAGATCAGCGACAGCCTGATCGCAGAGTTCAAACAGAACATGAACAACGAAGGTTATCAGGATATCATGATCAAACATGAGGTCATCAACACAACTGACGACTATTTTACCTTAAAACTGATGTGTTATCAGGCTGCCGGAAGCGGTGATGAGATGGATTATTATTACACGATTGATTTAAAGACCGGGGAACGCCTTGCGTTAAAAGATCTTTTTAAAGAGGGATCTGACTATATCACTCCGATCAGTGAAAACATCAAATCCCAGATGCGCGGGCAGATGGATGCCGATGAAAATGTCTCCTACTGGCTGGATGATACGGAAGTTCCTGAATGGAACTTTACCTCCATTAACGATGACACTTCCTTCTATATTAATGCTGACGGAAATCTCGTCATCAGCTTCAACGAGGGCGATGTCGGTCCGATGTCTATGGGTGTTGTGGAATTTACGATCCCGCACGATGTGATCGCCGATATTTTAAAATAAGAAATGTCTATGCAGTAAAGGATCCTGGCATGGTATTTAGCAGTCTCAACTTTATTTTTATTTTTTTGCCATTATTTCTGTTTGCCTATTATGTCACACCTGCTGCTTTCAGAAACAGTACGCTCTTTGCAGGGAGCATCCTGTTTTATGCAGTCGGAGTGATCAAACAGCCATATGCACTGTTTCTGTTAATGGTTCTGACCTATCTCAATTATGTGTTCGGAATCCGCCTTTATCAGATACACAATCCAGGAAAAAAGAGACTCTTTTTGACAAAAGTTATTTTTTTCGATTTTTTATGGTTGTTTTTGTTTAAATATTCCAGACATTTATCTCTGCCGCTCGGAATCAGTTTTTATACGTTCCAGCTGACTGCATATCTTTTTGATATCTATTACGGACGTATTTTACCGGAACGGGATTTTGTGACATTCGGCACTTACATCAGCATGTTCCCAAAATTAATTTCCGGACCAATTACCCCGTATGAGATGCTGCGCAGGCAGCTTCACAGTGCAAGACGCTTTCTGCCCGAAAATCTGGCGGAGGGTATGAAACTTTTTATCCGGGGACTTGGCTTAAAAGCGATTCTGGCGAATCAGTTTGGCAGTCTGTGGGCAAATGTTGGCACGATCGGATATGAAAGTATCTCCACGCCGCTTGCATGGCTTGGAATCTATGCATATTCTTTCCAGATTTACTTTGATTTTTATGGTTATTCCCTGATGGCAGCAGGTCTGGGCAGAATGCTTGGTTTTAAGCTTCCCATAAACTTTATGCACCCCTATCTCTCCACAAGCATGACAGAATTCTGGCGGCGCTGGCATATTACACTTGGACAATGGTTTCAGACCTACATCTATATTCCACTTGGCGGCAACCGCACAGGTACCTGCAAATGGATCCGCAACCTGCTTGTCGTGTGGATACTTACCGGAATCTGGCATGGCACAGAATTTCATTTTATTCTGTGGGGATTTTCCCTGTTCGTCATTGTATTGACAGAAAAACTGCTGTTGAAAAAATTGACGGACCGATACGCGCTGGCCGGACATCTTTATATGGCAGTTCTGATCCCATTATCGTGGATGCTCTTTGGAATCAGTGATCCCGGCAGTATCGAAGTCTACACCCGGAAATTATTTCCATTTTTTTCCGCCGATGATGCCATTATTTATGTGAATGATTTCTGGAAAAATTTAAATGATTTCCGCTTTATCATCCCTGCCGGCTTCCTTTTTTCTACAAGGTTTCCGGTCCGCTTTTTAAAAAAAATCAGGGGCTCTGTGCCAGAAATTTTTGTCTATCTGGCAATTTTCTGGGCTTCTGTTTACTGTATTTACGTTGGCTCTAATGACCCATTTTTATATTTCAGATTTTAACGAAGGAACACTATGCGAAAAAAAATATCTGCCATATTGTTTTATTTTTTCTTTTTGATAAGCTGCCTTCTGATTCCACTCATTTACTTATATGTAACGTTAAACATAAATGCAGCCAAAAATACGTCCTTGTCCGTGTCTTCTGTCTCCGCCGCACAAAAACAGGACACCACGACACCATCGGACACTTCCGGTGCGCCATCTGACAATACAGACCGGCAGGATATCCCGGACACAGAAGTTCCGATGACAGAAATGACCACTGTTGATGCAGATTATTTCGATGACGCTTTAATGATCGGTGATTCCCGCACCGTCGGATTAAAAGAATATGGTACGTTGGGCAATGCCACCTTTTATTGTGATTCGGGTCTCAGTATCTATGAGCTGGAAAATAAAAAAATTATGGTGGACGGTATCGGAAAGGTCAGTATCTCTGATCTTTTAGCCAGCCATACCTATCATAAAATATATCTGATGCTCGGCATTAATGAACTTGGCTACGATGTCACACAGACATTTGAAAAATATGCGTCATTTGTAAATTTTCTGCAAACCATGCAGCCGGATGCGATCATTTATGTGGAAGCAAATCTTCATGTGACTGCACAGCGCTCAGACTCGGATAAGACATTCAATAATGCCAATATCAACGCCTTTAATCAAAAAATTTCGACATTAGCCGATCAACGGACCATTTATTATCTGGACATCAATGAACTTTTTGACGATGCAAACGGCAATCTCGGCACACAGTACAGCAATGATAATGCGCATCCCCTCGGAAAATACTACGCAGTATGGTGTGACTGGTTAATGGAGCACGCCGTTGTCCGTGACGGGAAATCATAACCCCTTGCACCGGTTTTAAAATTTCGTTATAATATTTCCTGCAGATTACGGGGACATGAAACAGCCTGCGCTATCTTTTGTATGGCATCCCCTCAGAAACGGAGATATAGATTTATGAACAAAAAAGATATTTTAGAATTAAAACGGCGTTTTAAGAAGGATGCCTGCACTTTTACAAGACTGTGTGGCTGCTATGTGGATGCCGACCACAATAAGGTAACTTCTTTCGGGGAGACATTTTTAAATCTGGAAGATGAGGAATTTTACAAATACTTAGAGATTGCAAAAAAAATAATGTCCAGTACGATTGGAAATAACCTTTTAGAGCTGGAATTTCCGACTGCGGAGGAAGCTGCCGGCGGCAGACAGCAGTTTTTGATGGGACTGCGCGAGAGTGCCTTAAAAAATGATGATCTGATGGATGCATTTTATGATCTTGTCATTGACAGCTACGACTATGTCGGAAACTATCTGATCCTTGTATTCCACGATGCCTACGACGTTATGACAAAAACTTCTGATAATAATAAATTAGACGAGTCCGAGGAAGTTTACGAGTATCTGCTCTGCGCGATCTGCCCGGTCAACCTGACCAAACCGGGACTTGGCTACCGTGAGGATGAAAACCGTATCGGACCGCGTATCCGCGACTGGGTCGTTGGAGCTCCGGACACCGGATTTGTTTTCCCTGCTTTTACCGACCGGAGCACTGATATCCACTCTGTCATGTTTTACACCAGAGACACCAAGACACCGCACTCCGAATTTATGGAATCCGGTCTTGGCTGTGGCTCTAAATTTACAGCTACCGAACAGAAACTTACGTTCCAGAGCATTGTAAAAGAAGTCATCGGGGAAGATGATGACGAAAGCGATGCCATTTTCATGGATATCCAGGACAACTTAAATGACCTGATCCCGGTCGCTTTAGAAGATGAACCAGAACCGGAACCGGTTCCTGTCACAAAGAGCACAATCTCTTCCGTACTCGCAGAGAGCGGTGTGACCGAAGAACAGGCAGCTGTGATCGAACAGACCTATGAAAATGTATTTGGAGAAGAAGTCCCGGTCGCAGAACATTTAGTAGATCCGAAACTGGTGGAGGCAAATGCCAGACGCAAAGAAAAATTAGAGTTGGTACAGCAGGTTGAAAATTTGAAACAGCAGTTAGAAGAAACACGCACTCTTCCGGTAGAAGAATCTGACGGGGATGACGTCCCGGCAGTCAAGACCTACGACGTCATTCTGCGTGTCAAACCGGAAAAAGTCGACCAGATCCACTCCCAGGTCATCGACGGCAGAAAATGCCTTGTCATCCCGATGGACGAGGATGAACATGCTGCCGTTAACGGCGTGAACACGACGATCTGACAGTTACATAACAATCCCTTCTAAAAAAGGTGGACAGCTTCCAGAATTGATCCCAGGATCAAATTTCTGCCAGCTGCCCACCTTTTTTTCTGACGATCCGTCTGTCTGTACACTCACTATCCGGTCAAATCCCTTCCTTACGAAAGTCTCTCTCTGATATAATCTTCCATCTTTTCCCTCGGTACTCCAAGTGTCAGCGACAACTCACCATACAGTCCATTTTCGGCCGCTTTCATATAGCGTTCATCCACTGCAGTTGCTTTCTTTCCCTGTGCCAACCGCTCTTTTTTCCGCTGATACAAAGTCTTTACAATGCTCACCCATGCATGATAATCACAGGTACGGAGTGCCTCTTTGTATGTTTCCTCACGCTGTTTGTCATCCGGCACCCACAGAAGTTCAATCTGCGGTAATTCGTCAATCAGCCTCTCTGCCTCTTCTTTTGAAATCGTTCTGCGCATTATAATCTTTTCACTGTCCGTCGGAACATAAATAGTCCCATTCTTATCTCCGACCGGGGCTAAAACGTAATACAGCTTCTCTTTGTCTGCTCCCGACATATCAATATGGGTAATATCCCTGATCTGACAGACACCTTTCGCGCCACACACAACATATTCTCCGATTTCAAACATTCTTCTGATTCTCCTTTCTCCAGTTTCCATTTTAAACGATAACATACAGGTAATTCTCCACCCAGTATTTTTACTATAGCATTATTTTCCCCAAAAAGTCAGCAAAATAAGCGTTTTTAAATTATTTTTGTGAAAACTGCAACACATCCGGCTGTACCATATTAGACATATTTTACACAAAACGGGCGGCACAAAACTTTATGCCGCCCGTTCGTGATCCCTGATTTTTCCCTCAATGCCGATACCAGAGGATTATCGCATCTCAGGTCATGTGTCCGTATGTTTCAGGTTTTCAATTATTTAACTTTTACTTTGAATGTTACTTTCTTACCATCTGCTGTCTTAGCTGTGATCTTTACAGTTCCTGCTTTCTTAGCTGTGATCTTACCGCTCTTGCTGATGGTTGCTACTTTCTTATTTGAAGTAGTCCATTTGATCTTCTGGTTTCCGGAAGTAACTTTCTTGCCCTTTGCATCTGTTACAGTTGCTTTTACAGTTGTTTTCTTACCTTCCTTTAAGGTATAGGTCTTACCTGTTACAACCTTCTTGCCTACTTTTAATACAACTTTCTTGGTTGCCTGTTTTACAGTTACCTTAACAGTTGCTTTCTTGCCATTTGCTGTCTTAACTGTGATGGTTGCTTTACCATTTCCTTTTGCAACGATCTTACCGTTCTTATCTACAGTTGCAACTTTCTTATTGGAAGATTTCCATGTAACAGTCTTATCTGTTGTGTTTGTCGGATTTACTGTTGCTTTTACTGTCTTAGATGCACCGATAGAAGTTAAAGTTACTTTGCTTGCGCTCAGTTTTACAGAATCAGCTTTTACTGTTGAAACAGTTACTGCGATTGTTGCTGTCTTGCCGTTTGCTGTCTTAGCGGTAACATTTGCAGTTCCTTCTGCGATTGCATAAACCACACCATCAGATGTAACTTTTGCTACTGCTGTGTTGTCGGAAGACCATGTAACATTCTTATCTGCTGCATTTGCAGGAGCTACTGTTGCGCTGACCTGTCTGGATTCACCAACATTGATCTTTAATGCAGTTGTGTTTACAGTTACACCTGTTGCTGCTACTGCATTTACAGTTAATGTTCCATCTACTACTGATGTTACATCGTAGTTTTTCTGATCTTCTACAGTTGCACGGATCTTATATGTACCAACTGCTAAGTTCTTTGTTGACTGAACAGCTTTTCCATCTGTACCTAATACTGCATAAGTAACTTTTGCAGTATCTTTGCCAACTAAACCTTTTACGGTTCCGTCAAGTGCTGCTTCCTGACCCTGCTCGATCGTTACATCTTTTGCAGTTACGGAAAGAGGAGCTTTTGCAACATTTACATTTGCTTTTAATGTTACCTTTGTATCTGTTGTGTAGTTTGGATCAACAACTGAAACAGCTACCTCTTTGCTTGTATAGCTTCCAGCGTCTGCTACTGTGTTATCAACAAATGCAAAATCTAACGCTGCATCAATCTCTGTGTCATTGTAAATGATCTTAGCATCGCTTAACTTCTGACCATAAGTAGCATCCTCAACTTTAAGATTCTTGGAATTTAATCCGGTGATCTCTTTCTGAGCTACTTTGATATCACCGATCTCATAGCTTGTTGTCTCTTTTCCGGCTGTAACCTCTAAGTAGATTCTGTATGTACCAGCATCTAAGTTACCAAGGCTTTCGGAAATTGTTCTTCCACTCTTGAACAGGAAAGCTTCATCTTCATTTACGGATTTCTTTGTGATGTCTTTTGCTTCACCTAAAGACGGTTTATTTGCTACTGTAGTAACCTGTTTGTAATATACACGATAAGCGGAAACATCATCTGCAGTAACCTTTGCGATAGCCTTTACATCTGCTGTAGCACCATAAGTAGCTTCCGTTTTGCTTAAGCCTAAACCTGAAGTAGTAGTATCAACTGTAATCTTAGTAGCCTCAACCGTAACTTTGTTTGTTGATTTTACCAGTTTGCTGTATGCTTCAACCTGAGCATCTGTTGCATCCGGAAGGAAATCTTTTACAGATCCTTTTACATCTGCTGTGATCTCACAATAGTATGTACCTGGGATGTCAGCAAATGTACTTGTCGTATAAGTATCAGATGTTGCACTTTTAATTGCTACATACTTATTCGTTTTCTCATTCAGTTTATACCACTGATAAGAAACAGTATAATTAGCAGTTCCAAGTTTCTTTTCATTGTAAGATGCTTTCAGCGTAAGCGTATCTTTATCTTTAAATTTATCTGCTGTTAAATTTTCAGATTTATTTCTGCCTTAACATCTGTTAATACAGGCTGTGTGATAGAAACGCCGCTTAAGGATACATATTTATATCCATTTGCATCTGCACCGCTTAATGTGTATACGTTTTTTGCGCTGTCTTTCAGAGAATATTTTACCTGATAATTTGCAAGTGTACCGATGTTTGGTGTATCATCAGAGATTGTCTGCCATGCGCCATCTACTTTTTTCTGAATTTCGATGTCAAATTCAGTATCATTTTTTCCAGCTAAGATTTCACTTAATTTTACTCCGGCAGCATAACTGCTCTCCAACTTACCAGTTACCGCAGAAGCATCACGATTGATCACTGCTCTGTTGATTACAACATCGTATGTCTTCTCAACTGTTTTCGTATCCCATTTTGTTTTTCCATCAACCGGTGTAAGACCAGCATCATCACTTAATGTGAAAACAATTGTCAAACCGTTTTTGATTGTCTGGGAATTTTCTGTATTGGTTTTCAAAGAAGCTACAGTTGAAGTCTTATCTACACCGCCAACAGAATCAATTGTTTCTGATGTATCTTTAATGCTGTAAGTACCAATTGTGGTCTTTTTGTTTAATGCAGCCACATAATCTTTGTAGTAATCTTCAAGATCTCCGGCTCCCTCATAAGTAATCTCAGGAAGTTTGGAATCAAATGAAATGCTGTCTGCATTGATTCCCTCTTTTACAGCAACTTTGATCTCGCCGACTTTCTGGGTTCCGTCTGTTGTTGTTGCAGTAATTGTTACCTCTTTCCCAGCCTCTGTTTTAGAAACTGCTGTGATAACAGCTTCATTGTCACCAGTTGCTGTAACTTTTACTTTGCTGGAATCACTGGATGTCCATGTAACCTTTGCATTGGAAACAGTATCACTTCCTGATCCTGCTGCAACTTTTGCTGTCAATGCTTTCTTATCGGTGGTTGCCATCTCTACTGTAGTTGAAATAGCACCGTTTTCATCCTCAACGGAAACACCTGTAGCAAGCTGAACAACTTTAACAGATACTGTTTTTTCATATGTCTTATCTGTCTCTACTGCAGCAGTATCACTGTTATCAATGGTATATACACCGTCTGTTGCTGTGAATGTAAAGACAATCTCTTTTGTAGCTGTTGTAACTGTCTCATCTTTCACAGTCCACTTACCATATGCTTCATCTAACTTATTTGCTGTCTCAAGTGCTGCTGTTACTTCCGGAGCAGCTGTAGTATTTAAAGTAGCTCCATCTTTATTGCTAATGGTAGTAACTTCCGGCACATGAAGTCTGTTTGTTGCGATAGATGCTGCTTCGATAGTAAATGCATCAAGCGCTTTTTCTGCATAATATTCATTTTTCTCGCTTGCATGTGTGAACACTGCTTTTACTTTGTACGTCGTATCTTTCTCTGGTGCAAATACAAATGTACCATCTGCACTGGTTGCAATTGTCGTGTCAACTGCAGATTTTGTTGCAATCAACTCATAGCTTTTTACTGTAAGAGTACCATTAGTTAATTTATCCCCTTTGACAGTTGTTGTTACAGTAACTGTCGCACCTGCTTTTACTGTAGTTGCACTTGTTTTTGTTTCTACAGTAACATCGGAAGAAGCATCCTTCTGTGCACTCTTTGTCACGTCTTCTGAATCTTCTGTTACCTCAACCTCTGCTGCTGTCTCAACCTCTTCTGTTGTTTCAACGTTTAAAGCTTCTGTTGCCGCATCCCCAGCTTCAACATTTGCTACCGGCTCTGCAAATGCTGTAACGCCGTTACCAGTTACCGCTAACGTTGCAGCCATCATTAAGGCTGTTACTTGTTTTGCCCTCATTTTTTTTCCTCACTTTCCATGTGTGTGTGTTCTTCATATGCACGTATTTTCACAGAAAATACATTATGTCTTTATGCATTTAAGACATAACCTTTCTACATATGAGTTTAGTAACATAATACAATATTATGTTTCCAAAACTTTCCTTATATTAAGGGCATCGTTATCTTTACTGTTAATTTCTTATTGTTTGTTATGAATGTTTTCAACTTATGAAATAATATCTTTGTCTGTTTTCCCTAAATTTATTTGAAATATTCATAAAAATTATGTAAAAAAGATACTTGCCAAATGCAACATAATATTGTATTTTGTTGCATCTATAATCCAAGATTATTGAGCTTTCTACGTTTTTCTTCTACAGTAGACGTTGTATAGATACGGGTCGTTTCAATGCTCGTATGCCCTAACAGATCTGCAAGCTCTGCAAGGTTTCCATAGCACTCCATATAGCTGATTGCGAAAAAATGCCGAAAACTATGGGGATGAACCTTTTCTTTTTTAATCCCAACCATATCCCCAAGATATGCGATCATTTTATAAACAGTGATACGGTTGATCGGATCTCCTCCTCTTCCCCGAAATATGATTCCATCATTTTCTTTTTCCTCTCTGCAAAATTTTTTTAATTCACGGATCAGAACATCCGGTAAATAAACGTCTCTGATTTTCCCTTTATTATAAACCTGCACTCTTCCGGTCTCTAATGTTTCAACTGTAATATATTGGAGCTCACTGACACGTATTCCGGTAAGTGCCAATGTCCTCATAATATAATAATATTTTTCCCTGCCACTGCGTTTTGCATAATTTAACAATTCCTGATACTCTTTCCGGCTAATGACATTTTCCACACTGCATTTTTTCTGCACTTTTAATGTCTTTATAGATGCCTGCCCGCATTCTAAATATCTTAAATATCGATTTACCGCTAT